>Ga0114966_10001108_pt1 | contig 25180 bp, 25 predicted proteins | sample M_130207_XF_Meta_FD_87029 | JGI IMG/M metagenome (GOLD analysis project Ga0114966, IMG submission 87029) | Freshwater microbial communities from Lake Montjoie, Canada to study carbon cycling - M_130207_XF_MetaG | ecosystem: Environmental > Aquatic > Freshwater > Lake | place: Lake Montjoie... | reverse complement strand
GTTGGTTCAAGAAAAAAAATACAAGGAGAAATAAAATGGAGCCGAGACGCCCGCCGGATTCTACACGCAACGAGTGCCTTCTTGGTGCGACAAGCCCGCCGAGACGACGCCGTCGGCGCGGTACAACGCGTGCGACAACGGTTCTTCCGCCTCCTTTGATACCCATCGGTTCAGCGACGGGGTTATTATCTCCTGGTCTTCCGGGTGCGAGCATTACGTGGGACGAGGACGACAACGACATGGACCACGCACAAGCACAAGCGCAAGCACAAGCGCAAGCACAAGCGGGCTTACAAGCACAAGAAGCGCAAGACGCACAAGACGAGGAGGAGATGGTACGGCTCGCCCTCGAAGTCAGTCTACAGGAGGAACACGAGAGAGCCGTAAAGGCCAGTTTGCAAGAGGAAGAGGCGCGACAAAAAGCACAGAAAGCCAAGCGTGTCGAGGAATGCCAGCAGAAATACGGGCTCGTCCAATCCCGTTTGCGCCTGATGCGTCACCCTTCCGACCCTCTTGTGGACGCGTGGCTAGAATTGGTGGAACAGTACGTGGAAGGGATTCCCCCGGATTTTTCTGCCGAGTTGCGCAAGGAATTGGAAGCGTGGCTGGAAAAGAGGAGTCGTGTTAACCCGATGTGGAATGTGCTCCGGGAGTTGTTGGTGTAACGAATGAAAAAAAAAAGTGATGTGGTAATAAATAGTTTCTTGATTCTAGAAAAAATGAAGGAAGTCTATACACGAAATTCACACGGCGGTGGTACGGAATCGCTCGTCGTGGTGGAGTTTCCTTTTCCTTTTCACCAACTCGTTCGTTTTGTCCTCCAGCAAGGCGTTGCGGCCACGTCGTCCCGGTATTTTATCATCAATCGTTCGGCAACGCCTGTTTATGGCCATTTGGAACATGTAGTGTTCAATCTCATGATGCGCATGGCGACGGGAAGGGGGTACGAGGACGTGTGGGGTCTTTTGTTGGAAGGGCACGCACCGGTGCGCGAGGAAACGAGGTCTCCCAGTGCGGTACCTGTTACTCTAGAACCCTGGGAAACATGGGATGATGCCGATTTCCGGCGCGTCAGCATCTTGTCGTTTGGGAATGGATGGGATTACTATGATACGGAATGGTTGCTCCAAAAATGGGAATCCGCGCTGGGGCTTTTCGATGACGATATCCTGTGCCTGTGCACCCCGGTGTATCCCAAGGACCTGTACAATGAAAAGGTGCCCCCCGGCATGGTGTTCCGGGAGGTGGAACGCTTTGCCCGGGTGAAGGGGGAAGACGTTCTTAAACGAAAATTTTTTGCGCTCCACTTGTTGTGTCGAGATCCTCTCGGGAAACAGCTTTTTTGTTTTTTTCATGAATATCGAGGGAACGAAACACCGGGCCAGATTTTCGACGCCCTTTATGATATGTACGACAAGCTTCCACCGGACCATTATTACAGGCCCTTTTTGTTGGAAAAGAATTGTGCGGTGTTGGATATTCACCGGCGGTTTTCGTTTAAACCCTACATGCTTATCCATCAGTTCTTGTCGTACCACGGCATGTACGTCTCGAAAGACTTTTTCCAGCTCTACCAGCGTGACATCGTGGCCGGTTTCGCCGCACATCGGAAAGAGCTTCACATGACCCCCTACGTTCCCGAGCACTGGAAGGAGCCCGATATCGACGTGTTCCTAGAAACGGAACTTGCGACGTTGTACGACCGTATGGGTCACCACGTTCAATGGATTGGAAAATGGCATCTGGAAACACTGTTAAAAGATTCCCTCCTGTGGTCCGCGATGCGGGCCGTCTGGGACTTTATCCCCCGTCGCAACCTGAATCTCTGGGAAAAGTCGTCCTTTCGCTACAGCGAGTTCCAGCTCAAGATTGGACACGAATTCCGCCTCTTGTTTGACCCCAAGACGATACGGTCCATGACGGGGGTCCAAAAAAAGAATTTTGATAAAATTTTTCACAAAACAAAAAAAATAAAATAATCTATTTAAAGAAATGACCGTTTACGTGATGTTGAATGAAACAGTTTTTACGATTGATTTCGGTCGATTTTATACTCCTCTTTTGTTGATTGATGTGAAGGACTATCATATAAAGTGCGACATCAATAACAAGTTTTTGTTTTTCATTGAGAATCCTAGGGTGAACATCCAATTGATTTCTGGTTTTTTCGATTTTTATTTCAAGTCCAAGCCCGAGGACTATATGATGGGGCAGGTAGTGTCCAAGATTCTGATTTCATATCGAACGCTGGATTCGGTGTGGGAGGCGAGTGATAATATCCGGAACGTGGTGGATTTCATGCCGTGTGTCCTTTTTACCAAGGGCTTGTATCTCCAGGAAATGCTGATTTATATGCCGTTCCAGAAGCCCCTGTATCTCAAGGAGCTCAAGTATTACTTTTTGCCCAAGGAAACGGGACAGTGTGTCATCTGCATGGACGATAAGAACGACCTCATCAATCTCCACCAGAACGACTACAAGCATGTCGTATGTCCCGAATGCATCCTCAAATTGGAGAACGAGTGCCCGATATGTCGCCAAAAGTCCGAGGTTATCGTCTCCTAGTGTTTTTTTTTTTTACGGTGATAAAAAAAAATTAGAGCATTCGAGGGTTTACACCGCAGGGATTAAGTAATCAAACAGGTTTCCCTCCGCGTCGCAATAATCCACATGGTCCCATTCTCGGGAGGGACGTCCCTTGCCACGCCACGAACACGAGGGTTTACAACAATCCTGCATCGTCGTCACACAAAAATGACCTTGCGACCGGTCGCCCTGACAGTGCCGTGTCAGTTCGAGTGTAGGCGACGGTTTTGGGAGGGTATCGTCGTCTTCCCTTTTCAGCCCTGTGAGCCGGTACAATCCCTCGGGGCATCGCACTGGCTCGGCTCGAATCTCGACAAAGTTCTGGTGCAACATTTCCCTATTGGTACGGACACAGCTGTCCTCGGCGTGTGGGTGGGCACCGAGCGCTTTTTCGCAGTACTGCTTGGCCTTGTCGGGGTCCTCGAGCCACTTGATACCCCCTGAATAACAGACGTGCGGGTCCGCGTACGCCACCTCGGTCCAGTCCTGGAACGTCGTGGGGAACATACCTTTGGCACACGGTCCTCCTTGGCAGTATTTCGAGGAACAGTCGCTGTTGCACGCGGTAAAATAGCCAAAGCCACCTGCGCCCATGAACACGTCAAACTGGTACGGCATGACGTCGTACCCGCTATTGATGATTTGAAGCACCAAAAAAGGAAAGTCATCGCGCCACACCCTCTCGGCATCGAGCAACTGGACCTGGTAGCATTTCCCACAATCGTCATCCGTGGACGACCCAGCGACGCCGTACAGGAAATGTTCCGATAAATTATCGTACTCGGCCGCGAGGACCATATCGTTGGACAGGAGAGCGTGATGATTGCAGGCGTAGCCGTACGTAGACGACGGGGAAGCGAACCCGTTGTTACACGCGCTGGGAAATTCGATTCCTTGGAAAAGACGGGGTTGTGGAATGGACCCATAGGTAGAGGGCAGTGTCGAAAGATTCCATGAAAATAAACTGTGCATTTTATTTTTATGTTGTAAAAGTCCATCCTCTTAACGTTTCCTTTCAAAAAAAAACTTTTCATCTTGCCTACTTACAGAGATTCGTTGGAACAAACAGAAACAAAAATGACGCTTACTACCCTTTATATTTCGCGACCGACGGTGCTTTCTGTCGTCACCAATGGAGTCCCGACCGAGACCCTCGTTCACTTTATTTCGCTGTCCAGTGACATTCAGACCAGCGTGGCCTACCTCACACCCTATTCGGAACCGACCGCCTACACGTCCATTTTTTTTGAATGCACCGTTCTAACTCCATCCTATTCCTTCCTGACAGAATTCAACTGGCAGGCCAACGACCAGACGTGGAGGGGTGTAAATCCCATTGTCGTGAAACAAACCACGTACAGCATCTCCAACCTCAATCTACAATCCATCCTCTCCAACATTGTCGTCGTCCTCGAAACTGTAAGTACTCTTACCGTCGTCAACAATGCCCAGCGCCGTGTCATCTATGTGGGCTACAACCTTGTAAACGATTATATTTCGAGCCAAATCGACGCGTGGAAAGCCGCCAACGTTACCCACATCCTTCTTACGTTTATCACACAGGAGGACCCGTCTCAACCCCTTTCCGACCAACATTCAATGACGGTACCTTTTAGAACTTTATCCTCCACCAACCAGGACAAACTCCTCCAAAATTTCGTCGTGGGGGTGTCGTACGGTGGTGCCGCTGCCATGCCCGTGCCCTACAGCAACACCTTTGACCTCGCGACCTCGCACTACCGACCGACGTCTCAAGGGGGTAAAGGAGCCGAGGGCCTCGCAGCCGACCTCATCCAGCTATGCGGCACCAAACTCGCCAAATTTTATGACCTGGATATCGAGGGCATTGCCCAGATTTCCGATAATACACCGACGACCCAATTCTTGGGTGCGGTGTGCCAGGCTCTCAAGACCCAGAACCCTGCGTGCGTGATTAGCCATGCACCCCAGACCCCTTATTTTGACCCATCCTTTGGCTCCGTCTACGTCAACCTCTACAAGACCTACTCGCAGTATTTCGATTGGTATAATATCCAGTATTATAACAATGGGGAGAGCAATACGTACCAAGACATCTTTGTCAATTCGGACGGCACGGACTGGCCTGGTGTCGCTGTTCTCCAGCTGATTCAGGACAAGGGCATCAACCCGTCCTACATCGTGGTCGGCAAGCCGGTGAATGCGAGCGAGGGCAACGCCGGTGGTTTTGTTCCACTCCCCACCCTGGCCACCTATTTCGGACAGGCGTTCACGGACCCGCAACTACAGTCGTGGGCCACCTCGGCGGGCGGGTCCATGATATGGTACTACAACACACAGGCCCAATCCGGTGCCGGAAACACGTTCTTGAATGATTACGTGAAAACGGTCTACCATCCCCAACCGGCGGCACTGGCCACGAGCGACAATCAATCGTTGCTTGATTTCATGAACACCATTTCGCAGCTTTAGCACTCGTAGCTCTAGTCTTATCGATCTAGCTCTCTAACTAGGAAGGGAGAGGTTGGCTACTGAATTGGCGGACTAATGTCCACCGGGTGGGGATAACGTCGGTTTCTTTCACTTGGGGTGAGTCCGTACCGGTATTGTCTAATTTCCCGTTTTGAGATTGACAGGCGTTTGGTATGGAGTTGCTCGCGGCAATGGCTATCGCTTCACCAACGAATATATACGCCGATACCGGTTTGTCAGGTGTTGCGGGGTCCGATACCGTCCATACTTCACACTGCGCGTTCACACCAGTAATCGTGGGAAGCGTTTTAGTACCGCCCGCTGTTGGATTTTTGGTGGTGGAAAGCCATCCACAAACCTGGGGTGATGTCCCTTCACAATTATACGTGTAGAAGCCCACCATAGCACCGTTTGCAATTTTGTCCCCCGCATTTCCGTTAAATGTCCCGTTGTCTTTCAAACCTACCACTTGCCAGAGGAAATTACTGGCAGGGTCTGGTGTTTCCGACATGGAGGGGGCTTTATCATTCACATTTTGAAACGACATGTACGGTCCTGGGCTCCCCTCGCGTTGACCGTTGTCGGCTACGATGAATACAACGTCCCCATTTCGGAGAATTCTCATGTCGTCGATGATGGCCTGGTTTCCGGCTGCCGTGGGGAAGGAACCGACGGTCGCTAATTGTAGGGCTCTCGTACGTACATTTTTATTTGTACTATTATACTGGAGATTGGGAAAGACTAAAATACCAATGGTGTTGGTGTCGGTAGTCACCGATGAAAGCCTCGTAGAGAGGTCATCGAAAGAAATCCTTGCCTTGGTAGGGTCTCTCTCGTTCGGATTCGGGTTTGTCGAAAAACCACCAGAAAAAACCTGTAGTTGGTTACCGGTAGGATTGGTACTGGTTATCAAAAAAGGACGTCTCTTTTCGGTGTCTGGAAAAGTAGAGGAGGCAAGAAGCTGGACCCGGAAATACAATACAGGAAAGGAATCGTCCAAATAGCCAACGACTCCTGGATTTTTATTGAGAAAACCACCAAAATAATCACTGTCGCTCACTTTCTTATTTATTTTTCCACTGCCAGTCAACAAATATTTGAATAATTCATTCTGGAGTTGGTCCATTTCTAAATACATTTGTAGACCCGCTACCTGTGGATAGCAGGTGTACCCAGACAGGTCACCGGACGTGTCGCCAGTAATCTGGTCGGTCGACCAAAACGGAACGTACACGATTTCATTCGTGGAAACGGTGGTAGTGAGGTCTTTAAATATAAACACCACGGGTGGAATCGGATTTGGACTATTGACACAACCATAATCATAATTCAAGGTGATGGTGGTAGTTTTACTGGTGTCGTCGTAATTAAAGGTACACGAACACGGGGTAAACGCAGACGCGAATAATTTAGAAAGCCCTTGTGCGGTAATGGCACTGTCTCCGGAGGAGGTTTTGTTGTTGGTGTTATACGCGGCTTTTGAGTTGCCATACGGTTGGAGCACAAATTGATTCCCAAACGGTAACGACAAAGTAGAATTGTTGTACACGAAAGGTTGATTCAGGATTGGGTTATCCGTTCCATCCGTTTGACGGGTCGTGTTATATTTTAGAGAAAACGAAAACGAGTACCCGCTGAAAGAATCTTGAAAGGCGAATGGCATTGTTTTTTTCTTTTACTAGTGGACAAAAAAAATAAAAAAAATTAGGAACACGTTCTGGTACAAACGCTTGATGTTGGATAATCGGATGCATTCGTATTCACTATGGTTTGGCCAATGACACTGTTCTGCTTCCAAGGAAGACCGTTGGTTTGGAAACGGTCAAAATAGAGGACACCTAGTAATTTGATTCCCGGTGCCAAAGGAGAAAGCGCGGTGTATACCTGGTTCAAAAATTTTTCAAAATCACTCTCTGGAATGGTACTCTGGTTCAAAACCTGGGGGGAATCGAGAAAAAAGTTGATCGAGGTTGTATTGATAGGAAGATTAATGTTTTGCATAAAAACATACGTGAGCGGATAGTTCAATTTGCTATCCCAGTTACTTATCGTATCCAAAGAAACTTGGGCAAACGTGTACGCCACGACCCCCGACACATCCGTCGTCAACGTCGTCGAATAAATGGCAAAATAAACATTCGTATTTTTATCATTGGAAATTAAATTAATGGACTCTACACTGACGGGTTTTTTATCCGTAATCGCCGGGAAATAAAAGTTTAAATTTTTCGATATTGTGTACACGGGATACGCCAAGCTGGAAACGACCTTGTCCGCCCCTCTGGAGTCCAATTGAAGAGGGGGAAAGGGGTTGTAGCCTGGGTAGAGAATTTCATCTTTATTTGGGTACTCGATGGTCAAATACAAGACTCCTTCGGTGTAGGTCGTGGTGGCGAGTACGGGCGCCATGACAATCTGATTTTTAAAAAGGGTACCTTGGTAGAGGTCGACCGCTGAAATTTTGGCAAGCGATGTGGACGCGTTGATGCTTGCATTGGCGACTCCATACTGCGTAAAAGGAGGAACGAAATTGATTTTGAATGCCCCGTAGCATAATATATTTTGGTTTTCTACACTGGATGTTACAAAAGGTTTCTCACTTGGTAAAGGAGTAAGTCCAACGGTGGCGAGTAAAACCGTATCCGACATATTTTTTTGTTTATTTTGGGAAACTATAAAAAAAAAATTTTTTTTTAATAGGTAATAATAGAACAAACGCAATATAAATAAAATGGGTCAGTATCAAAGTGTACCCTCTTCTTCTACAGTTCCTACTATTAATTATTCCACGGCTGCTTCCACAGTGATAGGGGCGTTTGCTCTTACGAATAGTCAAAGAAATTCGTCCCTTGTTGTCCTTGATTCCACCACCAATACGTATTTTACGTTGCCTGCCGACTACTCCTTTCAGATACAAAACGGTGGTCTGTCCCCCCAATCCGGTGCGTTTTATCTCGCGTTGCGCGCGTTTACCAATTTTAATTTCCGGTCGTTTGAAATACCGGCGCCCGTCATTGCCGAAGTCTTTGGACTGGTTCCGACCGTGTGCACCTACAAAGGTCAACTATGTTCCATCAGTACCTCGAACAATTATAAACTGACGTTGTACATTACCTCTACCGTGAATGCCAATGACCCGGTCACGCTTCTCGACAGCCTGGCAGTTCGTGAATTTGTTTTTGAGGGGGACTCCAATACCGTCACCGTGGACTTCAAGTACGTGGTCTATAATAAATCCACGTCGTGTTTTGTGGTGGCCGACGCGTCCGTGACCATCATCTGCAACTATTCGCCCAACGGTCTTGTAAACACCATCACCGACACCGATTCTACGGTGGTGACGTTTGACTTTGTGTTTAATGGAAATTTGACGACCGACTCGTATCTTTCCACCATTCGCCCGTACGTTGGTCAAACCACCCTGACGGAGGAAACGGTCACCCAATTCAACAAGAACGCCCTCTACAACCTTGGTAACGACTACATGGGGTCTCTAACGATTGTATGGTCTCAAGCCAATCCACCCATCGTTTGCGCCGTTGAATCCGACATTAACTCGGCGCAAGTAGGCGCGGTGAATTACAATAATTAATGATAAAAAATAATAATTATCTTGAAACATATAAAAAAATGTCCAATATAACTGTTGTAACAGCAACTGACATATTTTCAGCTGCCGGAAAATATCTGACAGTCCAATCACCGTATCTCAGTTTGGGAAGTGGAGGGTTGCCCGTTGTGAAAGATATTTCCGCAACCTACAAGTTTTCTCCAAAAGGGGAGTATATCCAACTCGTGTATTCTTTTGAACTACGGGCTGCATTGTTGGATTCCGCACCCACAAACGGCTCCATCGGCGGCGGCGCTAGTGCCCCTCTTCTATTTCAATTACAAATAAGCACGGTTACAACAGACCAGACAGACTACGTAGTAGAAGCCCAGATCCAAACTTTGGGCAGTTCCACCAAGGCGCCTACCTACGTAACTCCTAACCAAGATGGTATCATTTACTTTCCGGTGACTAATTTTTTTAGCGTGACCGCTCCAGGTGCTCCTTACACGATAACGATCACGTTGACAAAATCGATCGCAACGTGAATAATTTAAAAAAAAAATAATCTTGGAACCAATAAAAAAAATTAAATATCATGTCTAGTCTCCTCGTTGCAACCGGCACAGGGGTAACGCAGTTAACCGTCATTTGCCCCCTTCTTTCCTTGGACGCTTCTGATACGAGTGGTACTCCAGTTGTCTCGGATATTTCCAAAACGTACATCTCCAGCCCTAACGGCCAGTATATTCAGCTTATCTACACGTTCGAACTTCTCGCAGCGCTTCTTGATTCGGCACCTACAAACACTGGAGGAAGCGGTAACACCAACATTTTCCAAATGAAGATAAAACTGGAGGGGAGCGCCGTAGCTTCTTCCTACATCGTGGACGCCATGATTCAAACCAAGGGAAACTCGGCCCTCTCTCCCACGTATTCCACCAAGGTTTCCGGTGGATATATCTACTTTCCCGTCACCAATTTCTTCACAGTGTCTTCTCCGGGCGCTCCTTACACCATCACCATCACCATGACCGCCAAAACATAAATAGTGGGCACCTTTATTTTTTCATCAAAAAAAAATAAGTAGTTTACCTATGTCTACGTTTACGACAACTCTACCACAACAACGTCCTATGGTATAAAACCACACTACGAAACTAAAACTTGGGCCCGCACAACGACAGGTATTGGAGGCTATAGTCCATATTCCCTGTGTTCTTTATGTAGGCGGCTTGCTGTCGAAACAGGGCCAGCGCCTTGTGGTCTCGTGTCGAGCGTTGTGCGAGGAGGCCCTTAAGGGTTGATTCATAATTCTTGAGGAACGTCTCCCTTCCCATTTTACGGTAGGTCCCCATATTCTCCTTCATGGACCGGGCCACCTCTCGCAGGGCCCTCCACCCCTCACGGACTCCTTCCTGACGCACGTGTTCTAGCATACGACGACGTTCACGGTTGTACATTGGTTTCACTTCTTTGTTGTTTTGTGTTGTAGTCCATAGAAAGGCTTCCACGTTCATTTTTTTTCTTGAAAAGAAAGTTCCTAGTGATGCGGAGACGTTGATGATTCATAGGATACGTGTTCTAGACACACCACGAAAAAGAATTTGTTGAAAGAAGACGGACCGTCCTCTATCGCTCTTGGAAACGCGGAATGAAAGAAAGAAAATATTATATTTTCCAGTAATAGGAATTGGAACCTGGAAAATGAAACTCATTGTACAAAACAAGGATTCGTCTCTTCCAAAATGGTCAAACGTCATTTTCAGGATCTACAAAGACACCATGACCACCACCGAAGACCAGTTATCCCGCATCACCTATGGACAGTCTACCTTTCCTCTGTACTACTGGTACTACAAGAACAGTTTTGAGGAGGGACAGAAAAATAACGCCTATGACCAGTACTCCATCGCCTATGCGCTTCCCAAGCCCGTCACCATCAACAGTGTACAAGCGACGAATCTAACCAGTATCAATTACTGGTCCCTGAATTTTACAGACGATAATAGCGTGTCCACCACGAATTATTACGTGAGTGGAAAATCACCGTCCCCGCTTTTTCCGACAACCTACAAGAATAACTCCGTACAAGTACCGGACCCTTTTGCGGACGGAAGTCCCACGACGTCTTGTTACGCGCTTACACTGCAGAGGAAACAATGCCGTCAATTACGCACGAAACCCGTGTACTTTACCAATCTAAACTATATTGTGGAAAACGTCGGGGATACCGTAAGCGTGTATCGACCCGATAAAGAGAGTAGCCATCTCATTGGGAAATACGGGGATGACTACGTCCCTGGAACATGTCTCACGACGTACCTCATTGCTCCTGTGTATTCCACCCAGTTTTCGCAGTTTCCTGATTATAATTACGGTCAGATCAAAATGACGCTGGGAAATATCTACACCACCAACGGTTGCCAGACACAGCAAGAGTTTGACGCCCAGTATTTCAGCGTATCTTCTACACAAGACCCCAATATTACATTCGACGAGTACCTACCGTTCTGGACCGTCAATGCGCGCATGCTTCAATCCATCACCAACGATGCCGGTGAGGCCTATGTGTTTTGGGCACCTTTTGACGTCGTCAAGGAACGAAAACAGAATCCAAGGTCTACCGACACCGTAACTCCTGCGTATGAACCACCTCTTATTGTTGGAACCCATGGACAGAAAGGCTACCTGCTCCAAAAGTCGACGTACATGTATATTTTTCGATACCGGGATGCCAATCCAGCGTGGCAGGGCGCCCCAAGCAATGCCCCTTGCTACGATTACCCCTCGGAGAATAAACCCATTACGACCGAATTAGGACCTTACGTTCCCCTCCTCGAAGGCAGTGATACCAATATTTACTTTTAGCTCTTTATGTTTTTAAAAAAAAATAAAGTCTTATGGAACCTATTATAATCATGAGGTGAAACATGAAACATGTTGTTAGCACTGATTCCGTTCAATAGAATACGATTTTAGCAACTCGTTATACTTGTCGAGCAACACCTGCTTCTTGCGCAAAAAGAAGGACAAGAACAAATCAAAGCTGTTCTCGTACGGGGACACCTCTGGTTCGGGAGCCGGAGACCCTGGATTCGTCTGTACCCTCTTGAGATAGGTCTCTACCTCCTTGGCCGTTTCCTGGTCCTCTTTAAAAATATGTTGGAGATAGTGTACCGTCACGTTGTGGTGCGTGGGATCCGGGAGGTGGGCATGGCTCCGGTAACGGATAGCACGACCAATCACTTGCTCGTTGGTGGCCTCGTTCCACGTCGGGTCCATAAGGATGACGTGACGGGCACCCTTCATGTCCAGCCCCTCCCCACCGGCCCTGGAGAGGAACAGCGCCCGGTACTTGCCCTCGTTGAAATCGTGCACAATCTGTTTGCGCTGCGCCATCGGCACTTTGCCTTCGATAATCGCGTAGGGATACGAGGGAGGCAGTTTCTGAACAATCAAGCGGAGTCCCGCATCCAAGAAATTGGAAAACACAATAGCCTTTTCATTCCTGGGAAACGAGGTGAGGGTCCGGACGACCCAATCGAGCTTTCGGTTGGCATCGGTATTATCCAAATTGTTGACGGCGCGACGCACCGCGTTGAAAAACGGGACGAGCTTGGTATTTCCAAACACGTTGTCTACGACGTCACTGACGAAATTGTCGTCCTTGATTTTTTCAATCACCTGCAAATACTTGGCCTTGTACTCGGGCGACATGAGGATGGAATGACGCACATTAATACGGGTGGGAAAATTAGGGTCCCCCGAGGTGTCGTGGTAGGAAATCTTGCAAAACAGCCTTCGGAAACTCGCTTCCCCTTCCTCCTTATTCTTGGCGGCGTAACTGCTCTTGGGAATCTCGGGTTCGTGGGGGCCCCGGATCATATTGAACAACGTGAAAATATCGTTGCGAGAATTGTAGATGGGCGTTCCCGTGAGCACAAGCACCTTGTTGGCGAGACGCGCACAGTCCAAAATATTCTTGGTGTTGATGCCCTTGTCATCACCCTTCTTGCCCTTCTGGAACGGTGTGCGCAAATTATGTCCCTCATCAATGACCACAAGCGTGTTTCTACAGACCGGTTTCTTGTGCTTCTTCACAAGGCTCGTAAACTTTTGGTACGAATAGAATTCGTAGCGATCTCCGTGTTTTACATTGACGTACGACTTGGTCATCTCGTCCTTGAAATTGTTGAGGAGGCCCGCAGGCGCCACGACCAGGACCCTGTGCGTAGGATGCTTGTCGAGGTAGCACTGGCTCACCGTAATGGCCGTCAGCGTCTTGCCACTCCCCACCTTGTGAAACACGATGAGACCACGGTGCGTGTCCATGTACCGACACACCGCTTTTTGATGGTCCCGCAACGCCTTGTTGCTACGCGCAATACAATTGGGTACACTGGTCGTGGTGGTCGTTGCGGTTGTTGTGGTTGCCATCGCCATGGGCACAGGAGGAGCTGGTGCAGAAGGAGCTGGTGGTAAAGAGGTAGGAAACTTTAGAAAGGCACAGAGCGCGTCGTACGACATGGCCTTGATTTCTTTCTTGGTTTTCCCAAGCGCGAGCGCGGCAAGCTCCAGGTCCAGCCTTGAAAACCGGGGCACGCTACGCTTCTTGGTACAAATCTTGGCATTCGGAACAGTGATCACAACCTGTTCCATTTTTTGGGCGAGAGGTGTCGTAGGCACAGGTAATCCAAGGAGTCGGCACAGCTCCGCTTTCGAAAGCTTTTTGGCCACTGTTGTCGTCAATCCGAGTTGTTCGACCGCCATAGGGACGAGCTCGTCCTTAACGTACACATGGGGATGCTTTTTAGAGGCACGCGAGGGTCCACATACCTTTGCCATGATAATTCTTTTTTTTTTTATTGTTCGGAAAGAAAAAAAAACATAAAATTTTGGAACTCTATCCTACGTATTTTCCACCATTGCTTCCAGGCCATCGCCATGGGTGTTTTATCGGGTGATGCCCTTATGATGAGCACGGGACCGTCGTGCGGGATTGTTGTGGACGTGCCAAAGGTACGGGAAGACCATGAATAGGTATCCCAGGTTTCTCGCGAAGCATGGAAAGCATGGAAAGCATGCCTCGTAATGTCGGAAGACAAAGGTGCACTTTCTCCCCCCTCTCCCGACCGCGCAGATACTTGAAAACCATGGGTGTCGACAACATTTGTTTTCGTTGTCGCAGAATATTTCTCCATCGGCGCTGCACCACGCACAAATAAAAGGTCTTGAAAAGACACGTCCACAAAAGGGTACCGTTCGGTTCCACGGTAAACTCCAGCTTGAGGATTTCCACGCGACCCGACATCGTGAACGTAGTCGAGGTTTCCATCAAAAAGTCAATGGTTTCAGCCGACGTGTGTCGGTAAAAGTCGCGGATGCCCACCACATTGTCGAGCAAAAGGTAATGCTGGTGGGAATCCCTGGACACAAACCCGGTGCCCAAATAGTAAAACCCGTTGTGTTCCTCGGTAATCTCATGCTCTGTAAACTCATCGTCCATCATATTCCTGTCGGTATAATCAAGTAAAATCAAATCGTTTTGTTTTATTTTTCAAAGCAATCAAAACGAGTGAACGAAAAGAAAAGACGACAAAAAATCATTTTTTTTTTTACCTTTAGGGCGATGTGTACACGCAGTCGTTGGTATTGGGGAGCGCGCACGTCTTGGACTTGGTGGTCCGGCACGGGAGCACCGTCGAGCAAGGTATCTGGAAACACATACCCGTATTGTTCTGCACTAGCGCAGCGGGAGGTGGTGTCGTGGTCTGCGATTGGATGCGTGCGTACCCGGCTTCCCGCTCCCAGACAATGGGATGGTCGGAATCGGGACGGCCACGAAAAAAGCGATGGTACGGCTGGGAATTGACATCGGTTTTCACGTCAAAAATCTGTTGAGTGGGAGGAAAATAGGGGTAGGGACTAATTTTATGCAGGATTTGTTTTCGGATAATGTCCTGGTTCGTGCTCATTTGTATTTGTTTCTTTTATTCTTTTTATTTTAAATTTATAGAGAGAAAAAATGTCATCGTACGAAACCCTTTCGAAGGGCTTCTCCGCCGTCGAGTCGCGTATATGCCCCCGTCGAAACAAGAATTGGAGATGGGCAACTTGCACGTGGAGTAATTTTTTATTTTGATTGGATAGTCCAAATAAAAAAAAAAGACAATGGGACGTCTAGGAATACCCGTCCAACGCCCAGTCACTATCCATTCCTTCTTTTTACGAAACGATGAAAATTATATTTGTTTCAATAAATAACGAAATGAGTCAGAAGCCATTCGATAATTTGGCAGCTACATCAAGTGGCCGTATTCATTACGATGAATACAAGCAAGCTTTCGACCCTTACCAAACCCACAGTCAGGTTCGTAAACAAGAAATTCAAAAAGAAAAGGGATTTCAGAAGTGGAAAGATAATGCCTTGTTCCGGATCAGTAAAATGAGTGGAATTCAGAAAATGAACGACTCGCACACGGCCTCGACGGACCGGATTTCCATTTATGCCGCAATAAAATCTACACCCTACTACACTCGACCTGTACTTTCCAAGCTGGACAAAGACGTGAAAAATCATATCATGTCGACAGGGCAAAGCATCGGCAATTCTCTACACATTATGGGATTTTTTGCTGCATCACTTATCATCGCGGCGGGAACAGGTTATGGTTTATTGGAAGCAGGAACAGCGCTCAAAAATGGTCCCGGTTTGGAATTCCAACTTGCCAAACGACAATTTCGTAACGCCGTTTTGGAAAAGAAACGCGTAAGAAAAGCGTTATTACGCGATTTGTACCATCCTCCTGAAATGGCATTGACAGAGGAAGACATGACCGAAAGGATGGAAAACAATGAATGTGGAATTTGCGTGCAAAAAATGAATGAGCCGGTTCCGGGAAACTCCTTCGAGCGCAACCGTGTCCTTCATTGTAAAGATTCTCATGGACTCGTTGCACCTGATGCCGTACCTCATCATTTATCTTGCTTGGAAACATGGCGGTTTAAACAATGGCAAACATTGAGAGGAAAGGGTATGCGAGAACGGGCAGAACAGTACTCTCAATTATTTTCCATGCCGTGTCCTCATTGTATGGAACCGATGGTTTCGGAAGAATTGTTGCGAAGCAAGGCGGCGGATTTGGCACCAGAACTTGTCTACCCCCAGGAAAGATCCTTTCGAGAGTTTGCCATGGACAAACTCGTTACCCAACCCCTTTCAAAATTGCGGTCCACGCTTCTTCGACCACGCGGTTACCTACAGGTTCCTGAAAATGCTGGAATGGAACTTTTACGCCATCCCCATGCAGAATAAGATAGACTGTTTGTTTGTGTTGAGACATTCCTTTTTTTATCACGAATGTATATTCTTCTGAAAAAGTATGATCCCATACCTACGCAATGGTGACGTAGGCCCGTACCCACGGCTCGTCACCCAGCATTTTCCACGAATGCCCGTGTCCTGTCACGTCCTCGGCCAGCAAGATATCACCGGGTTGGACCACAAAGGTGACGCCTAACGACGTGGTAAATTCGAGTGTTCCTCGAAGCGTGAGGACATAATTTTTTTGTGGGGCGGTGTGTTTGTCATACACGCACCCCGGTGGGGTTTGACGAAAATAGATTTCCGAGACCGGGGACCGTTGCAGGCACGGCACCTGGATGGTTTCGACGTAGGAATGCTTGTCGTCCCCCGTGTACAGACGGTACCCTTGGACCCGGCACGGTTCTTCTATTGGAGGAGGAAACAAAAATGTCCATACGGTATCAAAGAGTTGTCGGACCCTCTTCATTTTATTTTTTTGTTGAATAAAAAACGCTTTAAATATTTTTTTTAGTTGCACCGGTGTTCTTTACAGCTTACAGGTAGTCATACGCCTCGAGAAAGTGGTGCACGATGGGATTTTTGAGAATATCGGCGTTCATGGCTTCGGTGAAAAAGGTTTCGTACTTGCGCGATTTTCCACCGGAAGTATTGTGGTCCCGTGTCAGCAACACGTCCTTGCGGTCCTCCTTGTCCTTGTCTTGCGTCTTCCATTGGTATTCGTGGAGATTACTGGTAAGGTCCGCCCTTTCGAAATACGTGTTGGTTTCGTCGAGTGCCTTGGACACGAGGTCCGCGTCATCCGTCGGTAAGCCAACAAACTCAAAGAGACGGAGCGTCTCCCGCACCGGGTTTTCCTTGAAATCTTCATAGCGGTAGGAGTACGTATTGGGCAAGAGGAGCGCCTCGTAGGCCAACAGGATATTGTCCTGCATGTAGTCAATAAAGGTGTGGAGCCCGAACCGTGTGGTCTCGGTAATAGGGTCCGTGCACGGGCCGTTCAAACTTGTGTTGTAGATAAATCGCAAGAACCCCGAGATGGCAATGTCCCTGGGGTCCCGGATGGGCACGATAAATTTCAGGGACTCCTCTTCTTTCCTCTTTTTGGGCACGATATGTCCCTTATCGACGAGCGCGACGTCATGACCCTTGGCCTTGTAGGCGATACGCAACAGATTAAAAATCATGGTGGAACCGCAGTGTTTCATACCAATGACCATAACGGGGGAAACCATTTTTTGCCTGTTTCTTTTTTTTAATTTCCTCGAAAAATAAAAAAAAAATGTACCAGCACCAGCGTTTCCAGCTCTTGTATTTTGATGAGGTCGTCCAGCCGTTTTCCAAAGAGACCCAATTTGTTTCCAATGGTCGCAATCTTTGTTTTCTTATCGATTTTACGGATATCGGGACGGACCGTCGGTCATGGACGGTCGACATTACGAGGGAAGCCCAAGACGGTTTAAACAAGGAAGACGTGGGGGGCAAGCTCTATTTTTTAAAAGGTCGCAATGTGAGTGCGAGCGACGTCAAGGACTGCTTGGAGGAAACGTACGCGACGGACGAGTTTTACCGGTCATTTTTGTTCAAGTTTCCTGCGGAGATTGAGTTTGACAAGGTATTGTTGAATCTTCGTCTTGAAAGTGATACTAGGAATGGTAAAGGCAAAAGTTGTGGCGACGCTGTAGGTAAAGTCGACCCAAAAAAAGAATAAGCCTTATTTTGCATACTCATTGGGAGACGATGTGGTGGTTGGGGTAACGGTTTGGTTACCACCATTATTTGAAACGTTCTCCGTGAATGTATAATTTCCACCTCCGTCCGCGATGATGTCATTATTGCCAAGAGTTTTGATGTTCCAAGCGTTACCTGAAGTGTGGGACGCTGAATCAGTTCGAATGAAAGAAGGGCCATGACTTAAACCTTGTACAAAGGACCCCTCAAATTTTGATTCATCTCCCACGAATATAACCGGATGTTCCGGGTTGTTGCTCTCAATTGCCGATGCCACCGCGGTCACAGAAGCCCTTTCTTTAATGGTGAGGGCTTTCAAGACACCTGTACCCGTATTCGACAGGATGGAAATAGCACAGTTCCTCAATGTCGCAGAACCTCCTGTTATCGTGAGAGCGCTATCGACGTCGTCTATGACTTCCGTGTTTGCATCGGTTATTATAGAACAATTCGAAAGATTGAATATTCCTGTCCACAACTGTACAATGTTTTTAATCGTAGAAGTGCTGATAGTGCTGACAATATTTTCACCTTTCTGCTAGAGTTCCCCTGTTGTTTGCATACCTTCCAATGTAGTAGTTATTTTAGCACTACCTTGGGTATGCACATCGATAGATGTAGTGGCGTCCATATCTATTTGCGCTTCCGTGTACATAACGTTTGCATTATCTGTGGCATCCGAACTACTTCCAGTGCCCTGGACAGTGACCTGTCCTCCCAGTCCAGTGTACTTTGCCACTGCGTCACCGGAATAAGTACGGCGCGTCCCATTCCCGATAAGATTGGTAAATGTGTAGTTACGATCGGTGCAATTTGACGTGCCACCGCTTTGGTGAAAGACTTCCGCATATCTAGTAGAATTGGCATCGCGAAACGACCCGTTGGAACTATCGCGATAATTTCCTTGAGTCAAAGTTGTTCTAAATAATGGATGGGCCGACGCATTCTCTTGTGTCGAAGTTGTGCCGTTACTTGTAAATGTAGTCGTTCCTGTTGTATTTATCTTGTCTTCCGCAACCATTCCGGAATTGGCTGAAAAATTTCCGTTGTTATTCCTAAAAGAAGTGTTCGCATTGTCATTCTGTGATAGACGAAAGAGGTGCGCATCAGATCCCGTTTGAGCAAACGAGGAATCACTATCTTTATAGGAGAAATTGGAGGTTCCCCCTATGTCCTCAATAAACCCAAAGGTGTCCGGTGTGTTGTTTGCTTCGAACTGGATAAAGTTGGTTTTCCACGACAGATTACCGTTGGTTGCATTTAGGCGAACCAGGGGTAAATCCGTAGCGTCGGAATGGAATATTTTTACCAGGCTCCCGACAAACGTCGTAGACCCCGTCGAATCTTGTTGCAAGTCCAACGCGGTTCCGCGCGCAGATACAGAAGAATTGGAGATTTGTAACGTACTGGTGGCACTCCCGGAAGTGCTGGATTGTAGTGTGGTGGCCATGGGGAGTACCGCTTCTATCAAGCTATTGCTAAAATTCGTTGTCCACTTTGCGGCACCTCCAAGGTTCACATTGAGGACGCCTCCGCTTCCTGCGGAACGAAAGCTCCCACCATTGAAGAATAATATGGATTGAGGTGCTTTGGTAGTATCTTGGGAATTTTCTGCCGAAATGTTGATGGTTGGAGAATCACCGGCGCTGGTGAGTGCCGTGTTGGAGGAAAGGGTGGCGACCATGGTCTCGAAGCCATCCGATTGCACATTCACACAACTTCCTCCCACTGCCGTAGCGGAAAAATTATCAAAAGAAAAGGTCCCCGAAGATCCAAGGTTTGCTTCATCGGTTCCGTCGAATTGCACAAGGTCCGCGTTTCCAAGGTTCGTCATGAAGAGACCATTTGCAATCAGATTGACCGAAGCGCCTCCACCGATTTCAAAATTAAGGACACCGGTGGGTCCATGGTCTTTTGTGAGGGGAGCGTCCACATTGACAGAAATAAGCATATCCTTTAGCGTAAGGAAGTACTGTGCGCCCAGAACAAAGTTCTCGACCGTCAGGGTGGAGTTTCCAACCAGGTTCATTCCGGTAAAGTTCTGGCCGATGGGTCCCGAGGCACCCGTCCCATCCACCATAAATTTTCCGATAAGGTTGGCGTTGTTCGCTTGCGCCACCATATTTTCAAAGGGGGACAGCGTGTATTCTGAAAAAGGAGACCCGTAGGTCCCGTTATCCGTAAAGAGGTACGTGACAGGGTTCAAGACAGTACCGGCGCCCTCCTGGGTCCGATAGAACTCTTGGGCGTCGTCCAGGGAAGAAAATGGATTGTTGAGGGAACCGGGGTAGGCGCACACCTTGGTGGCGCATTTGTCGGTCTCTGCAATCGTCGAGATGTAGAGGACCTTGGTGGACAGAAGGCTGGAAGCCCTCGAGCCTTTACAAGTGGTGACGTGGTCGTCGGTTGGTTTGATTGTCATTAATAATCAATATATCTATACTTGGGCAAGTTTCTTTTTTTTCAACCATTAAAAAAAAAATGATGCTTCCCTTCCATCACCATGTCAGTTTATCTATTATATAAAGAATGCTACCCCCCATTTCGAAGGAACAGTCCAAAATCTTGGACACTATAAGGGAGGGGCACAATCTACAGGTGGATGCCGTTGCCGGGTCTGGAAAAACGACGACGTCCCTCTACATTGCACAACAGTTTCCGGGGAGCATCTTGCTCCTCACCTACAACGCCCGCCTCAAGATGGAGACGAGGCAGAAAGTCGAGTCGTTGGGCATGACAAATATGGAGGTACATAGCTACCACGCCTTTTGTGTCAAGCACTTTGACCCCAAAGCCTACACCGATACGGGCATCCTTGCGTTTTTGAACAAGACCAAGACCACAAAAAAAAAGTTTTCCTACGGCCTCGTCCTTGTGGACGAAGCCCAGGATATGAACCCCTTGTACTTCCGGGTCGTCCAGCGCATTTTGATGTGTTGTGGTGAAAACAGTCCCCAACTTGTCATCATGGGGGACCGTAAACAGTCCATCTATGGGTTCAATCGGGCGGACCCACGGTTTTTGACGTTGGCTCCCTCCTTATTTGCGAGTAACAACACCAAAACTTGGAAACGGGCCACGCTCTCCACGAGCTATCGCATCACGAAACCCATGGCGTCCCTCGTCACCGATTGTTGCAGGGGTGCGCTCCCTGTCCGTTCTATCAAGAATGGGGACAAGGTCCGGTATATCGCGTGTGGAATGTACGGTGCACGACCCCTGAAAGAAATCGAGTATTATATGAAAAGGGGTTTTGAGCCCGAGGATATTTTTGTGCTGGCGGGGAGCGTCAAGTCGAGCAAGAGCCCCGTGCGCGTGCTCGCCAACCGCTTGACGGAAAAAGGTGTGTCCATCTATGTGCCCACCTCCGACGACGAGAAGCTGGACGAGGAGGTGCTCCGAAATAAAATTGTGTTTAGCACCTTTCATCAGGTCAAGGGACTGGAACGGGCGGTGGTCCTTGTTTTTGATTTCTCCGAGAATTATTTCAAGTATTGTGGCAAGGATTTACCGGTCCACGAAATCCCCAATACGGTGTACGTGGCCATCACGCGGGCTCGTGTTGCATTGACGGTGTTCCACGACGACACGAGCCCCTACTTTTCGTTTCTGGACCGCCAGAGGCTGGAATCATGCTGTACGATAGAAAAGTCCAAGCGGTTCCGGGAGGACCGCGTGCTTTCCGTCGTTTCCAATGTCCCCGATTTTGTAAGGGTGGAAAAGAGGGTGCCCTTGACGGAATTGACCAAGTACCTTCCCGTGGATATTCTGGAGGACTGTCTTTCTACTCTATCGGTCAAAAAGGTTGGGAAGAAAAGCACGGTCCTGGAGGTACCTATGAAATCGAAACAAGGCGAGTCGTACGAGAGCGTGGGGGACATTAATTCTATCGCATTATTCAGTTATTTCGAATATACGAGAACAGGAAGCATGACCATTGCCGACTACCTTGGATTGCATAGAACGCAGTCCTCGAGAGCGTCGTTGTTGCTTGGGAGGAAAGAAGAAGAAGGGGTAGGAACAAGATTGCTAGGCACCAAAGGAGAAGACGAAGACATCACGGTCGACCATCTGCTCCGGTTAAGCACCCGCTGGGTCTCCGAAAAATCAGGGTACGATTTCAAGAATTCCCAGGTTCGGCGTTTCGACTGGCTGGAGAAGGATATGCTTGACGACGCCGTACGCCGTCTTTCCCGATGTTTTCCTGATACCGGTGCAATACTTGATTTTGAGAAGAAGATTTTCTGGAACAACCTGGAAGGGTTTGTGGACGTGTGGGATAAGTCTAAAAAAGAGGCGTGGATGGTCCGGATGGTCACGGAACTGGGCCCGGAGCATTTTCTACAAGCCGCCATGTCGTCGTGGCTTCTCCAAAAAACAGGCGTTACCGTCCATAAAACGTACGTGTACAATATCCGGGATGAGGAGCGGTCCGAGATTTCGTTTGCTTCGTCCGCGTTGGAGGTCAATGTGGGTCGTTTGAGGGACTACAAGGAAGCGTCCATGACCAAGAAAGACGACGACGTGTTTCTTCGATCCATCCGGTGTCTCTTTGATGGAGTAAAGTGAGTTGCGGTGATTTTTGAATTTTTTTTTCGAGCGTCGCGAAAAAAAAAATTGCACTTTTTTTAATTTTCTTTTAAGGAATGAAAATACACAAATCTAAATGAATCCTGAAGAGCTGAAAAAGCTAAACGCGTTTATTCGGCAACACAGCAAGCCTGAAATGACAAAACAGTGTCTGGCGAAGAATCTGTCGGTCAAGGGCACCAAGCACGACATGGCGGTACGCCTCCTGGGTATCCAGATGCGCGACGCCATCTCTGTCGAAAACGCCTCGAGGCCCGTGATTGTGATTCGGAGGAATTCGCGCGGACGGTATGTTCATGATTCGACGCATTTGGTATTTGACAAGCTCTCCCGCAAGGTGATTGGGCGTGAGGGAAAACATGGAGAAGTACATGACCTGAAACGGCAAGACATTCAGGTGTGTAGACAGTACAAGTTTCACTACACATTACCCGAGTGCCTCGACGACCCTCCGTTTCCGCTTCATAATAAGCAAGATTCTATGGTCTCGGAGGACGATGACAATGACGACATTTCCGAAGAGGAGGAGGACGACGAGTAACTCCCATGACGCAGTCTGTTTCACTGCTATGATAACGTTACGCTGTGCTATGCTTGCGTTGTCGCTATCCCAGGGAGCCATAAGCGAAGACAGAGGGCAATCACGGGAAAAAAGACGGCAAAGAAGCACCACAGGCTTGCAATGCTTTCCATCCCGTAGAGGATGCCACTCCACGCAAACAGGACGAGAAGGGTGACGAGGCACGCACAGCTCCACGGAAGCGGGCGAACAAGGAGGAGAAACACGCTACACAGCCCCACAAAGTACACAAGGGCTTTCCATGACGGTTCCCACCAAGAATAGCGGAGGTGTTCAATCGTAGACGTTCCGGAAGAGGTTTGCTGGATGGAGGTTATTTCATCCATGGGATAAAACATGGCAATGAGGTACCCTGCAAGCACGGTGGAGGCAAGGATGGAGAACGTTTTGTTTTGTTGCCCGTGGAAAAATAAGAGGAACAGTAAGGGTATCTGCATCACGTTAAAGACATAGGCAAGCCTGGTGGCAGTTTCAGTGTGCCATTGGCGCCACACCATGTACTCCCACCACTGCATCGCAATCACCCAAATCCACGCAAAGGAAAGAACCGCCAGAGACGTATACCCGAGCCGGAGCGCTACGATTCCCACGGCGATAGCCAGCACCGAACCGACAAGAAAGGCGGTGAGCGAAACGGGCGCGTTGAAACACATTTTTTTTTTTAATCTTGACGAGACTTTAAAAAAATACAAAAAAGATGCGATTTCTACCTTTATTTTTTCAAGTGTTGTTATACCGCGGATCTCATATTCCTACCCAGCGGTACACCCCTCTTCTCGATTCGTTGCGTGGTCGTTTCAAGGACCTCAACATAACGACCGTGGACACGCGTGATTATTCCATGTTTGGAAATCCCGCTTCGTTTTCAGAACCCACCGTTCTCATCGGTCATTCGTTCGGGGGATACTTTGCCCTTTTGGACGCCTTGGAGGACCAGAAAAAATCCAACAATATAAAGGGTGTGGTCCTCCTCAACAGCCACTTTAACAGCCGTCGGACCAACTGGTACTCCGCCGTTCCCCAAGCTGATATCGTCGCGCCCACGCTCACCATCGCGGGTGCAAAAGACAAGGCGCTTCCCCTGAAACATGTTTTATCGGACCTCTGGGAAAAGGTGGACGAACGACTGCCGAATAAATTCTACAAGATTTATCCCGAATTTTCACACTTTTCAGGGCTTTCTGGGGTGGGGGGAGACAAGGATACCGAGACCATTGCCGAGGACATTGAGGTGTTGGTTCGTTCGGTGTACCACAATGACCTGAAAGCGGTCAAGGAGTGGTGCCTCCCGTCGGAAAAAAATTTCTCGTACGCCCCGCTGTCGTCCATGGTACCGCGTGGACGGGATTGGACGAATTCGGTGAGCCTTGTGGACGGCCTTTTGAAAATCGTACTACCCCATTATTTTTGGAAGTGGCTTCACCACATCACCTTTGTGATGCAGAAACCGACACCGTACGAAAACGTGGTGTTTACGGATAACGGCGACCACATCCTCATCAAGGCCTGCAACCTGTCACCGGACGAGGTGACCACGTTGTGTCGACATTCCCTTCCCGAGGTGTACAAGACGCGATTTATTGTCACAAAAGTGTCCTCGACCTTGTGTGGCTTGTACCAGTGGCTGTTATGCCCCTTACGTGTACGGACCGATAATAAAGGGATTACCGAATGGCCCGTGCTCCATCTCCCCGTCAAGGAAAACGTGGATTACTACAAAGTGATGCACCCCCGACAGCTTTTAAAGAAATTACTAACGGAGAGAGAGGTGTGAAAGGAGTTTCTTGGAAATCAGGGGTTTATTGATGGGAAGTTTGGCCATGCTACATCCCATCAGTTTGGAGGCGCGTATATACAATTGTTTGGTGGCGAGCAGGAAGGAAATCGTGTACTCTTCTACCTTGGGACAGTATTTGTCCTTGTACACCGTCAGTCCCAGGACCTCAACGGAACATACCTTGGTGCCGAAACCGTAGTCGAACCACACGCCCAAGGACGCCAGGGCAAACGCAGCGACCACGCATTGAAGGTAGGGGTCCAACGTGTACTTTTCGACCATGCCGATGGTCAGCGATGATTTCTGGAACGCACGAAGAAAACTGCTCATGGCCCTGGCATTTTTCTTTGTTTGGGTGTCTGGGTTGGCAAACACATTGTCCAAGTATTGGGTGCCGAGGAAACGGACCTCCTTGACAAACGTGGTTTCTTTTGCAAGAGTAGCGCGATGGTAACATTCGTGGACCAATAACAACGCTTGGGAAAACGTGTTGAGGGCCTTATTTTGCGTTGTGGACATTTCTTTTTTAACAATGGGAGATAAAAAAAAAGAAATTCATCATCATCGACGACGCTTTTTTGATTTTCG
>Ga0114966_10001106_pt1 | contig 25192 bp, 46 predicted proteins | sample M_130207_XF_Meta_FD_87029 | JGI IMG/M metagenome (GOLD analysis project Ga0114966, IMG submission 87029) | Freshwater microbial communities from Lake Montjoie, Canada to study carbon cycling - M_130207_XF_MetaG | ecosystem: Environmental > Aquatic > Freshwater > Lake | place: Lake Montjoie... | reverse complement strand
TAATCCGTGAGACGGGTAAGGACCACGCTGGCAATCCTATGCTGGTTATTAAACAGAACCCTGAAAAGTTCGCCGAGTTGATTGTGAGGGAATGTATTGATAAGATTGAAACATATCGTATTCCTGTTGGCAATAGTGCCGCAGGTGAAATGGCCTGCGAATGGACTTATGATGCGTTGAAAGAAATTAGGGACGAGATTAAAGAACATTTTGGAGATAAAAATGACTGATAGATTTGATTTAGAACAACAGATTTTAGATTGCTGGAAAATTACCAATGACATTCCTATGATGGAATCTCAAGGCGCCAAAACAGTAGACATGACTAGTTTGGCATGTGTTTATGAATTTAAATTTAAACAATTGTGGGATACATTTGAAACAATGATTGCAGAAGGTCAAATTAAATGACGCTGGAAGACTATGTTGATTTCCTTGAGATACAGGTTAATCCCGCATTTGTTGAACGAGTAAAAGACTGGCCAGCGGATACCAAACTGTATGTGTATCTACATAACATTCAACTAGCACATATGTCAGAGTTTAAACAATTGCTGTTGGAGATGAAAAATGATAAAGTGTGACAAATGTGGATACAGCGACAACGGTACAGGCGACTGGGCACATGCCTGTGGGCCAGTGGAGATAAGGCCGCCCGAATTGCACGAAGAATTTGACCGTTTTGAGGAACATATGGCAAATGAAATAATGGTTACTGTTGCAGATAAACTAGCTAACATGAAAGACGAAAGTCATTTACCCGTAAGTGAACAAAGTCTAGTATTTAGATTACGTAAAAGGGCAGAAATACGCAGGCAAATTCCCACTCGTAAAAGCGTAGAAGAGGGAAAAACTGACAGAATTGCTGATTTGTTGGAAGAAGCTGCTACTAAAATAGAACAGCAGAATGAAAAAATTAAAGATTTAGGACGTTATATAGACGATTGGAAATAGAATTTCATAGTAGCATCTGATATAATAAATATTAATGTTACAAGGAAATTCTATGTTCGATTGGAGTAATTTAGAACGTGCCAAAATTATAGAAGGTCTATACGTGCTTGCACCACGCCTTACTGATAAAACAATATCAGCTTACGAATTCCACAAAACTGTCACTAACTATCTCAAAAGAAATTATCCCGTTAAAACTTCCATAAGTTGGGATGAAAAAATCAAAAATCATATTACGTTTGTAGGCGGCGCCTATTATAGTGATTATGATGAAAATGATAAAAAATGTATAGAAATAACATTTGTCTATCATCCCGTTTACGACGATCTAAAAATATCTAAACGAAGATTCAAAAGTATTTGTTCTACTATTGCTGATACGTTACTACACGAAATAATCCATATGAGACAATATCGTCGTCGAGGATTCAAATCGTTACCTAATTATTCCAGTACGGCAGCATCTAGCAGACTTCGTGAAGAACAAGAATATTTAGGCGGTACTGATGAAATAGATGCGTATGGGTTTAACATTGCCTGTGAACTTTTGGAAAAATACAAAGGTAATCATAAATTTGTAAGTAAACATTTAAACCTTGATTTGAAGAATAGTAGGCAATATGGTGGCAGTTGGAAAATGTACCTTAAGGCATTTGGACATGACCATAAACATGAAATTATCAAAAGATTGAAGAAAAAGGTAATTCGATATATCCCCCGAGCAGAAGATGGAAAGCCTTTCAAGAGTCGCGACTGGATATGCCATTGACCTTTAAATAGTATTGTGTTATTATAGTTTTTCATAACATATAATATGTTCACGTACCGTGAATAAAAACAATACAGTTTAATAAAGGCCAATAATGAGTAGTCCAATCAGTGCGTTGACCACTGCACAAATTTCACAGTTAACAAATATAGGAAAACTATCACCTAGTATAAAAATGCCAGGTACAATTGGTGGTGCCTCACTTAGTTTCAGTCCGTTTGAGATTTATCAGGATACTGTTGGGATTATTGGTCTAGGATTTGTAGGTAATGCTATTAAGGGTGCAATGGCAGATGCTAGTAATCTTGTGTTAATTGATCAAGATACAACTCGAGGTAAAGATTCTTATTCAGACATTAAAAAATGCGACGGGGTTTTTATTTGCGTTCCTAGTCCGCAAAATGCAGATGGCAGTTGCGATACTAGTATATTAGAAGATGTATTAAGTAAGCTGAGCCAAATTAATTATGATGGCGTCATCATCAGCAAATGTACCGCGCCACCCGATGTGTATGAACGATTAAATGAACAATATCCAAATTTAGTACATGCTCCAGAGTTTTTAACTGCGGCCAATGCCACTAGAGATTACCTAGGTGGAACATTTTGTATTATTGGCGGCCGTGTTAAAGCATATTTAAAAGAAGCAGAACGTGTTATTCGTCTTGGTCAAACTGGTTTAGGCGACCAAGTTCGCTTCTGTTCAATAGGTGAAGCTAGTCTAGCCAAGTATGCTATCAATTCATTTATGAGTACCAAAGTTGTTTTTATGAATGAAATAAAACAAATCGCAGACGCAGCTAATTTAGATTATGATACCATTGCATCAATGATCACAATGGATAAACGAATTGGTAATAGTCATATGCAAGTACCCGGACCCGACGGTCATTATGGATTTGGCGGAGCATGTTTTCCAAAAGACACTTCAGCATTACTCAAATATGCAGATAGTTTGGGAATTACTCCTATGGTATTGGACGCCGCAATTAAGAAAAATACTTTCCTTAGGTTGACAGAACCTAAATAATAGTGTATTATATACTATAGGAAATTAATAATGAGTGAACTAAAATATAGAGAAGAAGGCCGACCACTTAGCCAAGTTATCCGTGACCAACTTAAACGTGACAATAAACGTTTTTGGGCCGGAGACAATATTGCTGAATATGTCAGTGATGTTGAAAAAGACTCATTAATTAATGAAGCAACAACGGCGTTCGAAGGTGTGCTAGATGCACTGCTAATTGATCGTGAGAACGACCCCAACAGCAAAGGTACTGCTCGCCGGTTGGCTAAAATGTACTACAATGAAATTATGGCAGGTAGATATGAACCAGCACCAGATGCAACTGCGTTCCCAAATGATTCGGCGGACCGTTATGAAGGTATGCTTGTTGTACGCAGTGAACTGCGCAGTATGTGCAGTCATCATCACCAACCTGTCACTGGCGTGGCTTATATTGGTATTATTGCTGCCAATAAACTTATTGGCTTATCTAAGTATACCCGAATCGCCCAGTGGTGTGCCAGAAGAGGAACTCTCCAGGAGGAACTTTGTAACGACATTGCCCGCGAGATTAGCAAAGCAACTGACTCAGAAAACGTAGGTGTTTATTTAAGAATGACCCACGGGTGCTGTGAGAACAGGGGAATAATGGCCCACGATAGTTCAACAACTACTACAGTACTTAAAGGTGCTTTCAACAAAGATGCTGGCACTAAGAAAGAGTTTTTTGATACATTGAGCCTTCAGGAATCTAATAAGCGGTAAGTGTATCGCTTTCTTAGAAGATATGGAGTAGTGTTAAAATGTCGAGATGCGGCTCCTATTGTAGGAAAGGTTATTCCTTCAACTACTATAGGACAAACATTGGGGTTATTGTTATGTAGGCTCATACGCTGTCGTTGTTCGGATGCTTTCATAGGATTGTTATCAACCATACGCTGGCGAACTTGTTCAACAATTTCCGGAGTGGAGAAAATATTATTCTTTCCAGTTTTGTATGTGCCTTGACGCTTGCGTGTCTTGACCATTTTGATATAGGATTCAGGGGTAGAATAAATTTGTGGAGTAGGTAGATGAGAAGTATCGTAATGTTTGTTAAACAGTTTATAGGCATACATCATTTTATGTTTGCTTGCTCCGGCTGTCATTCCTATCAATAAACGATGACAAACTCTATGTTCTTTGTAAGTAAGTACTGCAAGATTATCGGCAGAATCAGTTCCGCCAAAACAGCGTGGAATAATATGATGAGTCTGAAACCCGTCGTGCCTTTCTTTAAGGTGATTACGCTCAAGAGAACGGTTGATTATTCTGTAATAAACTTTGGTGTATTTGTTATCTAAAAACATTGACTTACTCTTATAACTATGCTAAACTTAAATATTATTTATCAAACTGGATGCTGTGATAAATACCTATATAATAAACTACAACAAGAGTTTGCACCCAGATAACACAACTATAAGGTAAAAATGAAAAAAACAAAACTAAACATTCCCACCCGTCCTATGATGGGACAAAAGCCAACTGCGCCTGCTCCAAGTCCAATGCAACCAATGCCAGCTGGTCAACGTCCAAGTATTATGGTAGCAGTACCAGCAATGGAAATGGTCAATGCAGAATTTGCACAACATTTAGCAATGTCTTGTGCCAATCTTGTTGCCAACGGTATTAAGATCAATTGTGCATTTAACATTGGTAGTGTTATTACTATTGCACGTCGCAACTTAGTTGACATCTTTTTGAAGAGTGACTTTGATTACGTCTGGTGGGTTGATAGTGATATGAAGTTTCCTATTGATGCACCCATGCGTTTATTGGCACGTAACAAACCTATTGTTGGTGCTAACTATCGTAGACGCCGTTTTCCCAATCCCAACTTTACAGGTATGATGGGAAGTAGCGGTCAATTTAGAGAATTCCAAACTACTGATAACAGTCCAGCAATGGAACTGATTGATGTGTTGCCACATGGAATGGTCTTATGTAAACGTGAAGTTTACGAAAAAATTCCTCAACCACACTACCTACAGGAATATGTTCCACATTTGAATCTTGAAATTGGTGAGGATATCTACTTCTGCCAACAAGCTCAAAAGTCGGGATATGAAATTTGGTGTGATCAAGAACTGAGTAGAGAAGTAGCACACATTGGTATTTTCCATTTTAACTATAACTTGTCAGTTCCTAAATAAAAGAAAGGCAACTATGTTGTTTGAAAGTATAGAAATACGTAAAGTCAAGAATGGCGTAATTGTTACTCTTAGAACTGACGAAGACGAAGATCAAGAATATGTCTATGACAAAGATAGTAAAGCTATCAAGTTTGTCAAAGACCTTCTTGAAAGCAAAGGTAAAGTGTCAGTTACTGACACTAATTAAAATATATGACAGTTAAGAAAAAATATTTTGTAGGTGATACAGTTTGGATTTATGGCATTACCAAAAATAACGCCAAATCCACACAAGGTATTGTAATCAAAATCTTTACTATTGATTACGGCAATTATAATAAAGAGCCCCATTACCTTGTTGAAGTCCCAACAGAAATTGAACCTTTGTTAGAAGTCCGTACTTGGCATACAATTAGTCAAACTAAAGATGGTCATGTTGGCAGTGTTAGAGACGCATTTAGTGATGTAGATGCTGCTCATAAAATGCTGGCTAGAACTGGGATGGCAGTTATTTCAACTGATGATGAAGAATTTACTGGTGATGGTCATGATGGTATGGACGAGTACTATATAGACGAAGATCATATTGATCCAGACATTATTCATGCAGCAATGGAAAAGTCACAACAAGATGCAAGTCATGGTCCAATGGTTGTTAAAGAATCCAAACCCAAACGTAGGAACTATCCACCAAGGAAGAAAAAAGTTTGAACGCGGCACTGGATAAATTGCAGTCAGTAATGTTTAAATGGAAAGACGGACATTCAGTGATTAAACCCACCCTTAGACGTTTACCAAATATCACATATAAATGGCGTTTGCAATTTATAGAAGATTTTGGAATTACGGACGATGCAGGTAATCACTATCCTACTAAAGATTTAGATGAATGTGTTAAATGGGTTGAAGAAAAATTAAAAGAATGGTCCAACTGTAATCGTATGTCTTGGGATATGTGGGATTTTAAACATCTTAAAGATGCTGAAAAGTTTATTACATTATTTCATCTATCACGGAAACAGTAATGTCAGGTGTATATGTAATGTCAGGCGGATACGATGTACCTGCATTTAGATTAGTGGATAGTGCTGATGTTGATGGAGATACATGGTATACTATAAGCTGTAAACAAGAGGTTGCAGATTGGATAAGATCTCATAATAAAGAATTTTATTACGCACACCGAGCCCCAGCTTATGCAAAAGTTTATTCAAATACATTTGATATACACAAAAAAATTTATATAACATTAATACTAAAATGGGCACAGTAAGGTGGGAACAATACCATAAGGATGATCAAGTTTTTGTGAAAGAGATTCACAAAGTTGTTGTTCATAGTTTTCAATTGGGAGATGTTGAAGATCCTGATCTGTATGCCGCTGAACCTATGTACAATTGGGAAAAGAGTGAGCAAGGACAATTTGTTATGGAACATGCAATTGACAAGCCCGAGTGGCGTAGGTATTTAAATCATTCTAGATATGGTTACGAATACATTATTGTGGCCGAACTTGAAGTAAAGAAATTAAGTGAGTTTTATTTAAAATGGGGATCTGTTAAATGAAGGTTTTATTTCATAACAATCAATTAGATGTTCGAGGTACTACAGTAGCAGTAACTGATTATGCTAGATATAATCAAGAAGTGTTGGGAAATGAAAGTATTATTTGCTATGATGCAACACGTCGACCCGATGGATACTTGGGTACCGATGTTGGTGTACGAGAAAGGCTGGAAGAAGAATTTCAAATTATTGGTCATCAAGGTCCTGACGATGTGCAAAACATCATTGAAACACAAAAGATTGACTATGCATATTTTCTTAGAAGCGGGAATGTGGACTTTTTACCAAATAACTGCAAGACAGGTGTTCATGCAGTATTTCAAAATTATCAACCACACGGTGATCAATATGCGTATGTATCCGAATGGTTAGCTGACAACATTGCCAAACGTAACAATATCGAATCGTTACCATGGGTACCTCATATTGTTAAGTTACCCACGCCTACCGCTAATTATAGAACGGACTTGGGAATAGATCCAGACAAATTTGTTATTGGAAGACATGGAGGAAGATACTCTTTTGATATTCCGTTTGTTAAACAAGCCATTGCTAATTTGTTAGACATTCGAAATGATATTGCATTTGTATTTGCTGGAACTGAGCCGTGGATTAATCATCCCAATGTAACGTTTTTATCAGACGTACAGGATTTACAAGTAAAGTCAAATTTAATACATACATGGGATACAATGCTACATGCTCGAAACGATGGCGAAAGTTTTGGACTTGCAATATGTGAAGCATTGTATTTGAACAAACCTGTATTAGCATGGGAACATGGCAGTGATCTACATCATACAAAAGTTCTAGAAAATTCAGGAACATTATATTCTCAACATAATGTTTTTGAAATGTTAATGAATGTGCGTGAGCTAGTTGGTAAGGAAGATTGGACAAAGCGTGTAGAACAATTTGCTCCAATTCCAGTTATGCATAAATTTAATCAAGTATTTCTAAAAGGTTAATATGGAAATAAGTAGAGTTAGTAGTACCTGCATTATTCAACAAGTGGGTAGCAGCAGTAAAAATGTATCAGCTGAAGTTCATGAATTTAAAGAAAATGAACGTCTCACTGTGGTGCTTAATAAAAGCGTTAAACTTGCTATGAAATGGAATGGTAAATTATACGAGGGTCGTATGGCGGGATTGGACTTTGTAACAACGGGTCCAAAAATAAATAAAACAACAACAGGAAGATAATAAAATGGCATTACTTGCAGTGGGCGATAAGGTAGAGAAGATCAGTGGCTACAAATGGCCCGGCATTGTTATTTCAGTATTTGATACACTGGCTGGCGAACGTAGAGTTGTTGTGGAATGCACTACTCCAGAAGTAGCAGGTGCATTACACATCTACAATGAAAAACAATTAATGATAGTAGACTAATATGACCATTGATAAAATAACTGCTTACAATAACGAGTTACATCGTCGAACAGAAATTAGGCGTGCCGAACGACGTCATACCGAAAGAATTCAGGACGACCGTAGAATCAAACATAATCGAGAAATTGACGAAGCAAAACGAATTGAAATGAATCGTCGAATGAATCGGCCAGGACAAAATTTAGACAAATTAGCATAAGGAAAATAACATGAACCCCTTTAGAGATCAACAAAAATTTATGACGGCCTGCGACCAATTGGTTGAAGGTTTTAACGAAAAACAATACGCAATGTATGTTAATCTTATCAATGAAGAACATCAGGAATTGTTGGAAGCAACATTATCAGATGATCAAGTGGAACAATTAGATGCACTTATTGATATCCTAGTTGTTACTATTGGTGCTATCCATAGCATGGGCGCAGATGGTGAAGGCGCTTGGAAAGAAGTAATGCGTACAAACTTTGAAAAAGTTGATAAAGAAACTGGCAAAGTTCGTAAACGTGAAGATGGAAAAGTCTTAAAACCTTTGGGTTGGCGGGCGCCAGAACTAGCACAGTTCTTAAAGAAATAAATTGACAACAAATCCTGTTTAGTGTATAATTAAATACATAAACAGGATTTTTATATTATGGCACAACATGCACATTACTGGAGTTGCACTCCTTTTGCAGACTGGATTCGCGGCACCAAAAAACTCAGCACAGGCACAAGCGAGGAATGGGATGACTGGACAACTACAGCTCAAATGAAACATAACTTCCGATACTGGTTAGCGGAAGAAGCACTTAGTCATCTTCAAGACTTTGTAACATGGCCTATAAGGAAACTATATGATATCAAGTACTACATTAACAACCGTTGGGTTAGTCGCACTCATAGTCTTACCGCTCATCCCCGGGATATTAAGCCGGGTCAATGGCGCGACGTGGGGAACCGCTTTTTGCCTTGCTTATTCAATGAGCTGGTTGATTTTGTTGAAATAGAATCAGCATGGAGCCATATTGCCTGGGGAGATAAGGAAGACCGTGCCAAATATGATCCTCCATTTTGGGCAAGTGGTTGGTGGCGTTGGAGAACTTGGCGCAGTCCACAAGCGGGGATGGATCACCTTGACTGGGCAATGACTTTGAAATTTGACGAAGATTGGTTTGACAAAGAAAATCCACTCTATGGGCAACCCACTCCACAAGCAGAACGTGCCAAGGAACTTAAAGAACTTTATGTATGGTGGACCACTGTATATCCAAATCGTCCAGATGCAATGGATGCAAGCGGATGGAGTGAATTGTGTGAACGTCGTAGACTGGCAAATCCTAAAAAAGGATTTATGAGTATGCTTAGTGATAGAACTGAAGAAGAACGAGAAGAAAGCCGACTGGCACTTGATTTATCTTCAAAAATTGAACGTGAATACGACGAAGAAGATGAAGCAATGATGATACGTTTGATCAAGATAAGAGACGCATTGTGGACCTAACTGCAATCTGCTGCCAAGCACCAAAGTCGTATTCGGAAGAATATGATTGTTTCTATTGTGAACCTTGTAACATTTGGTCGGAAGACAAATGTGATGATCCAACTTGTGAATATTGTATTAATAGACCTGTAACTCCAGAAAGTGTGAAATGAGTGATACGAAAAAATTTGAAGATTTGACTCCCAATGATTACAAAACTCTCAAGGTTGAATTTGCTCCAGGGTGTTTTGATGATTTTGAAGGTTCCCAAGAAGAACTTGATGAATTGATTGCAGAAATTACCAAAATGATTCATACTGGAGAAGTATTAGACGGGGCTCCAGTTGATTTGGATCAACTGATTGAGGAAGATCCTAAGTTGGCCAAAAAACTAATTGACTCAATCAATGATACTGCCACTAGACTTGTGCAATGACTAGTGTAGCCAGCAGTCCTGAACGTCACACCTTCCAAAGAGACAACTATATTAAACGAGTTGTTGAGGAAGGTAAAAGTCTTGACGACCCCAATGTCAAGGCTATGATTGAAATGTATAACAGTTGGATTCTTCGAGATGAGGAAAATTTAACTGATACTGATTGGCAACGGAACAATATGGAATTTGATATGCGTAGTTCCGATTGGATGGTTGCAAAAGTACGTGAGAGTCGTGTATATGCTCAACATCTATATGCTGCCATGTGCAATAACGATTTCCAACAACTTGAAGTATTACCAATTCTTAAGGATCAACGTTGGAGCGCCAGTTGGCGTAGTGCTGGTGGCATTGTGGCAGACATGCGTGGTGAAGGTGATTACATTGATTGGTATTGCTCGGGCATACGTAATAATATACTATTGGAAGATGGGGAATGGGAAAGCTGGACATTAGAACAGCAAACCTATTACAAAGAAGGCGAAGCCTTTGTGGGTGAAGGTGCGATTACTGATGAAATCAAAGAAGATCTAAAGAAACTGGGGTGGATCTTCCGTGAGGGTGATTACGATCAAATGCTATGAGCAAAGCTATAATTTTAACACAAGAATCTTGGAATAAGATTTACGAACAAATTCGAAAAGATCACCCGCCTAGTGTAACGCTGATTCGAAACAAAATGAAATCGGTTTTGGGATTTACTCATAGAGAACACGAAGAATGGTTTCCGCAGGAAGTATCCCTCAAAGATGTCAGATACAGAACCAAATTTTGCGTACAAACTATCCGTTTGGATTTTTATAACGAACCAAAACGCACAATGTTTTTACTCAAATATGGTGAACTTATATCTAAGCGGGACTCTGGACCATTTATTCCCGTGTTCTAAGACACGTTTATAGCCCCTATAGCAGGGGCTAAAGATACAAGGGATTCTACATACACGGGGCTGCTGTAGGGGCTTATAGGGGCTTGTAGAAGTTATCCACAGGTTATCCACAGTAACTTTTGGTAAAAGATACCTAAAAAACACTTGACTTCTTCTTGAATTTGCTATATAATAGAGATATTGTTAAACACAAACATAGGAGCAAAAATGGCAACAGTAGCAGGCATTAAGATTAAACCCAAGGTTAAAAAAGAAAAGATCACTAGTGTAAGCATTCGTGAGAATGCCAAACGTGATTATAGTCCAAAATGGGACGGTGCTGAATCCATGTCTTCCTCGGAATACACCACGTATTTTCGAGCAGCTCTTAAATATTACAATTTGGAAACTTCTGCTAAGGATCTTAAAGTTAAGGTCATTGATTGGATGGGTCGTAACGATTACGACAAAACAACTATTCAAAAGTTTAAAAAGACTAAAGATTGGCGCTGCCATTTGACAATGGGCGCTATTGCAGCCTGTTTGATCAAAGGTATGCCAGATGTTAAAGCAGGTTTTAACCAAAACAAAAGTGCAGTTGAATGGTTGAAGAACGAAATTGACAGCGTTATTGAAAACGGCAAATACGATGTGGAAATAGTTCCGGAAGTTAAAACTAGCTTGCCCGCTCAAGTTATTAACATTCAAGATCGTATCCGTGAACAAGCTGTTACAATGAGTGACGAACTTGATTACGCAATTGATTCTTGGATTACTGATCCAGAAGCGTTCAACCCCAAGGACATTAAAGTTGTAAACTTGCTTAAAGGCAAGGGTGCCAAGGCTGCACAAGCTCGCTACATTAAGGGCTTCTTTGCAAATGGTTTGGCAGAACTGCAAGAACTTGCAGGTGGTAACGCGGATGATCAGTTGAAGGAAGGTTATAAGCACGTTAGCCGTAAGAATGTTAAGAAGCTGATTGAGTTTTACGAAAGTATTGCACAGGCTTGTGAGCAGATTGCCGCCGAAGCTAAGGTAATGAAGAAGCCACGTGCTGCCAAAGTTAAGCCAGCAGAAGAAATTGTTAAGAAACTAAAGTTTATGTTGAGCGACACTAAACTCGGTATTACCAGTGTTCCGCCAGCAGGTATTATTGGTGCTCAGGCAGTTGTTGTTTACAATACAAAGATTCGAAAAATTGGCTATTACATTGCTAAAACTAGCGCAGGGTTGAATGTTAAGAACAGTAGCATTGTTGAATTTACTGATAAGAGTATGCAAAAGACTCTACGTAAGCCTCCTGAACAGATCAAAGAGTTCAAAGAGCAAAATACACAACGGCGTTTTGAAACTTGGTTTACCAAAGGTGTCAAAACTACGGAAACAATATTGAATGGTCGATTCAGTGAAGATACTATTATCCTAAAGGTATATAAATGAACGAACGAGTTAAACAACTTACGGGACAGGTGCTTGATGAGATAGTGCCCGATACTTGGGTAGCATTGGGCTACGATAAAATCAAGGAGATTCAAAATCGTACAGCCGAGTTACTTATTACTGATTTGATGCAACACATCAAAGATCCTACAACATATAACAGATGTGTAAGAACTACATTTGATTTATCTATTGCAGAATGTGTTAAGGTTGAAATTTTTAAAATGATTGAAGAAATTTACGGAATAAAGGAAACAAAATGATTACAATGAAAGAATGGATGGAACTGGTCAACTATCGTATTACCGAAGGTAGTGACTACGGATGGCAATGCTACGGATCATCTGCTTATCAATTAGATAGTTGGAATGGAGAACATGAGGGGTATAGTCTTACTATTACCTTTGATACTCGAGATCAAACTGTGTATGAAGTACAAGCACATGATTATTTACATAACCGCGCTTACCGTATGATCAATGAGGACTTCCAAAAGAAAATGAAGAAGGAATCTAAACGTCGAAATATTGATAAAAATGAAGCATGGGACGATGTTAATTATGTTGACCTCGAAGATGATGACGACTTTATCCAAAAGGCATTGTCTATTATTGCAGGCGAAGATTATGATACTCGTGTTAGTATTCCAATTGACTTGCCAGAAGCCGAACTCATGGTGATATTCAAACTGGCTCACGACGCAGATATGACATTTAATAAATATGTTGAAAAGATCCTACGTGAAACTTTAGAAGACGATGGGTTTATCAAACGTCTAAAGGCTTCTCATGAAGCAAGAAAATGAAGATTACTTAAAGCAAACGTATCCACTAATGTTCCCACAGGATTGGTGGGGATTTGAGTGTAACGACGGATGGTTTAATATCATCAATCATCTCTGTCAAAACATCCAAAGCCATATCAATTGGAAGAACAAAGAAACGGAAGTTGTTACACCAGTAGTTATAGCACAGGTAAAAGAAAAGTTTGGCACCTTGCGTTTTTACTATGACGGTGGCGACGATATAATTGATGGTATGGTACGTATGGCAGAAAGCATGAGCGAAATAACTTGTGAACAATGTGGTAATCTAGGAAAACCTCGTGAAGGAGGCTGGATCAAAGTATTGTGTGATATACACCATAACGAACGTGAGGCTGTAAGAAATGACACTCCCTGATGAAAGGTATCGTGCAGTGATGCAGACTATACAGTTCCTTACTGATATCTGCAATACTCCTAGAGTTCCTAAAGCAATTAAGGAACGAGCAAGATCTCTACTACGACATTATCCAAGTGCATGGGATATGAAACGAGCGGCAGAAAATTGCCCTGATGTATTTGCAGAAAAGATGGAACCACTTTATCGCATGATTAAACAATACGAACAGGAGAAGAAAGATGTTTAATTGGTTTAAAAAATCCGACTACACTAATGTAGTCAAATTTCCAACTCCAGTGCCGTGTATTGAGCCACCTGCTCCAAAAGTTAAAGATCCGGTCACTTACTACTCACTCGGTCCAACTGACGATAATCGTATTAGTCTCAAAATGGGCTACAGTAGCATCACTATGAATAAAGCTGGTGCGCAGGCAATGATTGATTTGTTAACCACTGCAATGAATCAACTAACTAATGAGGATGAAACAGAATGAAAATTGGACTCAGTTACAGCCGTTGTATCCGTGATATTGTAGAAGGTAATGTGGATATTGATGATGTGTTGGTTATTATTTCTCGTACAGATTTTGATCCGCGAGATGATGGTCAGTGGTCAGGTATTTGGTCAGGATACTGTTATGGTGGCGGCATGAGTGCCCCAGAATGGGAAGACTATGATTTCCATAATAAGGAACACGAAGACAAGTTCCGAGCAGTGAGCATTATGCTATGGGAAGATGGTAAGTTCCATCAGCCACGTAAGTTTGGAGCACGGCCCCTGCGCCGTCCAGAATACTGGTTGGAGACTTGTTTGCCAAGCAGTGAGCTAGATAGGAATCCGGCAGCAAAAATTGCTTGGGATAATTTCCAAGTAGTAGCAGGATTAACCAATGTTAAATTAAATAAGGATTATCAATGATTAAACTTTGGTTAGCATTTGCAGTCATTGCCGTTCTTATTCACTTTGGCATTCGTGCTTTGAGAAATATGAACGGTTTGGAACAATTGGCCTTGACAAAAAGCATAGGCTATAGTATACTTGTATCACTGGCAACAGTAATGTTGATGACAGTACTTGTAATTTTATTTTAAGGACTTATATGATTAATAATGTGTTGCTTCGGCCACTGTATTTTGTTCTAGGGTTTAGTGTTTGTTTCTTTCTTTTTTCTACTGGAGTTATCTAAAATGAATCGTGTTATTAAACTTTCCCTCATTGCCGCCGCAGTTGCACTAGCATCTGCATGTACTCGTATTGAAACTGGTGAAGTTGGTGTGCGAGTTGGCTTTGACAAACAAGTCCAAAGCGGCGAACTGTTGCCCGGCTCATTCAATCAATCAATTATTGGTGAAGTGTTAACCTTTCCAATCAAGGATGTCAATGTCACACTCAACGACATGACTCCAGTTGCCAAAGACAACTCGACCATGAAAGACTTTGATGCTGTGGTTGTCTACAACATCAACCCACAACAAGTATCTGAACTGTATAGCACTAAGAACAAGAGCTTCCACGCCGAGTTCAAAGGCGATACCTATGTGATGTACAACTACATTGTACAGAACGCTCGTAACGCTATCTACAAGGCTGCTCGCAAGTACGAAGCCCTGGACATGGCAGATGCCCGTAGCGACATGGAAACTTTTATCAAGGAAGAAATTGTTCGCAATCTTGCTGAAGAAAAGTTGGACGGCAGTATCAGTATTAGTCAAGTATTGATTCGTAACATTGTGCCAGCTGACTCAGTTGTTGCAAGTGCTAACGAATTGGTCAAAGCCAAGAACGAATTCAAGACTGAAGAAGTCAAAGTTGCTACTGCCCGTAAACGTAACGAAAGTATGCAGGCTAACCCAATGGCAATTCCTTTGCTGATGGCAGAAGCTCAAGCAGAAGCTATGCGTAAGTTACCAGATGCTATTGCTAACTTCAGGGGACAGACCTTGGTTATCAACGGTGTTGTGACTCCTACAGTAACTACCAACAAATAAGGATTATCAATAATGAAAACACAAGATATTAGAAAAATTATTAACATAATAGAAGATGCCATTACTGGTGTTAATGACGACTGGTTTAAAACAGGATCGTTTATTGCTGCTAAGATTCCAAACAAGATTGAACCATTTAGGATTTTAACTGAGCCTGAAATTATTCACAGTCGCGAAGGTGATATACAAGGCAGGGCTGGTAGTTATGTTATTGCCGGTCCAAAGGACGAAGCAACTGGTAGATTTGAATATCTTAATGATCCTAAAACTTTTCATGAGTTGAAAACAGACAACGGTGATGGTACCGCTAGTCCCAAGGCCATTCCCAAACAGGTAAAACTTGCGGATCATGATGGCGTGCTACATACCAGTTGGGGTAATCTCGAATATACCAAAGGTAATGATTATATTGTACGTCACGGCACAGGCGATTATGGTGCTGTAAAGCTAGATGCTTTTGCACAAACATATCAAGAAGTAAAATAAGGAAATAATATGTTGGTACCTATGGTGGTTGAGAAGACCGGTCAAGGCGAACGTGCGTTTGACATTTTTAGTCGTTTGCTTAATGAACGCATTGTATTTTTAAACGGACCAGTTGATGACCATAGCGCCAATCTTGTTGTGGCACAACTGCTACATTTGGAGAGTGCCGATAGTGAGAAAGATATTCACTTTTATATCAATAGTCCAGGTGGTGTGATTACCAGTGGTATGGCTATCTATGATGTTATGCAATTTGTTAAAAACGATGTAGCAACATATGTTATGGGGCAGGCATGTAGTATGGGCAGTTTCCTTGCACAAGCAGGTACTCCAAAAAAGCGTTATATTTTGCCACATGCTCGACATATGATTCATCAGCCAAGTGGCGGTGCCCGCGGCATGCAAAGTGATATTGAGATCCAATACAACGAAATTACTCAAATGAAGAAGATGTTAACTGAGCTTTATGTTAAGCATAATACAGCAGGTAAAACATATGCTCAATTTGAGCGAGATATGGATCGAGATACATTTATGAGTGCAGAAGAAGCATTGGCATATGGTCTTGTTGATAAGATTGTTGAAAGTCGTTATTAACTCTTAACTAAATTCTCCATAAGTGTGGGGTAAATATTGCACTTATGGAGACTATTATGGCAGATATTATAATATTATTTTTATTTTTAGGTGGGTTTGTTGGCTGGTGTATACTTACATTTGTGATATATATCACTATGATATGCCGTAGTAAAGAATTAATAATGATTGAAAATATTTCAAAAGAACTTAAAAAAATCAAAGAAGAAATTGCAGAGCTTAAATAAGTTCAACCGGCCTTCTGGCATCATTCCCGGTATACAAACTCTGCTGCCTATGCTATAATTAACATAGGAGAAAATAATGGCACAAAAATATTTCAGCACAAAGACTTACAATCAAATAGGTCCAGTAGCATACAGACAATGGCGGGCAGATTCACATTGCCGGTTGATACATGGATATGCTTTGTCATTTCATTTCCAGTTTGAGTGTGATACACTTGATGCTAGAAACTGGTGCACAGACTTTGGTGGACTAAAACCACTCAAAGGAGTGCTAGAAGATTGGTTTGATCATACTTTACTTGTGGCACAGGATGATCCCATGCGTGAACACTTGTTGGAACTTGGTAGACTTAAACTTGCTAAGATTACCGAAGTGGAGAAGACAGGCTGCGAAGGTATTGCTGACTTTTTGTATGAATACGTAAACACAATTTTTTTGCCAAATTGCGGAAGTACCGAAGCAGCTCGTGTTTGGTGTACTAGAGTTGAAGTTCGCGAAACTGATAACAACATGGCTGGACGTCAAGGACGTCGCGAGGATAACGAATTCAAGGAATAACTCATGGAAACATTTATCAGGACTTGGCCTAATAAAGTTTCAAAAGAACTGTGTCAAACTGCAATAGATTTTTTTGAAGAAACTATTAATGATTCTAATTTTGCTAATTTGATTACTAATAACAGTAAGCAATTTAATAATAATTTAGGAAGAAAAGATTTATCATTTTTTTTAGAGGAACCTTCATTAAATCAAGCATATTTGTGCGACACTTTCTTAAATATTCTGCATGAATGTTTTTTAGAATATATTGAAGAGTTTGGACAATTAAAAGAGTTAAATTTAAGTAATCAATATTGCCTTAAATTTCAACGCACATTGCCCATGGGAGGTTATCACACCTGGCATTATGAATCAGCTGCTGGTGCTACATCTTGGAATAGAGAATTGGCTTGGATGATATATCTAAATGACATGCCCGATAATGAAGCTGAAACTGAATTTATCTACCAAGCTAAAAGAGTAAAATCCACGTGTGGTACACTAGTTATTTGGCCAGCGGGAATGACACATGTACATCGTGGCAATCCAGTATATAGCCATCCTAAATATATTTTAACAGGGTGGTATCATAAAAAATAGATTTTGGCAATTGTGGGCAAAGGCATTAGGCGACAAATCTGGTAAGACTGATAACGAGGCTGATTTTATTGCTTGCATTCGTACCTTGATTGTGCTATGCTATATTGTAACTAATTGCTTTATTATAGCAGGTGTTATACATCACTGGTAATTTAAAATGAACAACAAAGAAAAAGAAGTAATGGATATTCTGCAAGAAGAATGTGCAGAAGTTATTCAAGCAGTTAGCAAAGTCAGTCGCTTTGGTATTGATAACTATAAACCTGGCAAACCAAAAACTAACCGCGAGCATTTAGAAGAAGAACTCGGTGACTTGTTAGCAATGGTTGATATTATGAAAGAAATGGACATTGTATCTTGGGGGAATATGGAAGTTGCCAAGCTAGCAAAAATTGAAAAACTTAAGAAATGGTCCACAATTTATGATTGACAAAGATTGGTTAGAACGAGTAACAATTGCCTATACAGTATATTCAGATCAGGTAGGACCAAAGCTAGATATTGAAAACTTTATAGCTTGGCTATATCGCCAATATGGTATTGTGGAGACAAAAAATAATGATTGATCAAAACACTTTTGGTGAAATGTTACCTGGACTACAAATAATTGAACATACAAAATATAAAGATGATAGAGGCAGTTTCTGCGAGCTATGGAAAATTAATACTGACTTAATGCGTGGTGATTTTCGTCAATTAAATATTGCCAATTCCAAACGTGACGTGCTGCGGGGTATGCATCGACAAAATCAATCCAAGCTGGTAATGCCAGTTTATGGAAGTATATTTGATGTAGCACTTGATCCAGAAACTGGTAAATGGTTTGGCATTTTTCTAAACAACACTAATGCATTACTAATTCCGCCACAATATGCCCACGGATATCTAGTATTATCAGACCTAGCAATAGTACAATATGTAGTAGATGCTCCATACAATAAAGCAGAAGAAGAAAACTTTAATTGGAACAAATATGGAATTAAATGGCCTATTGACGGCACTCCACATTTATCAGAAAAGGACGCAGTATGAAAATTGGATTTAACTGTAGTAGTTTTGATTTACTACATGCAGGCCATGTTACCATGTTAAAGATGGAAAAACAACTATGCGATTATCTTATTGTAGCATTACAAATTGATCCTACTATTGACAGGCCGGGTGTTAAAAATAGACCTGTACAAAGTGCATATGAACGTCATGTACAATTACAGGCGTGTAAGTATGTGGATGAAATTCTCATCTACGAAACTGAATATGATCTATTACAACTGATACAAACTCAAACTATTCACATACGTTTTTTAAGTGACGAATATTTGAATAGAGATTTTACAGGTAAACAATGGTGTATGAATAATGGTATTGAGTTACATTATCATAAACGTCAGCATAATTATAGTTCAAGTGAACTGCGTTCCAGAACAGCTCGACTTGAAAATGAAAAGAATGTAGGAGTTGACAGTAAGGAAGCTGACCTACCACAATACTCACCAGAATTAATAAAGGTACCAGAATGAAGAAAATATTAGTAACCGGTGGCGCTGGATTTTTAGGTAGCCACTTATGTGAGAGACTTGTTGCCCAAGGACATCATGTGCTTTGTGTTGATAATTACTTTACAGGCAGTAAAAAGAACATTGAACACCTGTTGGATTATAAAAACTTCGAAGTTATTCGGCAAGACATATGTATTCCATTGTATGTGGAAGTTAATGAGATTTATAATCTTGCTTGTCCTGCAAGCCCTTACTACTATCAATGGGACCCAATACAAACAATGAAAACTAGTGTAATTGGTTCATTCAATATGTTAGGACTTGCTAAACGTACTGATGCTAAAATTTTGCAGGCAAGTACTAGTGAAATTTATGGTGATCCCACTGTAAACCCACAAGTAGAAGAATATTGGGGTAACGTAAATCCAATTGGTATACGTAGTTGCTACGATGAAGGTAAACGTGCTGCCGAAACACTGTTTATGGACTACTATCGTACTCACGATATCAAAGCTAAAATTGTGCGTATTTTCAACACTTATGGCCCTAGAATGGCGGAAAATGATGGTAGAGTGGTGAGTAATTTCATTGTTCAGGCTCTAAAAGGTCAGGACATCACTATCTACGGTACTGGCCAACAAACTCGCAGTTTCTGTTACGTTGATGATCTTTTGGATGCTATGCAGGCAATGATGAATCATAATGATGATGAATTTATTGGGCCTGTAAATATTGGTAATCCAGGTGAATTTACCATGTGGGAATTAGCAGAAAAAGTTATTGAATTAACTGGTAGTAAAAGTCGAATAGTTCAATTCCCGTTGCCCAAGGATGATCCAAAACAACGAAGGCCCGATATTACTCAAGCAAAGACCATGCTTAACTGGGAACCTAAGATTAATTTGGAGCAGGGCTTAATCAAAACGATTGACTATTTCCGCAAAATAGTGTAAAATAGTAATATGATAAGGAACAGTAATGAACACATTTAGACGTTGGTATGTTTGCAACCAAGATGCAATCACATGGTTTATCATTGGAATTCTTTCTATGAGTTGTTTACATAGTTTTTCCAAGGGTGATTACATTTGGGCGGCTATAGATGTTGCCATTATATATGTTAACTTTAAATTTAGAAATGTGAGAATGACATGACTGAACCTAAAACATCGTGGACAGTAACTGTAGAAGAAGCTGATGACGGCAGTGGCGATCTTGTAATGCCACTGCCGCAAGACTTTCTGGATCAACAAGGTTGGGTAGAAGGCGATACGCTGGATTGGAAAGATAACGAAGACGGTTCATGGACTCTATCGAAAGTTAAAAGTGATTAATTCCACCGAGATGTGATCATTCCTTTTTTCCAACCTTTAGAAGTATAGGCATCTATTTCTTCTTTAGGAATTCGAAGATTATCAACACCGTTGTTTACCCAAGCGGCTCCTTTTTTAACAGGAGCCCACTTCTTTTTAATCCAACCAATAGATAATTTTACTGAAAGTTCAGAAGTTTCGCACAAACTATACTCAGATGAATTAGGATGAAAAATCCAAACTTTTCCATGTGTGGGTGATTTAGGAAGCCCCTTCTGCCACCCTTCTTTAACATATACAGATAAGTCGGTTGGATTTATCATCTTCTTCTCAGTATTTTTATAAATCCAAATAGTATCTGTTGTAGGAGACATATTCCTACCCAGTGACCAACCTTTTTGTAACATTTTATCTACAGCGTTAGGATGAACCGCACATCTTTCATTAGTAATTAAATGGTAAAGATGTTTTAGCCCTGTAGTTCCTTTATTATATCCCCCATACCCACCTTCTACGATATTATAAACATCAGGACGTCTCACGAAATTAGCGTTTACAATTTCTTTTTCTTTAGAAAACATTTCCTCTGGCGTTTCAAATACATATAATATATCTTTTTTAAAAGAAGATTTTCCGTATTTCTCCAAAGCACGATTTATGTTAGTTCCGGATCCACAATAATCGTCAATTAAGTCATCTGTAGAATGAGCACCTACATAAATCTTATTGTTTATCAGGTTAGTAGTTTGATAAACGGTATGGAATTTTCTTTTATTTTGATGTTTGGTATTTGCCATGTTGACTTTTATTAAATAATGTTGTATAATATATTTATGTGTTTGCTTGTAAATGGATAAAATATGGTAATAAAACGTCTGGGATTCGCGTGCAAGTGGATCGACACTCCTGCACAAGTTAATGGTATCAAACCCAACGATGATGCCAAACAGTATAATACCGGCAGTACTACTGTCGCATGGTTAAATAGACAGAGCAAAGAAATTGCAGAACAAAAGCTATGGGACCTAATGGTAGGTAATATCGAAGCTGTTCGCAAGCTCGTTGAACGTGTAGGTGGTCTTGATGAAAATCTTAGGATGGTTCGGCTTGGCAGTGATATTTTGCCTGTTTATACCCAACGCGACTGGAGTTATTTTTGGCGTCGTAGCGATGTTGTTAACTATTGCAATAAAAATTTTATCACTATTGGCAACAGTGCTAGGGACAATAATGTTCGGCTTAGCTTCCATCCTGGACAGTTCTGTGTTCTAAGCAGTGAAAATCCTGGCATTGTGGAACGATCGATTGAAGAATTTGAATACCATGCGGACATGGCACGGTGGATGGGCTTTGGCAAGACCTTTCAAGACATGAAGATCAATGTGCATATTAGTGGCAAGCGTGGCCCCGAAGGCATCAAGGAAACACTGAAACGTCTGAGCCCTGAAGCTCGCAACTGCATTACTATCGAGAATGATGAAAACTCATGGGGTGTAGACAGCAGTATTGAACTGGTGGATCATTGCGCTCTAGTTCTGGACATTCACCATCACTGGATTCGTACTGGTGAATACATTCAACCCACAGACGACAGAGTGAAACGTATAATTGATTCATGGCGAGGTGTGCGTCCTACCATGCACTACTCTGTAAGCCGTGAAGACGTGTTAGTGGATCACCCTGTTGATGTCATGCCAGACCATGCACAACTACTGGCCACAGGTTACAAAAAACAAAAGATGCGAGCACACAGTGATTGGTACTGGAATCAGCCTGTGACTGATTGGGCGCTCAGCTTCTGGGAGCATTTTGATATCATGTGCGAAAGTAAGGGAAAAAACTTATCCAGTGCTCAAGTGTACAACCGGGCACTAGAACTTGAGTTGGCGTAAGAAAAAACTTAGTCAGTTTTGCATTGGCTAAAAACCGTATATCTTAAATATATCTATGAACACATCATTACCTAAAATTTTTATACTTACTGCTTGTACTAGACCTTATAACCTTCCTAAACTATTAGAATCGTTCCCAACAGAACGCATACAGTGGATTATTGTATTTGATCCAACAGTTAAAGACCCTGTGGAGATGGAAAATGCCATTCATTTAACATCGCCAATGACCGGACAATATGGAAATTATGCCAGAAATACTGGATTAAATTATCTATATGATAGCGGAATTATTACTGACCAAGATTGGTTGTATATATTAGACGATGACAATATCATACATCCCGACTGGTGGGAGAATGTTAAAGATCATTTGACTAATAATACTCTAATTACTTGGGGTCAATGTTGGTTTAATAATTATCATAGGGCTGACTCAACAAATACACCCGCATCAGGCAACATCGATACTGCACAGTATATGGTGCGATGGGATATTGCCAAGAATTTTAGATTTAGATTGCAATATGAAGCAGATGGAATTTATGCTGAAGATTGTTTTAACTTTACAGGATCTTGTTTAGCTATTCAAAAAGATTTATGTTATTACAATTATCTTAGACCAAACAAAAATGGCCACGAAATTTTAGCCAAAATTGTAATGATTACAATGTTTAAAAACGAATCCAAAGTGATTCGTAGAATGTTGGAATCTTGTTACAAATATATTGATTTCTATGTTATTCAAAACAACGGATCAACTGATGGTACTCAAGAAATCGTAGAAGATTTCTTTAAAGATAAAAACATTCCAGGAGTGATTTATAACTGTGAAGAAGGATGGAAGGGATTTGGTTGGAATCGAGATCATTTAATACAGTATACACAAAAACTTGATCACGGGTGTGATTGGATCCTTAAAATGGACTGCGATGAAATTTTGGAAGTTGATGAAGATTTCAGTTGGGCACCACTATATAATCATTCACATCATTCATTCCATATAACTGCACAACAAGGAAACTCAATATATTACCGAGCTTGGATGTGGAATGCTCGGATGAATTGGAGATTTAATCACGACCCTTGCCACGAAACTATCTATACTACAGATAATGATCTTGGTGAACATTTTGATAGATACGATCTACCTAATAAAATTAGACAGATTGGTTTTCCTGATGGCCAAAGTTGGAGCAATCCCACAAAGTTTATCAGTGATGCATTGATATTAGAAGAAAAGATGATTAAGGAAAATTCAATCCTTACTGATCTTTATCATTTTTGGTACATTGGCAAAAGCTATAACGATGCACATCAAAATCCATCATTCCCGTTAGGTGAATCTCAACAAAAAGAATTTTCTAGACGATGTATATATTATTTCAAAGAGTACTTAAACACAACTCACGATTTTAGTAATACCAAAACAGCTAAGGGCATTCACGAAATGGCCTACATGGCCATGGTTCTTATTGGCGAAAATCAAAAGTTTATTGGCGAGGTAGATAACGCTATTGAAACATTTATTCTTGCAGAAGGGTTTGCACCTACAAGAAATGACCACTTAGTTCCATTAGCTGTAATTTATGAAGAATTGGGCCACTATGATAAAATGTTGGAAATTACAACACGGTTAGTAGATCCAGAAAGAAAGAATCCTTTCCCTACATATTTTATGATGATTGATAGTAGCGTGTATGTTGATAGTCCCAGTAATCGTGTACAGGATCTGCATAATAGAGCATTATCAAATATGAAAACAACAACGCCACAAACTTTTACATTTATGATTAATAAGTCTTCAAATAAGAAACTATTTGTAGTGGATAACTTTTATAGTAATCCTGATGAAATTCGTCAATATGCGTTGGGAGTTGAATTCAATGAAGATCTTAGATTTTATAAAGGTTCAAGATCAGTGTTGGCATATCATCCACCAGGTATTGTAGAATCATTTGAAAGTATTATTGGTCAAAAGATTGTAAATTTTGACACCAATATGCCTAACGGATGTTTCCAAATTACAACATCATTTGACCCACAAGTTTATCATCACGATTTACAAAAATGGGCCGCTATGATTTACTTAACTCCAAATGCCCCAATTGAAAGCGGAACAAGATTGATTCGTTCTAAAATTAATAAAGCAGGTCATATAAATGACCCAGGCATTAACATGGCATTTGAAGGTGGATTTTTAGATTCTACAAAATTTGAAGTTGTGGCTTCAGCAGCAAACATGTATAATAGACTTGTTATTATGGATGCACAAAGCATTCATTCAGCAGGTCCTTACTTTGGAAAAACAAAAGAAGACGGTCGTTTAACACACTTATTCTTCTTTGATTAAAATGAAAAACTTAAAATTTAGCCTTATCACACCTGAACACAATCCTGGTAATATTGTATTTCTCTTGGAGCTGTATGATAGCATTTGTCAACAAACTTATGAAAATTGGGAATGGGTATTGTATTTGAATAATCAATGTATTGCAGCAAATATTCCAGACATTATAAAAAATAATCCAAAAGTCAAACTATTCAGAACTGAAGAAAAAAATAGTAACATTGGCGCCATTAAAAAGTTGGCATTTGCCTGCGGTACTGGCGACGTTTTAGTAGAAGTAGATCACGACGATATATTAATTCCAAACTGTCTTGAAAAATTAAATGTTGCATATCAAGATGATGAAACAGGATTTGTCTATAGTGATTCGGCAGTATTACATATGGAGGATAAATTTATCCCATATAATGGATCATATGGTTGGAACTTTAGAATGTTTGATTGGAAGGATAAACAACTATATGCAATG
>Ga0114966_10001105_pt1 | contig 25199 bp, 16 predicted proteins | sample M_130207_XF_Meta_FD_87029 | JGI IMG/M metagenome (GOLD analysis project Ga0114966, IMG submission 87029) | Freshwater microbial communities from Lake Montjoie, Canada to study carbon cycling - M_130207_XF_MetaG | ecosystem: Environmental > Aquatic > Freshwater > Lake | place: Lake Montjoie... | reverse complement strand
TCGCCGACGCAGGACGCGGTGAAGTGGGTGCAGGTCGATCTCGGCAAAAGCGTGCAGGTCGATCGCATCGTGCTGAAGCCCTGCTACGATGACTTTGGCAAGATCGGCGGCGGATTCGGCTTCCCTGTGCGTTTCAAGATCGAAGTCAGTGATGATCCCACGTTCAAAACCGGCGTCACACTCGTGTGGCGGAAGCATGACGCGACTTTCATGAACGACTTCGCCAATCCGGGCCTCAAGCCTTTCGAAACCGGCACGGCGGGCGATGACGGCGTCACCGGCCGCTTTGTGCGCGTCACCGCCGTGAAGCTCGCGCCACGCGCCAATGACTACATCTTCGCGCTGGCCGAGATGGAGGTCTATGACAGCAAAACCGGTCCCAATCTCGCTGCGGGCCGCCCCGTGACCTCGCTGGACAGCATCGAGGCCGCGCCGCGTTGGCGGAAAGCCAATCTCACCGACGGCATCGCTCCCGAAAGCCGCAGCGACGAAGACAAACAGAAACTCATCCGCGAGCGCGACGCCCTCATGCTCGCGCAGGCCGATGAAGCCACAAAGACAAAAATCCGCGCCGCACGCAAGCAGCGCGATGCTTTGCCTCAACTGCCCGCACCGCAGAAAGTCTATGCTGGAGCCGTCCACTACGGCAGCGGTGCCTTCAAAGGCACACACGGCACACCCCGCACCATCCAGGTGCTCAAACGCGGCGACATCAAGCAACCCGCTCAAGAAGTCAGCCCTGGAAGCATCACTCAAATCGGCAAACTCTTTGGCCTGCCTTTCAAAGTCGAAGGCACCGACGAATCTGCTCGACGGGCTGCTTTAGCGAAATGGGTCACGGACAAAAACAACGCGCTCACTTGGCGCAGCATCGTGAACCGCGTCTGGCAGCATCACTTTGGTAAAGGCTTGGTCGATACCGCCAACGACTTCGGTCGCATGGGCAACAAGCCCAGCCATCCCGAGCTGCTCGACTGGCTTGCGCTGACTTTTCGTGATGATCTCGGCGGCAGTTTCAAGAAGTTGCACAAGCTCATCGTGATGAGCGAGACGTATCGGCAGCGATCGGATGGACTGGTCCCATCCGATGCCAACAACGTCTTCCTCTCCCACCAAAATCGCCGCAAGCTCGATGCCGAGTCCATTCGCGATTCCATCCTCGCCGTCAGTGGCAAACTCGACCTCACCATGGGCGGCGCGAGCTTCCAGGACTTCATCATCGAGAAGCCGCAGCACAGCCCGCACTACGAATACACCCTGCACGATCCCGAAGACCCCAAGTCATGGCGGCGCAGCATCTACCGCTTCATCGTCCGCAGCCAGCAGCAGCCCTTCATGACCGTCATGGACTGCGCCGACCCCTCCATGCGCGTGGACAAGCGCAACGAGTCCCTCAGCCCCCTCCAAGCACTCGCCATGATGAACAACGGCCTCACCGTCGCCATGGCGAAGCACTTTGCCGAGCGCGTGACGAAAGAAGCTCAAGGTCTCGAAGCACAAACCAAACGCGCCTTCACCCTCGCACTGTCACGGGAGCCCAAAGCTAACGAACTCGCACCCCTCATCGCATACGCCAAAAGCGAAGGCTTAGAGAACACTTGCCGAGTCATCTTGAACCTGAATGAGTTCAGCTTTGTGGATTGAAGCAGGATGAGTGGTTGCAAGTTTGGCGTCATGTGGACGCTTTAGAGCCATGACTTGGCCCCAAAATTATGATCCCCTCGGCAATCTGATCTTCTCGTCGCTCGTGGCATCGTTGCCAGTGGTCGTGTTGCTCGGACTCCTTGCTTTCTGGCATGTGCGGGCGCATGTGGCGGCGCTGGCAGGACTGGTTGCAGCGGCGCTGATCGCCATCTTCATTTATCACATGCCAGCACAGCTTGCGGGCATGGCGGCGGTGAGTGGCGCGGTGTTTGGCCTCTTCCCTATTGGCTGGATCGTGCTGAATGCGATGTTCGTTTACAACCTGAGCGTGGAGACGAATCAGTTCGCCGTGTTGCAAAAACAGATCGCTGGTGTCTCGGGGGATCGACGCATTCAGGCGCTCATGATTGCGTTTTGCTTCGGGGCCTTCATTGAAGGCGCGGCAGGCTTTGGTGCGCCGGTGGCGATCACAGGTGCGCTCATGATAGGTCTCGGCTTCAAACCGCTCGAAGCAGCGAAACTAGCGCTCATCGGCAATACGGCACCGGTGGCCTTTGGCTCACTTGGCATTCCGCTCACCACGATGGCGGACATCACAGGACTCGATCTCATGAAACTCAGCGCGATGGTGGGTAGGCAGTTGCCGCTGTTTTCGTTTCTCGTGCCGTTCTGGTTGGTGGCAGCACAGGTCGGCCTGCGTGGGATGCTTGGCGTGTGGCCAGCCTGCTTCGTCACTGGAGCGAGCTTTGGTGTGATGCAGTTTTTGATGAGCAATTATCACGGTCCCTGGCTGGTCGATATTGCCAGCGCCGTGGTGGCGATGGCGTCGCTCGTGCTGTTCATGAAAGTGTGGAAGCCAAAGGAAGCCACCGAAGTGATGCCGACATCGGAGCCTGCCACATCTCATGCCGGGAAGGCTTGGATACCGTGGGTGTTTCTGACGTTGTTTGTTTTTGTTTGGGGCATCCCTGCGGTGAAGGCAGAATTGAATGCGATCTTCAATCTGGAGATCGAAGTGCCGCTGCTGCACAAGACCATCGAACGTGTGCCACCGGTGGTCATTCATCCAGAGTTGGAGAAGGCCGTGTTCAAACTAAACGCGCTGAGCACCGCTGGCACTGCGGCGCTGCTTTCCGGCATGTTGGCAGGCCTTTGCCTGGGCATGTCGCCGCAGCGTTTGCTGAGGGTCTATGGCCAGACAATCTGGAAGCTGCGCGTGTCCTTGCTCACGATCTCGCTGATGCTCGCGATGGGCTATGTGACGCGCTACAGCGGCACAGACACAACGATGGGACTCATGATGGCATCGACAGGCGTGTTGTTTCCCTTCTTCTCACCGATCATCGGCTGGCTCGGTGTCGCACTCACAGGCAGCGATACATCATCAAACGTGCTCTTTGGCAATCTCCAACAAGTCACGGCTAACCAACTTCATTTATCACCCATTCACATGGCTGCGGCGAACAGCAGTGGCGGTGTCATGGGCAAGATGATCGACGCGCAGAGCATCGTGGTCGCCGCTGTGGCGACAGGCGGACGCGCGGACAGCCCTGACGCAGGCACCGTGCTGCGAAGCGTTTTCTGGCACAGCGTCGCGCTGGCGTTGCTCATGGGCGTGTTGGTGATGGCTCAGGCCTACTGGATGCCGTGGATGATTGTGAAGTGATCCGCGATTGCCTACCGTCACTTGGTGTATTTTTCGTCCGTCAGCGTCTTCAAAAAGGCGACGAGAGCGGATTTATCTGCCTCACTGAGCTGGATGCCTGTTAACGGATGTTTGGCGAGGTTTGGGTCGAGGGTGTCGTTGCGGCGAAGATTGTGATCGTAGTGAGCAATGACTTCTTCGAGCGTCTGAAAGCGACCATCGTGCATGTAAGGAGCGGTGAGGGCGATGTTTCGCAGGCTGGGGGTAGAGAACTTGTTGAGGTCGCGCTCGTTTTGGGTGATGCGCTCGCGTCCAGTGTCAGATTCGACAGGGCTGAGGCCATTGTTGTGAAACTGGTGGTCGGTGAAAAGCGGTCCTCCGTGGCAGTGGAAGCAGTCGGCACCACGCTGACCCATGCGCGGCTCGTATTCAGTCATGAAAAGCTCGAATCCACGCTGCTCCTCGGCGGAAAGCTTATCCTTGCCCTGCATGCTCCGGTCGAATTTCGAGTCGTAAGAGGTCAGCGTTAGCAAGTAGTTCTCTATGGCGAGGCCGATGCGCTCGGGCGTGACCGCATCGCTGTCAAAGGCACGTGCGAAGTGCTCCCTGGAGGTTTTTCCGAGCTTGGCGACGACGTTTTCGAGCTTCTCGTCCATCTCAAGATGATCCTGCACAGGCATCAGAGCCTGCGCCCGAAGTGAAGGAGCTCGACCGTCCCAAAAAAAGCTGTTTTTCCACGCGAGGTTAAACAACGGCATGCCATTGCGTGTGCCGACACGACCTTCGACGCCGACGCTGAATCGGCGTGGATCCGTGAAGGCGTTCTCGACGAGGTGGCAGCTCGCGCAAGAAAGCGTTCTGTCGCGCGAGAAAGCGGTGTCATTGAAAAGGAGCTTCCCCAAAGCGATGCGTTCTTCCAAGAGAGGATTATCCCGTGGCAGCGGCGGAATGGGAAAGTAACCGCTCATGGTAAAGCGATAGGGTGTGAGCCGTCGGGGAAGATACAGAGGCTTAACTGGGGATGGCAGGCTTATCGCAGGCGCTGTTGTGAGAACCTGGGCTAGGCGAAATGAACCGGGAAGATTTGCGACTAGAGCTGCCGCTATTGGGTCGCCTTCGCGGGAATGTGTGGTGGCACCATCCTTCTCAATAGAAATTGAGCGTGGCATATTTAACAATGTGCAAAGATCAAAATCGAGCAACGCTGCTGCGTCGTGCGTGAGGTCGAGCGGTGCTGAGAGGCTGATGCGGGCGCGATTTGGATCACGTGCGAGGTGGTAAGCATAGCCTTTCAATTCTGAGCCTTTGGTGCGGAAGTGCCCCTCAATGGCGAGAAAAATATAGCCCCCTTGCCAGCTCCAATGAAGGCTGTTGAGGTTTGAGTTCAGCGGGTGATCTGGGGCGAGTTTTGCCGGATCGGCCGCGTTTGCCTTGGCATCAGGGCCAATGTGAAAACGGAGAGCACGATATTTACCTACAGGAACGCCATTGATCCGAATCGTAGTGCGCTTTCTTGCCACATCCATCCAGGCGTTACTCTCCGGCAGCTCAACCCAGGTGCCGTCCTCGCGCTCGACAGCAAAACCTCCAAGCAGATAGCTGACGCGAGTAAACGTCAGCGTTTCACCAGCGGCGTTATCATACCGCAGGGAATCGAGCAATAGCGGTTCTGCATTGAACAGATGTCGGACAGCAATCTCAAGCGACGCACCACGGCCATGGCTGATGACGAGCATCATGGCAGCGATCCAAGCAATCTTGCGAAGAATGTTTTTCATTGCCCAGTTTTGGGTGGACACTAGATGGCCGATCGCTACGCGCGAAAGCCGATGTTTGAACGTTGCCACGCGGGAGAAAAAGATCACGGATTCCGAGTGACTTTATAAAATCGTTTTGTGCGGTTTGCCGGTAAGGCGCCGGCGGGATCGATGACCGCCGTCTGTGTTACGACGTTAGCAGGCGCTGGCAGCTGTGTGTTATCAGGTCCAGAGACTGTCGCGTTGATCGTAGTCCATGAGGACAAATCGTTAGACGCCTCGACTTTATATGTACCACCTTCAAGACTACTCCAAGTGATCGTTACATCACCGTTCGATGAATTCACGGAAGGTGAGCCGCTCCACGACTCTGCAAGACTTGTGCCGCCGTTGTTGAAATAATCGGTCACTCCTGTCCCTGGCACTGTGACGCCCTGTGCGGTGCCGTTTTTCACACCATAATACTGCTTTCCAAGCATGTAGGGGAAGACGGGGTTACCGCTGGCATCAATGCTGACAAAATAGGCGTAGGTGCCCCCGGGGTATTCGGGCGTCACACAGGTTCGCCCATTGTATTGGTCGAGGTCGAAGTCCTTGCCTAGCACTTTACTGCGGTCACCTAGATAGTCGTAATCGCCGATGTAGCGTCCGAGCGAGTAGGTGTTCGGGCCGTTGACGTAGTTCGTTGCAGGGCCCTGAAGCGAGGCGGAGAGAACATAGTCGTTATTGGTGAGCGTCTGTGTCGCATAGTTCGCTAATGTCGCGAGTCCTTCAGCTATAGCCGCCCACTTAGGAAGTGTGGTGCGGCCGGTTGACGTGATATCCGTGGTGCCGTAGGTGGCCTGATTCGCTGCATTGCGCAGGACGAAGCCAGTGCGCATACGCCGCACGCCGCCGATAGTAACGATTGGTGCCGAAGTGTAGCCGGAGCCACCACTGATCATATTAATGCCAGTTAGAATGCCTCCAGAAACCACCGCAACCGCCGAAGCCCCGCTCCCACCTCCACCTGTGAAAGATACTGATGGTGGGGTTAAATACGTGCCAGCTGTTGAAAAAGCAACGGACACAACCTGAGATCCGGTGACTGTCGCGACACCGCTATCATAGGCATAGGGCCCGTAGATCGGGTAGCCATCAAAAGACCAGCCGAGAATCGGCGAGTGATGCAGACTCGATGTGTTTTCAGTGTAGGTGTAGGTGTTGTTCGGCGAGCCGCTGTAGGTCGCCTGCATGTTGTCACCGAGCTGGTATCGCAGCGCCTTCGGTTCGGCGTGGTAGTGATACTGGCCATTCACTCCCGGCTGATGAGCGAAGCCCGGATCGAACGTCACCACTTCCACCGCGAGCGCGTCGCGCCACCACGGATGTGTTATATTAGTTTGGCCCATCGAATCGCTGCCGGTCACCGGCGAGGAGCCGGTCTGCACAAAGCCGAACGCATCACCGAGGTCGTAGATGCCGACACCATTCACCATGACTCCGATCAACCCGCCGCCGTGGGTGGCTTTCACATTTGGGTCTGGCGAAGGAAGTGCCGGTGAACGCGTGATACGAATGGTGAAATTTTGCGACACCGGCCAAAAGCCAAAGAGCCCCCCGCCGCTCGTGAGGAAAGGCCCCATCGTGTATGACGCGAGTCCGCTTGAGTTAATATAGACGTCTGTCGCTGTATAGCGGATGCGTTGTACGTCAGCATAGACAGCCGTGGTCTGCGCGAGGCCACCAGTGTTGTTGTTAGTGATGCCCGCCGTTGGCCAGGTCTTCACTGGAGTTGTATTCTTGGTGCCTGTTGAGGTGCTAGTGGTCTGAATGACACGAGCATGCGTCGCTGAGCTTTTTGTAAACCAAGAGGAGAGCTCTGGTTCAGCAAGAAGAGTGGCGGTAAAAAGAAGCAGAAAGAGGAGCAGGCGTGTGATCATACCAGAAAGGTGACTGACTTGAATCAAGCATGGATTGATGAACCATGGCTCGCCCATTAGATGAATTTGCGTTTATTTTTGCCAAACACAGGCTGGGGTTGCCGAAAGCCGCGATCGCGTGACAAGGCGTGACTCGCATACCGCGTATAAATAATACACATTCCGTCATGCTCACTCGCCGCCAGCTTCTTCATACCACCGGACAAGGTTTCGGTGCGCTCGCGTTTGCTTCACTGCAAGCAGGTGAAACGGCACATCGATCACAAGTCGTGGCACCAAAGGCAAAGCGTGTGGTGCAGCTCTTCATGGGCGGTGCAGCGTCGCATGTGGACTTGTTTGATTACAAGCCAGCGCTGATCAAGCATCATGGCGAGGAGTCAAACTTCGGTGAGGCGGTGGAGGCGTTTCAAAATGGACTCGGGCCGTGGAAGAAGCCGGTGTGGGATTTCAAACCGTATGGCAAGAGCGGCAGGATGCTCAGCGAGGCCGTGGCGCCGCTCGGAGCCTGCGCGGATGACATGGCTTTCGTGCACAACATGATAGGGAAAACGGGGGTGCATTCACAAGGGACCCTGCTGCAGGCCACGGGCTTCAATCTGCCGGGCTTTCCGGGCATGGGCTGCTGGGTGAGTTATGCGCTGGGATCGCTGAGTGATAATCTGCCGACCTTCGTCGTGCTGCCGGATCATCGCGGCTTTGCCTCCAATGGCCCGAAGAATTGGGACAGCGCATTTCTGCCATCGCAGCATGCAGGGACGATCATTTATCCCGGCGCGGAGACACCGATCAGCGATCTCTTTCCGCATAAATCAGGTCGCTACATCAGCGCGAAATCGGATCGTGCGGGATTCGCTTTGTTGGAGCAATTAAATCGCCAACACATGCAGCAGCGCGAGGAAGACTCGCGTCTCGACTCGCGCATCAAGAGCTACGAACTCGCCGCGAAGATGCAGCTCGCCGCGCCGGAAGCTTTGGACATCAGCAAGGAGTCCGACGCGATGAAAACGATGTACGGCATCCAGGAACATCGCAAAGTGTGGCCCACCGAGATCAATCCCGAGGAAGAAGTCGATTACATGGGCCGCAAGTGCCTTGCCGCACGTCGCTTGCTTGAACGGGGCGTGCGCTTCGTGCAAATCTGGAGCGGCAACGACAATGGTTTCCCGCGTCGCAATTGGGACTCGCATGAAGATGTCGAGCGTGATCACGGCCCACTCGCCTGGGGCATGGCGAAGGCTGTTTCAGCATTGATCCTCGATTTGAAACAACGCGGCCTGCTTGATGACACGATCATCCTCTGGACGACAGAGTTTGGCCGCATGCCCAGCACGCAAGGCGGCAAAGGTCGTGACCACAACCCCTACGTCTTCACCAACTGGCTCTGCGGCGGCGGCATCCAAGGCGGCGTCACCGCTGGCGAGAGTGATCAATGGGGCTACAAGCCGCTCGATCGTGCGAATCCGACTACCTGCTATGACATTCACGCCACGATGATGCACCTGCTCGGCATCGATCACGAAAAACTCACCGTGCGCCACAACGGCATCGACCGTCGCCTCACGGATGTGCATGGGCATGTGATCCGGGATTTGGTGGGGTGAGTGTCAGAATAAGATGTTTCCCACGAAGCGTTGAATGTGAGGTGGAAGCTTGCGATGCTTTCGAGTGATGGCGACGACATCGCGCTCAAAACGCTCGGCGAATGGCACCGTGGTGATGGATTCCTTTCTTCGATAAAGCGCCAGTGCTCGACGCGGAACAAACGCCACGCCGAAGCCGGAAGCGACGAGGTTGATGATGAGATCAAAGCTGTCCAACTCCATCGCTGGCTCGATGTCGAGGCGCTGGCGTTTCATCCAGCGGCGGAGGTTTTTGCCGGTGTTGGTGCCGGCGTCGATCATCAGCCAGGGCTGCTGCGCCAGCCAGAGTCGGAGCCTGTCGGCACGTTTGTCCGGTGCATGGGCCGCCAGCACGGCAGGAGCAATGAGTTCGAAGGCATCTTTGAAACGATGTGTGATCTTCACGGAGTCCGGCAGTGGCGTGGGCGGGCATAAGACACCGATGTCAATCTCGCTGGCATCCAACGCGGTCAGGATGGCGCTGCTTAGGTTGTAGCTGACGCGACACACGATTTCGGGATGGCGGTGATGATTCGCGTGAAACAGGCCTGGCATGTGTGCCATGGCGAGTGTGCGTGAGACACTCACACGAACTTCGGGCCGGGCTGAACCAAAAGCCGACTGCAAACCATCTAAAGCCGATGAAACCCCGCCAATAAGCCGTGCTGCCTCCGCTGCGAGGAACAAGCCAGCCGGTGTGACCTCGACTGAACGCGTAGTGCGATTTAGGAGATCGAGGCCCAGGCGTTGCTCCAGCGCCTGCATCTGCCGGGTGAGCGCACTTTGAGACAACCCGGCCTCACGTGCGGCCCGTGTGAAGCTGCGATGATCCACGACGAGGTGGAATAGATGCAGGGCGTAAAGATCGAAGGGTTTCTTGGCCAGGTATTGTTGCATGGAATGCAACAATACCTGCATTTAATGCATTTCACGCAATTCTTGAGTTGTGTGATGGGTGGGGCCTCAACAACCCAACTCACTCTGATGCCCAACATTGAAGACCGCCTTCCCCAGAAAGCTCTTGGCCGTTTCTACGTCGACAACACCTGCATTGACTGCGATCTCTGCCGTGGCAACGCGCCAGACTTCTTCCGCCGTGACGACGGCATCGGTTTCAGCGTCGTCTTCCGCCAGCCGGTGACAGATGAGGAGATTCAATCCTGTGTGGATGCACTTGAAGGCTGCCCTACAGAGTCCATCGGTCAGACGGTGCCTTGAACAGCATTGCGCGATCGTGATGAACTTTTACCTCGTGCCCCGTAGTTCATTGGCATGAACAAGCTCGTGATCTTCTTTTCGCTGTTGGCACTCCAGACCTTCGGACAACCGCTTCGACTCGCGACATTTCGCGCGGACATCACGCCACCGATTGGTGCGCCGTTGTGTGGTGGGTTGGTAAAGCCAGTCGTGGGAGTGAGTGAGCCGCTGCTTGCGCTCGGCGTGGTGATTTTGAGCGATGACAAGCCGGTGGTCCTGTGCGCGGTGGATTGGTGTGAGATTCGTGCGGGGGATCATGTGCATTGGCGTGAGGTGCTGGCGCGTGCGGCGGGGACGACGCCGGAGCGGGTGGCGGTGCAGAGCTTGCATCAGCACAACACACCACTGGCGGATTCGGCAGCGCACCAGCTGCTGGCGGGCTTTGAGAAGCCGCCGAGTGTGATCGATATCGAGTGGGCGGAGAAGGCACTAGCAGGCGTGGCGGCAAGTATTGAAGCGGCACTGAAAAATCCTTCACCAGTGACGCACATCGCGCATGGCGAGGCGGCGGTGGAGAAGGTGGAGAAGGTGGCTTCGAATCGGCGCATCATGGGTGATGATGGCAAGGTGGCGAAGATGCGACTGAGTTCGACGAAGGATGCGGCGCTGCGTGAGCTGCCCGAAGGCACAATCGATCCGATGCTCAAGACGATCAGCTTTTGGAACGGCGAGAAGAAGCTCGCGGCGCTGCACTACTACGCGACGCATCCGATGAGCTACTACGGCGACGGCATGGTGACGTCTGATTTCGTCGGGACGGCACGTGAGCGACGAACCAAGGACGATGGTTTGCCTCACGTCTATTTCACCGGCTGCGGCGGCAACATCGCGGCGGGTAAATACAATGACGCTAGCAAAGAAAGTCGCGTGCAGTTGGGCGAAAACATCCATGCGGCGATGGTGAAGTCCGAGCAGGAAATGAAGCGTGTGCCGCTGACGAAGATCGAGTGGCGTGCGCGACCTGTGGTGCTGAAATCGAACGCCGACTTCCCGGAGGAGCGCATGATCAAGGTGATCGAGAATTCGGCGACCACAGCATCCACGCGCATCAGCGCGGCGTTTCGTGTGGGATTCATCCGCCAGAGCGCAGCGGGCGTGCCGATTCAGTTCACGAGTTTGCACCTAGGCGATGACGTGTGTCTGCTGCATCTGCCGGGCGAGACGTTCATCGAGTATCAGCTCTTTGCCCAGCAACTGCGACCCGGTGGCTTTGTGGCGACTGCCAGCTATGGCGATGGTGGGCCGGGCTACATCCCGCTGGAGAAATCCTTCGCGGAAGGAGGCTATGAGCCGACACAGGCCTTTGCGGCACCGGAATCGGGAAAGGTGATGCGCGAGACGATTGCTGAGTTGATCCGCGTGAAGTGAGTGGATAACTATCAGCCTCATGATCCTCGACACTCTCGACCACGCCGCCCTCTACGAAACGCTGAACTCACGCTTTGCGAAGACCTTTGCCTGGCTGCGTAACTTCGACGGCACGCAGGCGCTGGGTCGTCACGACATTGACGGCGACCACTGCTTCGCGTTGGTGCAGACCTATGAGACGAAGTCGATGGAGAAGGCGAAGTTTGAGGCACATCGCAAATACATCGACGTGCAGTTCATTTACAGCGGCCGCGAAACCATCCTGTGGGCACCGCTGGCGGCGATGAAAGATGAGACGATGGCTTACACGGAGGAAAAAGAGGCGGCGTTGTGGAAGTTGATCCCGGATGTGACGCCACTGCACATGAGCGGTGGTCATTTTGCCATCTTGTGGCCGCAGGATGCCCATGCGCCGTGCATCGAGTGGGAGAAACCGGAGCAGGTGCTCAAGGTGGTGGTCAAGGTGGCGGTGGAGTGACCGTGTCTGACATCCGACCTCGGGTGGAAGAGCGTAGAGACAAACTCCTCTAAATCTCGCTTCGATGACAGCTCTTCAACTACCCTACCTCGCTAACCTCGTGATCCTCATGCCCGTGGCGATTCCGACGTTGCTGAATCTCTTCCGCACGGATCAAGGCTGCTTTGAGTCCAGTGTAGGGTGGCGAGTGCTCGTCGGGTCACTATGGACCGGGATCATGCTGCTATCACTCCTTGGCATTTGGGAGCCAGTGCGTCTCGCCCCAGTGCTTGTGCTTCAGGTCATCTACAAGAGTCTATGGCTGCTGGTTTATGCACTGCCGCTAATGATGCGGCGCGAATGGCAACGCATTCCTTGGGGCATCACGATTTCGTTCGTCGCTATCGTCATCGTCTGGCCTTGGCTGATACCCTGGCGCTATCTAATGGGACAATGAGGGGTATCGTCCTTGGAGTGGGAGAAGCAGGAGCAAGTCCTCAAGGTGGTGGAGTGAAGCATTACCCCCACAATCCCTTCAAAACCTCGGGCTCCTTCACGCCAAGCGGAAATTTCTTGCTGAATGGATGCTCGGCGATGCCGGCAAACTGACGCAGCGCGTGATGGATATGCTCGGGGCGGACGCGAATGCCTTTTTCTTTGTCAGTGACGAGCGTTTGTGGACTGAGCGGCACGTGGAGTTGTTTTTCATCGGTGGCACCGATGAGGCGGTCACCTTTGATGCCGGGGCCGATGAACATGATGGAGCCGACGGACCAATGGTCTTTGCCGTTGCCTTTGTTGTAGTCCGGCGTGCGGCCCATTTCGCTTTGAATGATGACGACAAGCTTGTCGCGGATTTTGAGTTCCTCGGCGCGGCGGATAAAATACGCGATGCCAGCGAGGAACTCGGGGATGAGCTTCATTTGATCGACATCGTTGTTCGCGTGGCTGTCAAACTGACCGATGCTGAGGTTCGCGGAGACACAAACGCCGGCTTTGAACGAAGCGAGTGCGATCTCTGCCTGCTGTGAGAGGCGCTCCTTCGGAATGCTTTTCGGAATGAATGGCGTGACGCGTTGCAGAGCTTTGGAATTGACCTGCGCGGCGTAAAGCATGCTCTGGGCGCGTTCCTGACGCGGAAGACGGAGTTGCGAAGCGCGGGCGGCATTTTGCTCCTCCAGCGCACGCTCGATGCGGTCGAGTGCGAAGTCGTCGTGGTAAGGTGAACGCACGTTGCCTTCGACATAGTCGGCGTTGGCGATGCGCTGCAACGATTGTGGATACGGCACACGCGACATGGCGACGACGTTGCCGGTGTTGGAGTAGTTGCCAAACGTCAGAAACGAAATCGGGCACGTAGGGCCTTTGCATGCCGCGACGAGTGCGGCAAAGGTTGGATACGCGAGGCTGTCGAGCTTGCCGGTGGCCATGTAGCGTGCGCCGGGCGAGTGATTATTCACCGAGTAGTCGAGGCCATTGAGCGTGAGCAACTCGCTGCCAAACTCCTTATAAAAATCCTCATTGCTCATGCCGCCCTGGATGTGTTTTGCGTTCGGCGCAAACTTGTGACGACCCTGCGTGAGGATGTCGCCCTCCTTGTAGAGACGATTGATCTCGTTGATGCCCTTGGGGTCCATCAAGTAAGTCGTGTCCCAACCGCCTGAAGCATTGAAGACAACGTAGTAGGGCCCCTCGCAAGCGGCATTTTCCTTCGTCGCAGCGCCGAGTGCACGCGGCAACGAAAGGCCAAGTCCGGCGAGTGTACAGCATTTGATGAAGTCGCGTCTCATGATGGTTTACTCGTAGAGGAAGTCGTGCTGGCGGAGGAGATAAGTCACCACGCCACGCCAAGCGCGCAGGGTGTAGTGTGGATCGGGAGAGGGTTTTTGATCAGGTGCCGGACGGCAGTAATAACTCTCCTGCTTCTCCATACCCTTGCGCTCGGTTGCATCAGCGACGATGCCCGAGAAGAGTTGAAAGGTTCTTTTGAGCTCCGATGCCTCAACGCGACCGAGAATGCTCTGATGCAGATGCTCGATGGTGCGGCGGATTTTTGCGTCGCTCTCGATGGTTCCAGGCACGACATCGGGCTCAACATGCGGAAACAGCAGGCGTTCTGCGATGGGTCGGCTGAAATCGAGCGCCGTGGCTTTGCAGGCGACATCGTTGGACAGCAGACGCTGGATCGCACCCATCGCACCGCTGGGATCGGCGGCGCGCTCGGTGACTTCCTTGGAGTCAATGCCGCCGTAGAGCATGCCGAGTCCTCCATCGTTGCTATGCAGGCGTCCCCAACCTTTGCCAAAGATAGCCACGAGTTTCCGCTCCACTTGCTCCGGCGCGAGCATGCGCACGAGGCCAAGATCATCGAGTTCAGCCTCACGCGCCGGATTGATCGCGATGCTGGTCAGTCCGTCAGCGCGATAGAAATCCGAAGCGATCCAATCTTTGAAGACTTGCTTCAGATTGAAGCCGTTCTTGGCAAAACGCGTCGCGATGGTTTCAATCAACGCACGCTGCTCCTGCTGTGCGCGGTGGTGGGCGGTGAAGAGTGGATCATCGAGGTCTTTCGGTGGTAGCAGCACTTTGCGCCCCGTGAGGATGTAATAAACGTGCTCCACCATCGCCACGGCAAAGCGCGGATCTTTCGCGGTGCGCTCACCCAGCCATTGCAGTGAGCGCCAGCGCTCCTGCGGAGCCAAGTCCTCGCCTTCATAACCAGCGCCGAACATATCGGTGAACCAGCCGCCCTTTCGCTTCCCATATACGCCCTCGGCGGCGAATTTCCAGTAGTCCTGAAACAGACCGGCAACGGGATCGAGCGTCTTGTGACACACGACACACTCCGCGGCTTCCATCGTCGGCACTTTGTATTTCGCGGTCGCCGCTGCGGCATCTGAAACGCGCGCGGCGAGCTCCAGCACATCGACACCAAGAAAGTGCTGGTAGAACATGCGGGCGCGCAGACGGTTGCGGTTGGTCTCAGTCGTCGGATAGCGCGTGAGATACTGAAATGAGCCAAGCACGCCCGCGTGTGGATAGAAGCCCGTCTCGCTGTCTTGATCAGTCTGCCGTGAGCGTCCTTTGAGCGCTTTCAGTCGGACGGGAAGGTATTCAAAGGGATCGTTCTCGTCTTTGAATCGATCTTTGATTTCATCAAACATGCCGTAGCCGCGCGAGGTGTAGGACGTCATCATCGCGTAGTCAGCGGTGACGATCTCGGTGAACGGCCGGTCGTTGCGAACAATGTGTTCGATGAGCTTCATCGGCTCGCCCAGCAGTGCTTCGCGATACTCGCGTGCGATCCGATACTTCGCTTGCTGACGCTCCTTCGGGTCGGTGATGTCCTTGAACTCCCACTTCTGATACCAGAGCCTCGTCTTCTCAAAATGCTCGTAAGCGAGCACCGTCGCGTCCGCATTTCCGTCGATGCCGACTGTGAGAAAAATATCGTTAAAGCCCTCACGCAGCCGATCATAGAACGCATCTTCCTTCATCACCGCATCGAGCACTTTGGCTAAAGCATCCGGTTTACCGAGAGATTTCAGCTCCGCATCACTCGGCAGACGGCCTGCGAGAGACAAAGTCACGCGTCTGAGCAGTCGCTGATCATCGAGCATCGAAATGCCATCGAAAAAAGGCGGCGCGTCCTTGGCGGTTTGTGGCTGCACACCGTCGAGTTGACGCACAAACTTATCCAGGATGCGATAACCCGTCGAATCCGGCTTCAGCACCACTTCGCCCTCGTGATCGAGCTTTCCCGTGGCTTTGAGCAGCAACCGCGACTCCCCATCCTTCACCGCCTTCGCCATGCGTGAGAAAGCCGCGCGGTTGTGAATCTGCGAAACATGACGGCCTGGAGTTGCATCGCGCGCTGGGTCTTGGAGAACGAATTTGCTGTCCTCAGCATCACCACCATCCTTGTGGCATTTCAGACACGAGTGCGCACCGACTTTGGGCCAAACTTCCTCTGTGAAAAACGAATCAGCGCCCATGGCGCGGATCGTGGGCATGGTCAGCAAGCTTAGCGCTGAGAGGATGCTGAAGGTTTGTTTCATCGGGCACGGACTCAAACGTGATCTCATGGCCATACTTTCCTCGGCAACAGAGGGCTCTTTCAAAGCGTAGGTTTGCAGCCTCCGATGAAGCTGTCCTCTGCCGCTATACTCTTCTCTCTCTGTGTCACTGCACATGGAAGCGAAGCCATGCTCACGTTTGAAAAAGACGTGCGGCCTATCGTTAAGGCGCACTGCACGCATTGTCATGGAGAGGAAGAGAAACCGAAGGGCAAGCTGGACCTGCGACTGCGGCGCTTCATGGACAAGGTCGTCGTCGCGGGTGATCCGGCGAAGAGTATGCTCGTTGAGATGATCCGCAGCGGCGAGATGCCAGAGAAGGGCAAGAAGGTGTCCGAGGCCGAACTGGCGATTCTTGAGAAGTGGATCGCACAAGGAGCGAAGACGGCCAAGGCGGAGCCGCTCGTGCTGGCACCGGGACCGATGATCTCGGATGATGATCGTGCGTATTGGGCCTTTCAGTCGATCAAACGGCCCGCAGTGCCGACAGATGTCGATTTCAAAAAAGTGCGCACGCCGGTGGATGCGTTTCTATTGCACTCGATGCGTGAAAAGGGGCTCGATTTTGCTCCTGAGGCCGATCGGCGGACTTTGATCCGGCGTGTGACGCTTGATTTGACCGGCCTGCTGCCGACGCCCGAGGAAGTGGAGACGTTTTTGAATGATCAGTCGCCGCTGGCTTATGAACAGCTCGTGGAGCGCTTGCTGGCCTCAAAAAACTACGGCGAGCGCTGGGCGCGGCATTGGCTGGATGTTGTCGGTTATGCGGACTCGAATGGATACTCCGAGGCGGATTCGGTGCGGCCGCAGGCGTGGCGTTATCGCGACTATGTGATCCGCTCGATGAATGAGGACAAGCCATGGAGCCAGTTCATCCGTGAGCAGCTTGCGGGTGATGAACTGGCAGGTGCGACGCACGCCGATTTTCAGCAAGCCGTGCTCGATCCCAAGCGGCGCGATGAACTCACTGCCACCGCATTCCTGCGCATGGCACCGGATGGCACGGGCGATGGTGTGGATGATCCAAAGCTCGCGAAGAACCAGGTCATCGCCGAGCAGATGAAAATCATGACGTCGTCGCTCATGGGTATGACGGTGGCCTGTGCGCAGTGCCATGATCATCGCTATGATCCGATCACACAGGCCGACTACTATCGACTGCGTGCGATCTTTGACCCAGCCTACAACTGGGAAGCGTGGCGAGCGCCAGCGCAGCGGCTTTACTCGCTGTATTCGCCGGAAGAACGCGCCAAGGCGGCCGAGATCGAGAAGAAGGCGGTTGAGATCAATCGTGAGGCTCAAGCCATCAGCAAAAAATTCCTCGATGAGATCTTCGAGGTCGAAATCCTCAAGCTGCCCGAGGCCGAACGCGCTCCGTTCCGCGTTGCACGTGCCACGCCGAAGGAAAAACAGACGCCGGAGCAGAAAGCGCTCATCAAAAAGTATCCGTCCGCACTCGCGACCTACGCACTCGACCTCTACGACAAAAAGAAGCAGGACATCGTCGATGCCAAAGTCGCCGAAGCCACGAAACTACGCACCACGAAGCCCATCGAAGGCTTTGTGATGGCACTCATGGAAGTGAAGGGTCAAGTGCCCGCAACCAAGCTCTTCAATCGCGGCGATCACGATCAGCCGAAGCAAGCCGTGACTCCGGGTGAGCTGAGCATCATCGCCAAACCCGAGATCGAGCCCTTCAAGCCAGCAAGCGTGACCACCGGCTCCACCGGCCGCCGTCTTGCTTATGCAGAGTGGCTCACCAGCGGACAGCATCCGCTCGTCGCACGTGTTTTGGTGAACCGCTTTTGGTTAAACCACATGGGCCGTGGCATCGTGAACACACCTGGAGATTTCGGTCATCAAGGCGAGCGCCCAACGCATCCCGAATTGCTCGACTGGCTCGCAGATGAGTTCATGCAGAGTGGTTGGAAGCTCAAATCGCTGCATCGCGTCATCATGCTGAGCAACGCGTATCGCCAGTCATCCACGAGTGAAGCTTCGCTGCACAACGACCCTGAAAACAAACTCTACGCTCGCTTCAAAATGCGCCGCCTGGATGCCGAGACACTACGTGACTCCATGCTCGCCGTCACCGGTTCACTGGTGCAGACCAGCTACGGCGCGCCAAGTGGCGTCGGTCGCGATCCCCAGGGCCGTGTGGTCGTCGGCATCGACAAAGGCACGATCACGCTCAACAAAGTCGATCCCGCCGGAGCCGACGACTTCCGCCGCTCCATCTACGTGCAAGTGCGCCGCAGCAAGCCCGTCACCGTGCTAGATACCTTTGATGCGCCCACCATGTCGCCCAACTGCGAGCTGCGCGCGCAAACCACCGTCGCGCCGCAATCACTGCTGCTCATGAACGACACCTTCGTTCTCGAAAACGCCCGCCGCCTTGCCGTTCGCCTCCAAACCGCCGCTCCGAATGACCCGCGCAAGCAACTCCAGCAAGCCTGGCAGCTCCTCTATAGCAAACCCGCCACCGAAGCCGATCTCAGCCGCAGCCTCGCCTACCTCGATGAGCAGACGAAAGCGCTGACTCAATACCACCACGACATCCAGCACGCCAAAGGCGTCGTCCCCAATCCAACCCAAGAAGCCATGGCAAGCCTGTGCCAGATCTTGTGTAGCTCAAACCGTTTTCTTTACGTCGAATGAACCCGTCCAAACTCTGCTCTCGCCGCCACTTCCTCCATGCCAATGGATACAGCCTCGGCACGCTGGCGCTTGCTTCGTTGCTAGAGCGTGATGGCTTGCTGGCAGCGCCGGTGAAGCCGGAGAGTTTTGGCGAGATGCGATATGATCTGACGCCAAAGAAGCCGCACTTTGAGCCGAGAGCGAAGGCGATGATTTCGATGTTCATGATGGGTGGGCCATCGCAGATGGACCTCTTTGATCCGAAACCGATGCTGACCAAGTATGATGGCCAGAAGTTCCCCGGTGAGATCAAATACGACAACCTCGCGCAAGCCTCATCGAAGTGCTTTGGCTCGCCGTGGAAGTTTGCGAAGCATGGACAGTGCGGCATGGAGCTCAGCGAGCTTTTGCCAAATCTGAGCAAGGTGGTCGATGAGATCACGCTGATCCGCTCGATGACCTCAGGCGTGAACAATCATGCGCAGGGGCTCTATGCCATGAACGCGGGCCGCATCACGGCAGGGCGTCCGGCGTTGGGTTCATGGCTCACCTATGGTCTGGGCAGCGAAACGGAGGAATTGCCTGCCTACATGGTGCTCTCGCATCCCAGTGGCCTGCCGACCTTCAGCGGCGAGCACTTTACGAATGGCTGGTTGCCTGCGCTTTATCAGGGCACGCTCATTCGCCCCACGGAGCCGCGCATTTTGAATCTCGATCCGCCGCCATCGCTTGCGGGTGCACCGCAAGAACGCCAACTCGCGCTCTTGAAGGCCTTCAATGAAGATCATCTCGCGCAGCATCCGGGCGAACTCGATTTGCAGGCGCGTATCGCCAGCTACGAACTCGCTGCGCACATGCAGACGGCGGCGAAGGAGGCACTCGACATCTCGAAGGAGCCTGAATACGTCAAAAAACTCTACGGCGTCGATAATCCGATCACCAAGGACTACGCCACGCGCTGCATCATCGCGCGTCGGCTTGTCGAGCGCGGCGTTCGTTACGTGCAGGTGCTCAATTCGGGCCAGTCATGGGATCAACACGGTTCGCTCATCACCGCATTGCCCGCCAATTGTGCGGCCACGGATCAGCCCAGTGCCGCGCTGCTCATTGATCTCAAGCAACGCGGCCTGCTCGACAGCACCGTCGTGCACTGGGGCGGCGAAATGGGCCGCCTGCCCGTGCTGCAAAACGACGCGGGTCGTGAGAAATGGGGCCGCGATCACAACACCTACGGCTTCAGCATGTGGGTGGCCGGTGGCGGCTTCAAAAAAGGCCACGTCCACGGCGAAACCGACGAATTCGGGCACAAGGCCGTCATCGACGAAGTCCGGCACTTCGATTATCACGCCACGCTGCTCAAACTCTTCGGGCTCGACCACACCAAGCTCACCTACAAGCGCAACGGCCTCGCTGCCTCGCTCACCGACAACCAAGGCGCGAAGGTGGTGGATCAACTGATCGCTTAAGACATGCACAAGCCTGCTTCCATGTTCTGGACCCGCCGCTCTTTCCTGCTCGGGTCCACCGCAGCGGTGCTTGCGGGAACGGAGCCGTCACCACGCAAAAAGATCGTGCTCATCGCCACGGCGGTGTTCGAGAAATCACACGCACAGCATTTCATCGACCGCTTTGCACTCGGCTATGTCTGGGGTGGTGAATGGCGGAAGCCGGAAGTCGATCTCGTCTCGCTCTACATCGATCAGTTCCCCGAGAAGGATCTCGCCCGTGGTCGCTCGAAGCGCTACGGCATTCCGATTCACAAGAGTATCGCCGAGGCGCTCACGCTCGGCACCGGCAAGCTAGCTGTCGATGGTGTCGTCATCATCGGCGAGCACGGAGACTATCCCGTGAATGAAAAGGGCCAGACGCTCTATCCGCGCTACGAGTTCTTCAAAGAAGTGATCAAGGTTTTCGAGGCCAGTGGACGCAGCGTGCCCATCTTTAACGACAAACATCTCTCCACCGACTGGAAACACTGCGTCGAGATGGTCGCCGACTCGAAGCGCCTGAACTTTCCCTTCCTCGCCGGTTCCTCATTGCCTGTGACGCGCCGTCTGCCCGCCATCGACCTGCCATGGGGTACACCGCTGAGCGAAAGCGTCTGCGTCGGCTACGGCGGAGTGGAGAAATACGACTTCCACGGTCTCGAAACCGCGCAATGCATGTCCGAGCGCCGCAAGGGCGGCGAAGTCGGCATCAAGAGCGTGCTGGCTTTGCGCGGTGACAAGATTTGGTCACACACCGCCGGTTTGAAGCAAACACAACGCCTCCTCCTCGCCGCACTGAGTCGCAGCCACACTCTCCCCGTCAAAGAGGGCTATCCATCGGAGGCTATTAGCTTCGACTGGGCACGGAAAAACTTCCCAGACGCCTACGCCTACTTCATCGAGCACCGCGACGGCTTCCGCACCACGCTCTTCATGCTCGGCATCCGCGACTTCAACTACGCCGGCCTCAACAGCGAAACCGGCGAGATCACCTCCTGCCAGATGTTCCTGCCGATGCCCGGCAGCAGTGCCACGACCGCCGACTTCTTCAACCCGCTCATCCACCACATCGAGGACACGATCATCCATAACCGTGCGCCGTATCCTTTCGAGCGCACGCTGCTTACCTCGGGCATCCTTATCGCCGCCGTCGAATCGCTCTATCACGATGGCACGCTCATCGAGACGCCCGAGATGAAAGTGCGCTACACAGTGCCGAAGGAGTCCACCTTCTGGCGTGATTAAGTCACCGCTTCCGGCAACACCAGCGCTCGGTCGCTTCGCGCCTGATGCTCGCGTCGATACCGCAGCGGCGTGGAGCCGGTGAATTTCTTGAAGCGCTTCACGAACGAACTCGGATCATAGAATCCGCAGTTCAGCGCGATTTCCGCGATGCTGGCGGCGCTGTGCTGGATGGCGTCGATGGCATGGAAGAGACGCACCTGCTCGACAAAAGCATACGGCGTCATCTTCATACGTTGCTTGAAGACACGCATGAAATGGCTCTCGGAGAAACCGCTGCGTTTCGCGAGTTGGGCGATGGTGATGTGTTCGGCGTAGTGTTTGGAGATGTGCTCGATGGCTGGCAGCAGCCGGTTCAATTCGGCATTCTCACCCATCACGTTGTTGTATTTTTCGTTGATAGTGATGAGGCCAATCACTTTGCCCTTTCGATCGCGTAGCGGGAACTTGCTGGAATAAGCCTATTTCATTGCATGAGCGAAAAATCCCACGGCATGAACTTCGTTGATTAAGGGCTTACCGTGTTTGAAGACTTGCAGGTCGTTTTGGCGGTAGGTCTGCGCGATGATCTTCGGAAACAGGTCGAAATCGGTCTTCCCGACTACGTCAAAATTCGGCGCAAGGTGAACGACCTCACGCAGTGCCCGGCTCATGAAGATGTAGCGTGAGTCGAGGTTCTTGATCATGAACATCGCCCCTGGAATGCGCTCCAACGGATCGAGGATCTGGCGCAGATCTGTGACTTGCTGGAAGAACTCTTGCTGAATCGATTTCATGACGGGCAGGGCGGGATTTTACCATTTTTTGATCGTCCCGCCATAGATAGAGCCGCTGCGGGCAGCGTTTGTTTCCTTGCATGATTGCACGCAACTTTTTCTCAGTATCGCTCGCCTGCGCCATCGCCTTGGTGACAAGTGCGGTCGCGCAGGATGTGGCGTTCTTTGAAGCGAAGGTGCTTCCAGTGCTGAAAGCGCGCTGCTACGAGTGCCATTCGCACGAAAAGAAGATGAAGGCTGGGCTGACGCTCGACTCCAAATCGGGTTGGGAGGAAGGCGGCGACTCGGGACCGGCTGTCGTCGTGGGAAAGCCGGAGGAGAGTTTGCTCATCAAGATGGTGCGCTGGTCGGATGATGAGCACCAGATGCCGCCGAAGGAAAAGCTGCCGGCGGCGGAGATTGCGCTGCTGGAAGCCTGGGTGAAGCAAGGCGCGCCGGACCCGCGCGTGCTCGTGAAGAGTCGGCCCAATGCCACGGATTGGTGGTCGCTGAAGCCGCTGGTGAAACCTGCGCTTCCAGTCATCGCAGGCGCGACGGTCGAGCATCCGGTGGACCGCTTCATCCGCGCAAGGCTCGCGGAACGGAAGCTGACACCTTCGCCGGAAGCGGATCGTCGCACGCTCATTCGCCGTGTGTTCTACGATCTGCATGGCTTGCCTCCGTCACTTGCCGAGGTGGAGGCGTTTGAAAAGGATGGCGACCCGCAGGCTTACGAGCATCTGGTGGATCGGTTGCTCGCTTCGCCGCGTTACGGCGAGCGCTGGGCGCGACACTGGCTGGACACGATACACTTCGCGGAGACGCACGGCTGCGGTCACGATCTGCCGCGCGATCATGCGTGGCGGTTTCGCGACTATGTCATCGAATCATTGAACAACGACAAGCCGTGGCCGCGGTTCGTGCGCGAGCAACTCGCCGCCGACCGGCTTTTCCCCGAGGAGCCGCGTCTCATTGCCGCGCTCGGATTTCTCGGCGCGGGTGTGTTTGATCACAGCGCGTATCAGACAGCACCGACGAACTTCGATTACCTCGATCGTGATGACTTGGTGACGCAGACGATGGCGGCCTTCACCAGCACCACGGCGAATTGCGCGCGCTGCCACGCGCATAAGTTCGACCCCATCACGCAGGAGGATTATTACGCGCTGCAATCCGTCTTCGCGGGCATCATCGAGGGCGACATTCCCTTTGATGAAGACACGAAGGTCGCGCCGCAACGGAAGCACTGGCAGTCGTTGCTCACAGCGGCTGAGGCACAGGACAAGACCGTGCTGCTCACGGCGGAAAATGAGGCGCTCGTCGCCGATTGGGAGAAGCATCAGGGGCCGGCGGTGAAATGGACGACGCTCGGATACGAGAGCTTCATCAGCACCGAGGGCGCGACGCTTTCGCGCAGCGGCGAGGTCATCATCTCCGGTGGCGCGAAGCCAGAGAAGGACACGTATGTCATCACGGCCACCGCATCGCTCGCGAGCATCACCGCGCTGCGGCTCGATGTCATCGCGGACAAGTCGCTGCCCAAGGACGGTCCGGGCAGACAGGACAACGGCAATCTTACGGTGAGCGAGTTTGAGGCGCAGGTCTTCGATGCTGGAGCATCGTCGCCGGTGAAGTTGAAATTTTCGCGCGCGACGGCGGACTTTAATCAAGCGAGCTACGCGGCACCGGCGGCGATTGATGGCAATGCGGCCACGGGCTGGGGCATTCACCCGGCGGTCGGGCAGTCGCATCATGCGGTGTTCGAGCTGGCAGTGCCACTCACCTTGAAGCCTGGCGCGAAGCTCACCATCTCGCTGAAGCAGCTCGCTCCGCAGTCGCATCTCGTGGGCCGCTTCAAACTCTCCGCGACCGATGAGCCCGCAGGGCGTGTCTCAGCGATGCCGGCGCTCGCATCCGCCGCACTCGCCATTCCCGCCGGCAAGCGCACCGAACCGCAACGCCTCGCGCTCGCCGCTCATGCGCTGCGCTTGCGTGCCGCCGATGAAATGCAAAAGCTGCCCGCGCCAGCGCTCGTCTATGCCGCAGGCAAAAAGGCGGACGTTCTGCTCGCTGTCAGCAAGGGCACGCCGACCACGGTGGCCAAGCCCAAGGTCGTGCACATCTTGAAACGAGGCGAGTTCGACAAGCCCATCGGTGACGCCGAGAGCGGCGCGCTCAGTGCCGTGAAGGTGCTGCCCGCGCGATTCACCAAAGCGCACGCTGGAGACGAATCCGAGCGCCGCGCCGCGCTCGCGGATTGGATTGCTGATGACAAAAACCCGCTCACCTGGCGCAGCATCGCGAACCGCGTGTGGCATTATCATTTCGGTCGCGGCATCTGCGACACCCCGAGCGATTTCGGGCGCATGGGCGGCGCGCCATCGCATCCCGAACTGCTCGACTGGCTCGCGTGCGAACTGCGCGACAGCGGCGGCTCCTTGAAGCATCTGCATCGCCTCATCGTCACCAGCGCCGCGTATCGCCAGAGCAGCGAGCACCGCGACGACGCAGCAAAGCTCGACGGCGACAACCGTCTGCTCTGGCGCATGAACCGTCTGCGCCTTGATGCCGACAGCTACCGCGACTTCGTCCTCGCCGCTGCGGACAGACTCGACCTCACCATCGGCGGTCCCAGCGAGCGGCAATTCATCACCGGCCCGCCCGTGCAGCTCACGCCCACTCTCGACTATGCCGCCTACGACTGGGCCGCGATGCCAAAACATCGCCGCAGCATCTACCGCTTCGTCTGGCGCGGCGTGCCCGACCCTTTCATGGACACGCTCGACTTCCCCGACCTCGGATTGCTCGCCCCAAGCCGCAGCTTCTCCGCGTCCTCGCTGCAATCCCTCGCGCTCTACAACAACAGCTTCGTCCTGCACTTCAGCAGCGAACTGGGTAAACAAATCACCACGCCCGCCGAAGCCATCCGCCGCATCCTGTTGCGCGAGCCGACAGCGGATGAACTCCGCGACTTCACCACGTATGCGCAGAAGAACGGCCTCGCCGCACTCTGCCGCGTGCTCATCAACAGCAACGAGTTTCTCTTTGTGAACTGAATCCATTGCTCATGAGACTCACGCACGCGCTCCTCAACCTTCTGCATCTGGTGCCGCTTGGTTTTGAATCGATCACGTTTAACAAGATGCAACGGTCCCAAGTCTTTCCACTATCCGAGCAATGAAAATCAAACGCTCCGCCAAAAACAAAGCGCTCCAGCCGGTGCCGCGTCGATTCGACAGCTTGCTCCGCGAGCTGCGTTCGTTCATCACCGAGAGCCGCAACTCGATCGTGCGCGCAGTGGATGTGGCGCAGGTGCGGACGTGCTGGGGCGTG
>Ga0114966_10001103_pt1 | contig 25230 bp, 27 predicted proteins | sample M_130207_XF_Meta_FD_87029 | JGI IMG/M metagenome (GOLD analysis project Ga0114966, IMG submission 87029) | Freshwater microbial communities from Lake Montjoie, Canada to study carbon cycling - M_130207_XF_MetaG | ecosystem: Environmental > Aquatic > Freshwater > Lake | place: Lake Montjoie... | reverse complement strand
CGTACGCGCTTTCCTCCCAACTCATCGCGCGGCTGCCCGAGGACCCGAACCTCCTCTTCTATCACGCCAAAATCGCCCACGAAGCGCACGCCTTCACGGCCGAGGTCAAGGCCCTGAAAAAGCTGATCGCCCGGGCGGAGGACGACGACCGCCCGGTGTCGGGCTACCAGCTTTACCTCGGGCAGGCGTATGTGGCGCTGGGCGACGGACGGGGCGCGATCGATGCCTTTATGGATGTGCTCAACGATCCCGACCTGCCCCAGGATCAGCGGGATTTTGCCCGGGAAAATATCTCGCGCATCAAGAAGCGGACCGGGCTTTGAGCGGTCGCGGTTTCCCATCTTGACGCCCTCCAGCGATTCTCCTACTTTTGGGAAATTCCAAACCCGGCTAAAGCCAAGTGGGTAACCAACCCACTTTTTTTTGTCCCCGGATGCGGACACCAAATATGAACAGTGACATCCTCGCAGGCCTCGATTTTTTTGAGCGTGAAAAGGGCATCAAACGTGAAGTGCTCCTCGAAGCGATCAACAACGCCTTGCTGTCCGCTGCCCGCAAGGCAGTCGGACCGGCGAAGGATTTGCGCGTCGAGATCGATCCGAAAAGCGGCGAGATCAAGGCTTACGCCAAGCTGACCGTCGTCGAGAAGGTCGCGAACAAGCACGACGAGATCCGCTTTGAACTGGCCAGGAAGTTCCAGAGTGACATTCAGCTCGGCGCAGAAATCGAAGTGCCGGTGACGCCGAAGGATTTCGGCCGCATCGCCGCGCAGACCGCCAAGCAGGCGATGATGCAGCGCATCCGCCAAGCGGAGAAAGAGAACATGTACGACGAGTTCAAGGATCGCGCCGGCGAGGTGGTGACCGGCTCGGTCAAGCGCTTCGACCGCTCGGACGTGGTCGTGGACTTGGGGAAATTCGAGGCGCTCATGCCGAACCGCGAGCGCGTCCAAACCGAGGACTACAACATCGGCGACCGCGTCCGCGCCTACGTGGTGGCGGTGGAAAACGGCGCGCGCGGGCCCGAGATCATTCTCTCCCGTAGTCATCCGAATTTCGTGCGCCGCCTTTTCGAAATGGAAGTCAGCGAAATCAACGACGGCACCGTGGAGATCAAGGGCATCGCCCGCGAAGCCGGTTACCGCACGAAGATCGCCGTCTTCAGCGCCAACGAGAAAGTCGATCCCGTGGGCGCTTGCGTGGGCATGCGCGGCTCCCGGGTGAAGAACATCGTCCGCGAACTGAACAACGAGAAGGTGGACATCATCCGCTGGAGCGCGGACATGAAGGAACTCGTCCTCGAGGCGCTCAAGCCCGCGAAGGTCAAAAGCGTGACCCTCGACCCGCTGAAAAAGGCCGTGGTCATCAAAGTGGATGAAGACCAACTTTCGCTCGCCATCGGCAAACGCGGGCAGAACGCGCGCCTGACCTCGCGGCTGACCGGCTGGGACATCAATATCGAGCAGGACAAATCCGCGGAGAAAATCTTTGAGGGCAAAAAGGAAAGCGCCGCCCAGAGCTTTGCCGAAGCCCTGAACGTGACCCCGGAGGTCGCGGCCAAACTGGTCACCGCGGGCATGAATAGCGTGGAAGTGATCGCCACCGGCAGCGAACCACAGGACATCGCCGACACCCTCGGCCTCGACCTCGCCGCCGCCACCGTCATTCATGAGTCTGCCGTGAAAGAGCACGAGAAAAGCCTCGCTGCGAAGTAGCCATGAGGGCCAACTCCCAAAAAAACTTTGATGCCTACCAAGACGACCAACAAAGCGAGCGCGAAAAAGACCGACGAGGCCAAAGCCAAGGCCAAACCCGGTGCCGCGCCCAAGACGACGCGAAAATTCGCCACCTCTGAGCCAGCTCCGGCGGCCAGGGAAACCGCCCCACCGGCACCGCCGAAAGTTCCCCAGGAAACGGTCTCACTGATCGACGCGAAGCCGAAGCGACGCCCGCGTACAGCGTCGGAGTTGATCAACAAGCCCTTCGCGCACATCCCGATCTCGAAAATCCTCGAGCCGGATGCGCCCAAAGCTGCCGCGGTGGTGGCCCCGGCACCGCAGGAAATCGTCGCGCCGGCCGCACCCGCCGACACTGCCCCGGAAGCGGCGGCCCCGACCAACGAAAAGATCATCCATCTCAAGCCGCCGTTCACCGTCCGTGATCTCGCCACGGCCATGAACATCCGGCCATTCCAGGTCATCGGCGACCTCATGGAGATGAACATTTTCGCCGCGATCAATCAGACGATCGAGGCCGATGTTGCGGCCAAGGTTTGCACCAAGCACGGCTACACTTTTGAAAGGGAAACCCGCAAGGTCGGCGGCGGCGTCCACAAGCCGATCGTCGTCAAGGAACCGCCCAAGGAACCCGCCAAACCAAAGCCGGACGAACTCCACCTGCGCGCCCCGATCGTGACCTTCATGGGCCATGTCGATCACGGCAAAACGACCCTCATGGACGCCATCCGCAAAGCGCGTGTCGCCGCGGGCGAAGCCGGCGGCATCACCCAGCACATCGGCGCCTACAGCGTCACCCACAACAGCCACCAGATCACCTTCCTCGACACTCCTGGCCACGCTGCTTTCACCGCCATGCGCTCCCGCGGAGCCAGCGTCACGGACATCGTCGTCCTCGTCGTCGCCGCGGACGACGGCATCATGCCGCAGACCATTGAGGCCATGAACCACGCCAAGGCCGCGAAGGTCGGGATAATCGTCGCCGTCACGAAAATGGACGCGCCCGGCGCGAACTTAGACAAAGTCAAAGGCCAGCTTCAGGAGAAAGGTCTCACGCCCGAGGATTGGGGCGGCACCATCGGCGTCTGCCCCGTCGCGGCGCTCAAAAAGCAGGGCATCAACGAACTGCTCGAACGCATCCAACTCGAAGCCGAATTACTGGAACTCAAAGCCAGCGGCCAGCAACTGGCCCGCGGCTCGGTCATCGAGGCGCAGGTCGAGCAGGGCCGCGGCCCGACCGCCACGATCATCGTGAAAACCGGCACGCTCAAAATCGGCATGCCCTTCATCTGCGGCAAATTTTTTGGCAAGGTGAAGTCGCTCATTGACGACAACGGCAAGCCCATCAAGGAGGCCGGGCCGTCCACCCCGTGCCGCGTGCTCGGCTTTTCGGGCCTGCCTTTTGCGGGCGACGAACTCGTGGTCCTCGAAAGCGAGCGCGCCGCGCAGGAACTCGGCGCGGAGCGCATGGAAGCCGAGCGCTTGGGCAAACTCGCCGCGCCGAAACGCGCCACGCTCGAAAGCCTTTTCGACACCATTAAGGAAGGGAAGAAGAAGAAGCTCAACCTCATCCTCAAGTGCGACGTGCAAGGTTCGCTCGAAGCGATCATCACCGCGCTCGGCGAAATCCAGAGCAAGAAGATCGACGCCGAAATCATCCACGGAGCCGTCGGTCCGATCAGCGAAAACGACATCGCGCTGGCCGTCGCCTCGGAGGCCGTCGTCATCGGCTTTGGCGTCAAAACCGAAGCCACCGCCGCGAATGTCGCGCGCCGCGAAGGCGTGCAGATCAAACTCTTCTCGATCATTTACGAACTCATCGACCAGGTGAAGGAAGCCATGGCCGGCCTGCTCGATCCCGAGACCCGCGAGTCCGTCATCGGCCACGCCGAGGTCAAAAAAGTGTTCGAGCTGTCGAAGGGCCTCGTGGCCGGATGCGCCGTCACCGACGGGCGCATCTCCCGCACTGGCCGCGCCCGTGTCCTCCGCGGTCGCCAGCCGATCTACGACGGCGGCCTCGCGACGCTCCGTCGTTTCACCGACGACGTGAAGGAAGTCCGCTCCGGCCTCGAATGCGGCATCAAACTCGGCGACTTCAACGACTACGAGCCGGGCGACATCATCGAGTGCTACACGCTCGAAAAACACGCACAGAAGCTCTGACGCGGAAGGTTGAGTGATGAGTGTTGAGTGAAAGGCGCCCAACAGCACCGCTCTCTCCGAAATTTCGCGTCACTCAACACTCAATATTCAACACTCAACGTCCCCATGAAGCACCGCCTCGAACGAGTCAACGAACTGATGCGGCGCGAGCTGGGCGAACTCATCAACCGCGAGGTTTCCTTCGACGCCGCGCTCGTCACCGTACAGCAGGTCGATATTACGCCCGACCTGAAAAATGCCCACGTTTTCGTCAGCGTCATGGGTAGCCCCGAGCAGTGCCACGCCGTGCTCGCCAAGCTCCACGCCAGCCGCAAGAGCCTCCAGCACCTCCTCTCGAAACGCGTCGTCCTCAAATACACGCCGCACCTCCATTTCAAACTCGACGAAACCATCGAGCGCGGCACCCGCATCATCACCCTCCTCGAGCAGATCGAAATTCCGCCCGACGAACCGCTCGGGCAGGCTGAGCCTGAGCCCGATGAAAAGTAACTGCACCCTCGCTGAGATCGCCGCCATTCTCCGCACGCGGCAGCGCTTCGTCGTCATCAGCCACGCGCGCCCGGATGGCGATGCGCTCGGCTGCACGCTCGCGATGACTCTTTGCCTCCGCGAGCTCGGCAAAGACGTGACCGCCTGGAACGAAGACGGCGTGCCCGAAAAATTCCGCTACCTCCCCGGCTCCGAACTCGTCACCCAGCCGCCCGCCGATCCGCAGACTTTCGACGTCGCCGTCGTCCTCGACAACGCCGTCGAAAACCGTGCCGGCACCGCGCGCACGGCCATCGCGCACGCCGACGTGTGGATCAATATCGACCACCACCACACGAACCCGCGCTTCGGCGACTTCGCCTACGTGGATGCCACCGCGCCCGCCGCGGGCCAGGTGCTTTACGAACTTTTTCGCCAGTGCGACCTGCCGCTGACCTACGCAATGGCGGACAACCTTTTCGCGGCGATCAGCACCGACACCGGCTCCTTCCAATACCCGAGCACCACCGCGCGCACCTACGAGATCGCGGCCGACCTCATCCGGCTCGGCGTGAACGTGGGCGACCTCTCGCAGAAAATGTACGAGAGCTATCCGCGCCGCCGGCTGGAACTCCTCCGCGCCCTGCTCAACGTCCTGCGCCTCACGAGCCGGGATCGCGTCGCCAGCTTCGCTCTTTCCGCCGAAACCGCCCGCACGCTCGGCGTCCAGCCCGAGGACAACGAAGGGCTCATCGACTCCATCCGCAGCATCGACACCGTCGTGGCCGCCGCGTTTTTCGAGGAACTGGGCGACGGGAAAATCCGCATCAGCCTGCGCTCGAAATCGCCCAAGATCGACGTGAGCAAAATCTGCGGCCTCTTCGGCGGCGGCGGCCATAAACTCGCCGCCGGTGCCCGCACACCCGGCACGCTCGCCGCAGTGCAGGAAAAAGTTTTACAAGCCCTTGACCATGAATTTGACCAGCCTTGACGGTGTCCTCCTCGTAGATAAAGCGCCCGGCATGACCTCGCACGACGTGGTCGCCATCGTCCGCCGCGCGCTCAATACCAAAAAGGTCGGCCACTGCGGCACGCTCGATCCCCTCGCCACCGGCCTGCTCATCATCGTGCTCGGACGCGGCACCAAGATTCAGGATCTGCTCATGGCCGAGGACAAGGAATACGCCGGCACCATGACCCTCGGCATCACCACCGACAGCCAGGACGCCGACGGCAAGCTCGTCGAAACCAAGCCCGTGCCCGACCTCAGCCGCGAGCAACTCGACTCCGCATTTGCCAAATTCCACGGAGATTTTTACCAGATGCCTCCCATGGTTTCGGCGATCAAAAAAGACGGCGTCCCGCTCTACAAACTCGCGCGTCAGGGCAAGGTGGTGGAGCGCGACCCGCGCTTCGTCCACGTCTATGCGCACGAGATCAAGGACGTGCGCCTGCCCGAGATCGACTTCCGCGTCGTCTGCTCCAAAGGCTTCTACGTCCGCACCTACGCCTTCGACATCGGCAACGAACTCGGCTGCGGCGCGCACCTCAAATCCCTCCGCCGCACCAAGAGCGGCAAGTTCACGCTCGAACATTCCGTGACCGTCGAGGAAATCAAAACACTCGATCCCCGCGACATTGAGAGCCGCATCCTCAGTCTGCCGACGGTCTCGCGGATGCGCGGGGCGTGAGGGAAATGACGAAGCCGCCATGACGAAGCAAACCCGTTCACCCTGGCCCGGAACCCGCCATTCGGATTTCCGGCTTCGTTCGTCATTCGTCATTCGTCATTCGTCATTTCCCCCGTGACTCCCCTCCGCTCCATCCCCGACCTCGCCCACCTCCCCGGCCCGATCTTCCTCGCCATCGGCGTCTTCGATGGAGTGCATCTCGGGCACCAAGCCGTCCTCCGCCGCGCGCTCGACGACGCCCGCCTGGCGGGCGGCACCGCCGTCGCCGTTACCTTCGACCCTCACCCGATCCGCGTCCTCCGCCCCGACCAGGCACCGCGCCTTCTCACCTCCACGCTGCACAAGCTCCAGCTCATCCGCAGCCTCGGCCTCGACCACGTTCTCGTCATCCCTTTCGACCGCGACTTCGCCGCCACCGAGCCCGCCGACTTCATCCGCGCGCTCGCGGACGCCGGGCGGCCGCTGCGCGAAATCTGCGTCGGCTTCGAGTGGTCTTTTGGCAAAGGCCGCGCCGGCAATCTCGACCTGCTCCGGAAACTCGGACCGGCGCACGGCTTCGCCGAAGTCGGCGTGCCGGCGGTGGCCTTGGACGGTGAGATTGTCAGCAGCACGCTCATTCGCCGGGCCGTGGAAGCCGGCGACCTGCCCCGCGCAGCAAGCCTGCTCGGCCGGGAGTTCACGATCCTCGGCACCGTGGTCGAAGGCGAACGCATCGGCCGGACGCTCGGCTTTCCCACCGCGAACCTCAGCGCGCACAACGAGCAATTTCCCCCGAACGGCGTCTATGCGGCCGAAGCCCGCCGCGGTTCCAAAAGTCTTCCCGCCGCCGTGAACATCGGCGTGCGGCCCACGATCAAAAACGCCACCAGCGAGCGCCTCCTCGAAGTCCACCTCCTCGACTTCGACGAAAGCATCTACGGCGAAGACCTCGAAATCACCTTCCGCCAGTTTCTCCGCCCTGAGCAGAAATTCGCCAGCCGCGAAGCCCTCCGCGACCAGATCGCCCGCGACATCGCCCGCGCCCGCGCGGTGCTCGGCGCGCCGTCAGGTCGATGACGCCCCGCGGCGAGGCGGTAGCCGCCGAGGGCGAGATTGCGGCGGGTGATTTGCGTGGCCCAGAGGTCGCAGGTCGCAGCGGCAGCGGATTCCAGCGAATCGCCGCCGAGCAGCGCTTGCACGCGGGCACCGGCGGGCGTGCCGACGATCAGCCGATCGGCCACGGTTCCCACGGTCTGGTGCCCGGCCGGTCCGTAGGCCGCGGCGTGCGGGAAAAAAGTGGCGAAACAGGCGGCGGCGAGGGCCAGGCCACCGAGCGGACGGAGGGCCAGGCTTTGCAGGCGGCGGCGGTTCGTGACGGGATGCCTCATGGTATGAAGTGGCGCTTCCTGGCTGGGGAAATGGCGGAGCCTTTTCCGTAACGTCGCGGCGTGTTCTTTGCCTACTTAGCAGCTTCGATGCCCAGTGTGCGGGCCGCGCCCCGCCCCGCGCTAACCCGGCGCCGCCGCGGCGAGAAACCGCTCCATTCGCGAGGCGCATTTCCGCCGCGCATCGCCAGCCATTTCCACCCCGCTGGCCACGTCCACCGCGCAGGGCCGCACGGCCTTTACGGCCGCCCCCACGTTCTCGGGGTTCAATCCGCCCGCGAGGATGATGTGCAGCGCGGGATGCCGCCGCACGCACTCCGCGGCGAGCGCGAGATCGCTGAGCGTGCCGGTGCCGCCGTAGGCCGCGCCGGCCGGGGCGTCGAGCAGGAGGTGCGGGGTGGAAAAAGTCCCCGCCAGCGCGATGGACGCCGCAGCCTGCAGCCGGAGCGCTTTCACAAAAGGCCGGCCCAGACGGGCGAACTCCGCGCAATACGCCGCATCTTCGTCGCCGTGAAACTGCACGAGATCGAACTCGGGCCGCGCCGCGAGATGGCGGGCTTCGTCGAGTGGGAGATTCACGACCACCGCGACGCGGACGACAAAGGGCGGCAGCGCGCGCAGCCAGTCCGCCGCTTCCTCGAGTTTGATGACGCGCTTCGAGCCGGGAAAGAGATTGAAGCCGAGCGCATCGGCACCGAGGTCGATGGCGGCGGCGGCATCCGCGCGGTTCGTGAGCCCGCAAATTTTCACCCGCACACGCGCACTCACTCGATGACTTTCCCCTGCACCTGCTTGATCTGCCCGTGGTGGGTGAGGACTTGATACTTGCCCGCGCTGTCCTTGAAAAACGCGCTCAGCACCCAGTTCACGATACTGATGATGATCGCGCCGAAGAAGGCGCTCCAGAATCCGCCGGCGTCGAAGCCGGGGACGATTCCGCTCACGAGTTTCAGCATGAGCGCATTCACCACGAGGATGAAAAAGCCGAGGGTCACGAGGATGAAAGGGAGGCTCAGCAAGAGCAGCACGGGGCGGATGAAGGCATTGACGATGCCGAGGAGCAGCGCCGTGCAAATGAGCGCGGTCAGGCCGCTCGCCTGCATCGGGGTCAGATACACCGCCACAGCCACCGCGACGCTCGAGCACAGCCAGCGAATGAGGAATGGTTTCATGCGGTCAGGATAGGTCCGGCGTGTCTTGTTTCCAAGCCACTTCACGCGGGGGAAACACTTTCCGCGCGCCCGGCTTGAACGGCACGCCGCGGCTGCTAGCATCAGCCGCGTGCGCCCCATTTTTCTGTCGTTGCTGGCCCTTGGAATCCTGATGGGCACAGGGCTGCGCGCGGAATTGAGCGAGGAGGAGAAGAAGCGGCAGTTCCTCAAGGCTCGCGAGGAAATCCGCACCGTTCCGATGACGCCTTCGCCGGAAGCCACGCCCCGGCCCAAGCCCAAACCGAAACCCACGGTCACGCCCGCACCCGCGACCCCAAAGCCGAAACCAAAGCCGAAACCAAAGCCTGATCCGGAAGCCACTCCCAAGCCCAAGCCCAAGCCGGAGCCGGAATCAACGCCCAAGCCGAAACCCCAACCCGACCCGCAGCCGGAACCCGAAGCCACCCCGCGGCCCCATCCCTTCAACCGGACGCCTCCGGGCAGCCCCCCGGTCGCTCCGGAACCGAAACCCGAGCCACCCGCTCCGCCCGCTCCACCCGCTCCACCCGCTCCACCCGCTCCGATTACGATCGTCAAAGATGGTGTGGAGCAGCAGGCCGGTTTTCAACCCGCAGGAGGCGGCGGTTGGTTTGAGCGTTGGAAATACCTCAGCAAACCAGTGCGGAAACAGATTAACGCCGCACCGGTCCTGAGCCGCCGCTGGCGCTACATCGTGGTCCACAACAGCGGCACGCGGCAGGGCAACGCCAAGGCTTTCGAATACTACCACCGCAACGTCCGCGGCATGCCCAATGGCATGGCCTATCATTTCGTCATCGGCAACGGCCACTCCTCCGGCGACGGCGAAATCGAAATTGGCAATCGCTGGCACCGCCAGCTTCAGGGTGGCCACGTGCACAGCGACAACCTGAATAACATGTCCCTCGGCATCTGCCTCGTCGGCGATTTCAATCGCGACAAACCCACCGAACGCCAGATCGCGGCCTGCGACGAACTGATCCGCTACCTCCGCGACCGCGTGGGCAAGGTGGACGGAAAATGGGCGATCGTGAAACCGCACCGCGCGATCAACCCACCCCGCTGGCCCACCGACTGCCCCGGCGACAAATTCCCCTACCGCTGGATCCACGGTCGCTTCGACCAACCGGGAACGTAAGGGGATTTCGCATTGAGCATTTTGGCGGCAGCAAAGGCGAATCCGTCCTAAATCCTAAATCTTAAATCCTAAATGCACATCGGCGTCACCGGCGCGACCGGCTTCATCGGCGGAAAAATCATCGACCTCGCGCTGCGGCGCGGGCACGAGATCGTGGCTTTCACGCGCGCTCCGCGGCGGGCGATTCCGGGGTGTGAAATGCGGGAGTTTTCGCTGGAGCGCCCGCCCGACATCGCCGGCTGCGAGGCGCTCATCCACCTCGCCGGCGAGTCCGTGATGGGACTGTGGACTGCGGCAAAAAAGCGCCGCATCACGGAAAGCCGCGTGCTCGGCACCCGCCGGGTGGTCGAAGCAATCAACGCCGCGCGAAAAAAGCCTGAGGTCCTGCTCAGCGGCTCCGCCATTGGATTCTACGGCGATCGCGGCGACACGGAACTCACCGAAACTTCGCCCGGTGGCACCGGCTTCCTCGCCGCAACCACGCAGGCATGGGAGGTCGAGGCGGAGCGGGTTGACGGAGTCCGCCTGGTTACGCTGCGCACCTCGCTTGTCCTCGGGAAAAGCGGCGGCGCGCTCGCGCCGATGACACCCATTTTCCAACTCGGCCTCGGCGGTCCGCTCGGCGATGGCCGCCAGTGGATGTCGTGGATTCACCTCGATGACCTCGCGCAGCTCGCCCTCTTCGCCATCGAGAACCTCGACGTCCGCGGCCCGCTCAATGGCTCCGCCCCGTGGCCCGTGCGCAACGCCGACTTCACCCGCACGCTCGCCGCCGCCCTCCACCGCCCGGCCTTCCTCCGCGTCCCTGCCTTCGCCCTCCGCGCCACGCTCGGCGACTTCGCCCGCGAGCTCCTCGACAGCAAACGCGTCCTCCCCGCCGCCGCCCTCGACCACGGTTTTGGGTTCACCTTCGCCGAACTTGCCCCCGCGCTGAAGAATCTGCTCGGCTGACCGCCCGTCCGCCATTTGACACCGCGAACCGTGCTCCCTAGCCTTCGCCCATGAGCATCGCCCAGCGCCACGCCTATCTTACACCCGAGGATTTCCTGCGCGGCGAGGACGGCGCTGAGCAAAAGCACGAGTATCTCAACGGCGTGGTCTATGCCATGGCAGGAGGAACGAACCGCCACGCGCGCATCGGCACGAATCTCGCGATCTCGTTCGGCACCCGCCTTCGCGGAAAACGCTGTGAGCCGTTTAATTCCGACGCCCTCATCCGCGTCCAGCAAGGCAGCGACCTGCGCTTCTACTACCCCGACCTGTCGGTGATCTGCGAACCGAACTCCCCCGACGCCCATTTTCAGGACAAGCCCGTCGTCCTCTTCGAGGTGCTCTCCGAATCCACCGCCCGCCTCGATCGCGGTGAAAAGCGCGAGGCTTACCTCACCATCCCGTCGCTCCGCGTGCTCGCGCTCGTCGAGACGGACACGATGGCCGTCACGCTCTGGCGGCGCGCGGGTGAAAGCTGGACGCAGGAGTATGCGACCGCACCCGGGCAAGTGCTGGCTTTCCCCGAGATCGAGTGTGAACTCCCGCTCGCCGAAATCTACGAAGGCGCCGGCCTAGCCGGCTCGTAGTCGCCGCCCGGCCCGAAGCCGCCCCATGAGCTCCCCGCAAAACACCATCGCCATCGTCTATGACTACGACCAGACGCTCTCGCCGAACTACATGCAGGACGAGGTGCTCTTCCCGACCTTTGGCATCGATCCGAAAAAATTCTGGGCGCACTGCCGCGAGTTGGTGAAAGCGCAGGGCTTCGACAACGAGCTGGCCTACATGAAGGCGCTGCTCGATTACCTCGACATCGACCGCCCGACCAATGCCCGCCTGCGCGAACTCGGCGACGGCCTCCGCTTCTTCCCCGGCCTACCTGAGATGTTCGACGAATTCCGCGCCAGTCTGCTCACCGCCGAGCACGCGGCCCACGGCATCCGCGTCGAGCACTACATCATTTCCAGCGGGCTGAAAGTGCTCATCGAGGGCTCGCGCATCGCCCCGCATGTGCGCGCGATTTTCGGCTGCGAATACGCCGAGGACCGCGACGGGCGGATCAGCTTCCCGAAGCGCGCCATCTCCCACACGCAGAAGACGCAGTTCCTTTTCCGCATCAACAAAGGCCTGCTCGACTACACCCAGGACGTGAACGACCACCTGCCCGCCGAGCTGCGCCCCATTCCATTCGAGCACATGATCTACATCGGCGACGGCCCCACCGATGTCCCCTGCTTCACCGTCGTGCGCCAGAACGGCGGCCACGCCATCGCCGTGTACAATCCCGCCGACCCCACGCGCGCGAGTTTCAAAAAGTGCTACCAGCTTTCCACCCACGCCGACCGCGTCCGCCACATCGCGCCCGCCGACTACCGCGCCGGCTCGCACCTGCGCTTCCTTATCGAGCAGATGGCCGGGGAAGTCGCCACCCGCATCGTCGAGCGCCGCGCCCGCGACCTCGAAGCCGGCACCGTCCGCGCGCCGAAACACGCCGACTGAACCGCCGCTACTCCGCGCGCGCAGCTTTCCACCGCAGAAAGCTCACGCAGCGAAACAGCCAGCGCGAGACCTCGTTCACGGCCTGATACGGGTGCGTGGTGAACCAGCGCCGCCACGACGCCAGCGGGCGGCGGGAGCTGCCTTGGATGGAGGATTTGAAGCCGCTGTCGGTCTGCGAAATCGGGAACGGCTGCACGCAGGCCGCGCGCAGGCCGAAGAACCATTCGCGGTCGAAGGCGTGGTCCCACGGGAGCCACATCGGCAGCAGATGCGCGACCAACGCCTGCGCGGCCGCGCGGTCCACCACGTAGGCGCCTGCACCTTTCAGCCGGCCAAAATTCACGCACAACGCGGAGCCGCCGCCGAGCTGGCGCACGGGCACCGCATGCCCCGCGCTGAGCCCGGTCAGACGCAGGATATTCCACGAGCTGCGATGGCGCAGCGCGGCCTCCAGCACGGTCGGAAAATCCGGCCCGAGCACGAGGTCATCCTCGCAGATCAGGCCGTGCTCGTCGGCGGTTTCGAGGAAGGCACGGCACGCCGCGACGTGGCTGAGGTAGCAGCCCACCTCGCGCACATTCGTGGGTCGCCCGTGGAACCAGCGATACCGGCCCTCCGCGTATTCCGGGATCGGCAATTCCAACTTCGCGCCTTCGACACCCGGCACCCGCGTCACCGGAAAGCCGATCCGATCGAACGCTCCGGAAAGCGCCGCCCAGCGGTCTTTCGCAGCTTCGAGGTTTAGGATGTAGGCGCGCATGGCTCGGGGAAAAGGCGCGGACTTTCGCCGGGCGGCGGCGGCGAGTCACGGCGGAAAGCTGGCGTTGCGCGGGGCGGGCGGGCTCGCTAGCGTGCGCGCTCTTTTTCCAGCTTATGAATCCTGAGTTTCGTCACGTTCATTTCATCGGCATCTGCGGCACCGCCATGGGGGCCGTCGCGGCGGCGATGCGCGCGCAGGGCTTCGCCGTCACGGGCTCGGATGCCGCGGTTTATCCGCCGATGTCCACGTTTCTCGAAAGCAAAGGCATCAAGCTCAGCGAAGGCTACCAGCCGGAGAACATCCCCGCGGACGCGGACTTGATCGTGGTGGGCAACGCCATCTCGCGCGGCAATCCCGAGGTCGAGGCGGTGCTGAATCGCAAGCTCTACTACCTCTCGCTGCCGGAGACGCTGAAGCAATTTTTCCTGCGCGGGCGGCACAATCTCGTGGTCACGGGCACGCACGGAAAGACGACCACGACCTCGATGCTCGCGTGGATTTTGCAAAGCGCTGGGCTGAACCCAGCCTACATGATCGGCGGCATCGCGAACAACCTCGGCCAGGGCGCGAGCCTGCACGATGCGCGGCATGTGGTCATCGAGGGCGACGAGTACGACACCGCGTTTTTCGACAAGCGCTCGAAGTTTCTCCACTACCTCCCGGAGCTGGTGATCGTGAATAACCTCGAGTTCGACCACGCCGACATTTTCGACGATCTCGACGCGATCAAGCTGAGCTTTACGCGGCTGCTGAACATCGTGCCGGAGAACGGCATGGTGCTGATCAATGGTGACGATGCGAACTGCATCGACGTAGCGAAAGTCACGCGGGCACAGCTTGTGGAGGTCGGCTTTTCGGAAAATGCCGCGCGCCATATTCGCGACGTGCGCTATCACCCGACGGGCTCGGAGTTCACGCTGCTCGACACGCGCTTTTCGATTCAGCTCGTGGGCGAATACAACGTGCGCAACGCGGCGATGGCGATCAGCGCGGCGCATTTCTACGGTGTGCCGCTGGCGGAGATTGCGAAGGCGATGGCGGCGTTTGAGGGCGTGAAGCGCCGGCAGGAAGTGCGCGGTGAAGTGCGCGGGATCACGATCATCGACGACTTCGGTCATCATCCCACGGCGATCCGCGAGACGCTGCGCGGCCTGCGGCACCAGTATCCGGGGCGGCGGCTGTGGGCGATTTTCGAGCCGCGCTCGAACACCACGCGGCGCGCGGTTTTCCAGCACGAACTGCCCGCCGCGCTCGCTGTCGCTGATGGCGTGATCCTCGCGCAGGTCGCGCGGCAGGAGCAACTCGCGGCGGATGACCGACTCGATCCGGCACAGGTCATCGCGGATATCGCCGCAACGGGAAAACCGGCGTTTTACGAACCGGATGTGAACGCGATCATCGCGCGTCTGAAGCCGCTCGTGGAGGAGCGCGATGTGATTGTCATCCTGAGCAATGGAGGGTTTGGGAACATTCACGAGCGGCTGCTCGCGGAGCTGCGAACACCCGTCACCGTCAGCGGAATTGGGCCGTGACTTGCGAACCGATGTTCCTGGGGAGCGCGCGCGCCCTCGCGTGCTGTCGCCAGCGCCCCGCTGGCGACCGTGAACCCGCGACCGCAACTACGCCGCACTTTGCAGGGATCGGAGGAAATGATGGAAGCGCCATCACGGTTTCCGGCGAGGGCGCCGAAAACGGCACGGGGGGCGCATGCGCCCCCCATTTTCACTCGTAAGGTGACGCGTCACCCGAATTTCGCCATGCAACATCGCGCCCACGATTACCGCTTCCTGATCCGGCGCTGGCGGGCCGTCGCCCGCGCGGCCGGGCTGCCGTTGCGGAAGCTCGCGAGCACGGAACAGCACGACCTGCATTTCCTGCGGACCAAGGCGCTGGGTGCGGCGGGCGGCATTTACATCTCCGCGGGCATCCACGGCGATGAGCCAGCGGCGACGGAGGCGCTCATCACTTGGGCGGAGAAAAATGTGCGGCGTCTGGCCAAGCTGCCGCTGCTGCTGTTGCCGTGCCTGAACCCGTGGGGGCTGGTGAACAACGTGCGCCTGAATGAGGATGGTCTCGATCTGAACCGCATCTTTCACCGCGACGATCAACCCGTGGTCAGCGCGGTGAAAACTCTTGTTGAGCCGCACCAGTTCGCCGCCGCGCTGATGCTCCACGAAGACTACGACGGTCAGGGTTTCTACCTCTACGAGGTCGAGCGGGCGAAACCGCACTGGGGCGAAGCGCTCGTCGAGGCAGCTGCGCGGCACATCGCCATCGAGGGCCGCACGCGCATCGACGGACGCAAAGCGGTGCATGGAATCCACCGCCGTCGCATCGACCCGAAACGCTTCGCGCGGATGGGCTACCCGGAGGCGATCTGGTTTCACCTCAAACATGCCGAGCGCTCGCTGACGATCGAAACGCCGTCCGAATTTGCGCTCGATCAGCGCGTGGCCGCTCAGGTGGCGGTCATTGAGGAATGTGTGCGGCGGGCCTGCTCATAGACTGGAGCAAGCCTCCGGCTTGCCGTAGCGCCGGCATCCTGTCTGCGCTCAGAGCAGCTCCGGATAATGCGCGCGGGCCACGGCGTCGCATTTCGCGAGGATGGCGGCGGCGGTATCGAGGTGCTGGATTTCCTCGACGAGCTGGCGACAGGCGGCGTTGTCGAGCGACTGCACGGCGCGCTTCACGCGGGGGACGGAGCCGGCACCGGCGCTGAGTTCATCGATGCCGAGACCGAGCAGGAGCGGGGTGAGCAGGATGTCGCCGGCCATTTCGCCGCAGACGCCGACCCACAGATTGTTCGCGTGCGCGGCCTCGACGGTCATGCGGATGAGCCGGATAATCGCCGGATGCGTGGGCTCGTAAAGGTGGGCGATATGCTCGTTCAGCCGGTCCACAGCGATGGAGTATTGGATGAGGTCGTTGGTCCCGATGCTGAAGAAATCGACCTCTTTGGCGAGGATATCGGCGGAGATGGCAGCGCTGGGAATCTCGATCATCGCGCCGACTTCCATTTCTTCGTTGAAGGCCAGGCCCTCCGCGCGCAATTCGGCGCGACATTCTTCAAGGAGGACGTTGGCGCGGCGAAGTTCCTCCACGCCGGAGATCATCGGATACATGATCTTCACGTTGCCCGCGGCGCTGGCGCGGAGGATGGCGCGGAGTTGAGTTTTGAAAATATCGACGCGCTCGAGGCAGAAGCGGATGGCCCGCCAGCCGAGGAAGGGATTCAACTCCTCGGGTATGTGCAGCGCGCTCATGAATTTGTCGCCGCCGAGATCGAGCGTGCGGATGATAACGCTGTGGGGCGCGGCGGCTTCGGCGACCTGGCGATAGGCGGCGAATTGCTCGTCCTCGGTGGGCAGCTCGGCTTTGTTGAGGTAGAAAAATTCGGTGCGATACAGCCCCACGCCCTCGGCCCCGCTTTGCTGCACGAGCTCCATATCGTCGGGCAGCTCGATGTTTGCCGAGAGGATAACGTGGTGGCCGTCGCGGGTGGTGGACGCGGTCTCGCGGAGCTGGCTGAGCTTTTCCTCGACGACCGTCTTCTTGATTTCCAGCTCGCCGTATTCCCACAGCGTCTGATCGCTCGGATTGACGACGAGCAGGCCGTTGTAGCCGTCGAGCAGCACGTGGTCGCCGGTGACGAGCTGGCTGCTGGCCTCGTGCAGACCGACGATCGCCGGGATATTCAGCGAGCGCGCCATGATGGCGGTGTGCGAGGTCCGGCTGCCGGCATCGGTGCCAAAGCCGAGCACGAGCGCGCGGTTGAGCTGCGCGGTGTCGGACGGCGCGAGGTTGTGCGCGATGAGAATGTGCGGAGTCGTGACGCCGGCGAGGTCGCGGGCCTGCGTGCCCATGAGGTTGTGGATGACGCGGCGGGTCACATCGTGGATGTCGAGCGCGCGCTCGCGAAGGTAAGGGTCGTCGATCTCGCTGAGCGTCTTCGCGTAGCGTCCGGCCACGGTTTGAAAGACATGCTCCACGTTCATCCGGTCGGCACCGAGGCGGCGGAGGACTTCGTCGATCAGCGTGCGGTCCTCGACCACGAGCAGGTGCGCGTCAAAGATGCTCGCGTCCTTCGCTCCCGTTGATTCGGCGATGCGCTGCTGCATTTCCAAAATCTGCGCGCGCGTGGCGAGCAACGCGCCTTCAAAGCGCGCGATCTCCGTGGGGATTTCGCTTTCCTCGATGCTCCGCGAGGGTGCCGCGTCGTCGTCGGGCCGATAGACGAAAACCGTGCCTCGGGCAATGCCGGGGGACACGCCGACGCCGTTGAAGCGTTTTTCTTGCGTCGAGGAAGCGGGGTTACTCATGGGGGGAGCAGAGCTGGCAGTCGCGCCTCAATCCTCATCAAATTTACGCAGGATGACGGCCTCGATCTCGGCCAGCGCCTTGTCCGCATCCCCGCCCTCGCAGGACACGAGCAGCCGCGAACCCTGGCCCGCGGCGAGCATCATCAGCCCCATGATGCTTTTGCCGTTCACCCGTTCGCCGTCCTTTTCCACCCAGATCTCCGCGCGGAACCGGGTCGCCGTTTTCACAAACATCGCCGAGGGGCGCGCATGCAGGCCCAGACGATTGATGATCGTCAGTTCCTTCTCGGCTTTCCCGGGCGCGGCGGATTCGGTTTTGCGGTTTAACAGGCCCATTACGGCGTTTTCTTTTTCTGCATGGTTTTCAGCAAGCGTTGATTGAACTCGACCGCGCTATTCTGGCCGGAACTCTTCAACTTCTGGTCCAGCGCGGCCACCTCCACCAGTCGGGCGAGGTCTCGGCCCATCCGCACCGGGATGGTGATGTGCGGGATCAGGATGTCCAAAATCTCGAAGTATTCCTGATCCAATCCGATCCTATCGACCTCCTCCAGGTCCTGCCAATCCTTTAGTGTCACGATCAGGTCCAGCCGCTTTTCCAGCCGCACGCTGCCGATCCCGAAGATGGACATCACGTTGATCACGCCAAGCCCGCGTACCTCCATGTGATGCCGAGTCAGTTCCGGCGAAGACCCCACCAATTCCCGCCCCTCCAGCGCCCGCAACCGCGTCATGTCATCGCTCACGAGGCTGTGCCCGCGTTCGATCAGCCCCAGCACGCACTCGCTTTTTCCAATGCCGCTCGACCCGCGGATCAGCGTCCCCACGCCCATGATGTCCATCATGCTGCCGTATTCGCTTTTCGAGGGCGCAAAATCCAGCTCCAGCGCGATCGTGGCCGCATTGGTAAAACGCATCGTCACCATTGGCGTGCGAAACACCGCGATGCCCGACGCCTCCGCCTCTTCGAGCAACGCCAGCGGAGCCTTCAGCGACCGCGAGATTACGATCCCCGGAATCGACTCCGCGCACAGCGCCCGGCAGCGCTCCCGCACCTCCGTCTCCGGCAGGCTGCGCAAATAGGAAAGCTCCGCGTGCCCGAGCACCTGCAGGCGTTTCGTGGCGAAATACGTGAAGAATCCCGCCAGCGCCAACCCCGGCCGGTTAATTGTCGGCTCGCCGATCTTCCGCTGGAATCCCACATCCGAACCCAGCAGCTTCATCTGCAAGGTTTCCGAATGTCGGGTGTAAAACTCCCCGACGGAGACGGATGGTGCTTTGGCTTCGGCGGCAGGCATAAACGGGGGACGTTAGCCAGCGTCGAACTCAGGAAAAAGCTGAAAATCCGCCCACTTGACTCCTCCAGTCAGCCCTGCTCACGTCCCGCGCCATGCGCCGCCTTTCACTCCTCATTGTCCACCTCGCGGTCATCGCCTCGCTGGCCGTGGGCTCGGGCGCGCACTGGGTCGCGCTGCAGACGGTGGCGTGGGCCACCATGCTCGTCGATTACTCCCGCGATGCCTCGCTGGTCGTCGCGGTGGAAAAGACCTTCGACGGCGAGCATCCCTGCGCGCTCTGCTTGACGGTCAAAGGCGGCGAGAAGCAGCAGAAAGAGCAGCACGCTGCGCAGCCCGTGCCGGACATCAAAGGCATCCTCGCCCCGGTGCTGCGCGTGACTGCCCCGGCTTTCATTTTCACCAGCCATCCTCGGCTCGAGGAGGTTGCGGAAAAACTCGCCCTCGCTCCTCCGGTTCCTCCGCCACGGTTGGCTTGAGGTTTCCGCTTGGGTGAGTGTCGCTTCGTTGAAGCGGCGTGTGTCCATTCGAGGCGCACTCCTGCTTCCACTGAGCTTCCCATTCGGGTGGGACCTCCGCACCGCTTCCCAGCATCCGGCTGCGCCGGCTGCGCTGCTCGCGATCCTTCAAACCGTGCTTCGGGCAGTTGGCAATCGCCTGCCCGGATCCCCCGATTTTCACACCCGAAAATTGCCGCATTCAGCAATGAGAACTTCCAAACAACATCATGAGATTCAATCCATTCAACGCAGCCTCCGCAGCTCTTGTCCTCGGCATTTCCACGGCGTCCGCCCACCTCAACATCACTGGCCGGGACTTCGGAGCCATCGACGGGCTCTCGCTCAACAACAACACGCAGACCATCTCCAGCAGTTTCGGCTGGGCCGATGCCACTGACGACAACTGGGGCGATTCGCATCGCACCCGGATCTTCCAATTCTCGCTCGCCGGTACCGAGAGCGTGTCCATCACCGTCGCGCGGAATACCAACGGTTCCGGCCCGAACAACACGTTCCTGCCCGCGTTCTCGATCTTCCAGACGCCGGCTTATTTTGCCGAAACCCATGACACTGCCACCGCCACGGTGAGTTACCTCACGACTACCTTTGGCCCTGGTGCCGTGGGTGAATCGTTCGTGAACACCAATGGCAGCGCGGGCTGGCAGACGGGCGATCCGTTCGTCGATACCAACAGCAGCACCGTCTGGGATCTGGGCGAGCAGTACACCGACCTGAACGGCTCCGGCGTCTGGGAGTTTGGCGACGCCTTTACGGACACGAATGGCAATGGCGTCTTCGACGGTGCTGGCATCGGCGGCTCCGGCAAGGAGGGCGCTTTCCGGGCGCTCTCGCCGTTCAAGATCTACGTGGACCCAACAGCGCCGGCGAACCCCAATGGCCTTCTGGACTTCACCACCGTGGTCGGTCACAAAGCCGACGGCACCTCGGCGAACTATGGCACTGTCCCAGGGATCGACGGCGACGGCACGGCTGACGGCACCGTCACGGCAACGTTCGGCGGACTCACACCGGGCGACTATTACTTCCTGGTCGGCGGCGCTAACTACGCCGCGCAGAACTCGGTCGACGTATTGGCTGGCGGCACCACGTTCCGCACCTACGGCGTGAACGTGAACGTGACCGCGACTCCCGAGCCAACCTCCGCAGCGCTCCTCGCCCTGGGGGCCGCCGCGCTGGGTCTCGTCCGCCGCCGCAAAGCCAACTAACGACCCTTCCCCGAAATCCCGGTCCCGCAAGGGACCGGGGCAACGGGTCCCAGCCATGCCAACCCATAGTAAGCCTGACCTAAAGACCGCCTTTACCTTGTTAGAACTGTTAGTCGTAATCGCGATTATCGGCGTGCTGGCCACGCTGGGTTTGTCCGTCGCGAGCGCGGCCATGGAAAGGAGCAAGGCGACCAAGTGCGTGAGTTCGGTGCGCCAAATCGGGGTCGCCGTCCGCGCCTATGTCGGAGACCACGACGGACGCCTGCCAGATACAGGGCATGTCCGGGATGAAAATGGCAACTCGCTCTCCTGGGTCAACACACTCTCCGCTTATCTCGGTCCCAAGTTTATCGGACGCTGCCCTGCGAATACCATCTCGCCCGTTGACGTGACCTATGGGTGGAACGACCTGCTCACGGAAACGAACGGGCAAGGCATCCCGGCCATCCGTTGCCGCACCCAGTCGGCCACGCTCGTGATCGGCGAAGCCGCGAATGCCTACACCACCGAGCACTTCCACTTCGCGTCCTCCCGGAGCCGCGTAACCTTCAATCAATTCAAAGCTTCCGTCGGCGTGGAGCGCCATGGCTCCGGGGCCAACTACCTCTTTGTGGATGGGCACGTGGAAAGCCTCAACCCCACCGAAGTCAAAGCCCGCCTCGACGCCACCGACAGTGCCTTCCTTATCCCATGATCTATCCTATGAAAAAACTCATCCTTACTCTTTTCCTCGCTGCCACTTGCCTGCTTGCGCGGGCTCACGAGCACATTGAAGTGCGCCAGGTTCCCGGCAACCCCAGCCAGCTTGGCATCATCATCACCGCCACCAATCTCAACCCACTCGCCACCTACTTCCCGCTCGGCGAATTGCCCAGCCTTGATCTCTTCGCTTTCCCGGGTGGTACTTATGCCACCGAACTCACCTTCAGCGCCTTCGACAGCACGTCGGCGACTCTGGGCAGTGCATTGGTGCGTGTGGACCTTCTCTCGGTGACTGGGCCTGCCGGTGGAACTCTCTCTTTTTGGGAAGCCGCCGCGTCTTCCGCGACATGGACCCGCCCCTCCGGCTGGACGACTGCCGGAGCGGACAAACCTTCATTTCCGGTCAGTGAGGATAACACCGGTTACGGCCACATCCACGGGCGCGCCTTCACGGCCAGCAAGCCCGGCACTTACGACGTGACCTTCCAGGTCGTCGATACCTTGGGCCACTACACGGCCAGCGCTCCCTTCGTCGTCCGTTTCACCGTGATCAGTCCGCCCCAGCTCTCGATCAGCAAGGTCGGCGCATCCATCAGGCTGGATTTCACCAGCCGCGCAAATCTGATCTACGACGTGCAAAGTTCCACGACCCTGCACGCCAACGACTGGACGACCATCGACACGCTCGATGGCACCGGCGGCACTCTCCAATTCACCGACCCGATCTCCGGGCGCCCGCGCGTCTTTTACCGGCTGGTCGAGTATCAGTAAACTCGGTCCGCGCGTTCCATCGGCAAGCTGCCTGAGGCCGGCGCTCCCCACGCCCGCGTGACACCCCGTTAAGTCTCCAACCGGTCGAAGCGGAACTCGCAGCAGCCGAGGTCGAGCACGCGGTTCTTTTTGGAAAGCTGACGGCGGAAACCCTCGACGATGTCGTAATGCCGGCGCGTGCCGTCGGGTTCGACTTCCACGATCCCCGCGTGGCGGAGGATGCGCAGGTGCTTTGAGACGTTGTATTGCGAAGCGTCCACCGCCGCCACGATTTCACCCACGCTGAGCGGCCCGGCGAGCAGCGCCCTGACGATGCGCAGGCGGGTGCGGTCGGCCAGGGCTTTGAGCATCTCGGAGCAGTCGGTGCGGGGCATGAGAGGAGTGTGCAACAATTTCGCTGGACGACAATCCTGCCGAACAATATGCCAGAGGGCGCATACACGCACTCTATGAAAATCCCACTCCTCCTCGCCACCGGCATCCTCACCTCTTCCGCCCTCGCTTCGCCGAGCGGCCTGAACAACATCCCGACCGCCGACACGGCACCGCAGGGCACGTTTGTGCTCCAGGCCTACGGCACTGTCGGGGGATTGGCGGACGGCGACTTCAACCTCGGTTTCAAGACGGGCCTCGACTTCAAAGTCGTGCGGTTCGAAGTGGGTGCCGACAGCCATATCTATCCGCATCAGGGCGGGCCGGTGACGGTGCAGGGCAAGATGGCCGTGCCCCTCGGCGGGCACCTGCCCACCCTGGCCATCGGGGCGGCCAATGTCACCTTTAGCGACCATGATCGCCGCCGCGCGGGGGACGAGTTTTTCTACGCCGTGGCGACGGAAGACCTCGGCTGGTTCCGCGTGACTGGCGGCTGCGGATGGCAGGACGGAGAGGCGCTGCCCTTTGCCGGCATCGACAAGACCTTTCGCTACACGAAGAGCGCGCCGGCGGGCGATGGGAAGTCCGTCGCGGACGGCAAAACGGGCCGGGCCGGCAAGGCGAAGATGGAGACGAAGTCCATCGACCTTTTCACCCTGCGCGGCGACGTGATCGCGCAGCGCGATTCAAGCTGGCTCTACTCCGCCGGCGTGTTCGTGCCGATCTGCAAACACTTCGTTTTCGAGACGTGGGCCAATCTTCCCGACAACGGCGACAGCCCTTCGTTGACGATCAAGGGCAACTTCGTCTTTCCGTTCTAAACCAAGCCAGCACGCCGACTTTCCATCCACAACCCAAGCTCCATGATCCCAAACAAAGCCATCCTCGCCCTAACCGCTTTCGCCTTCGTCGCGAATTTCGCCTCTGCCGACATCGGCGTCATTTCGCCCGCCGACGCGAAAAAGCTCATCGAAAACCCGGACGCCAAGCAGCGCCCGCTCGTGTTCGACACGCGCGGCGGCTACAAAGACTACTTCCGCGGCCATCTGCCCACGGCGCATCACTTGGAGTTCGACACGCTGCGCGGCACGGACAAAGGCGTGCCGGTACAGTATCTGCCGGATGATCTGACCAAGGCGCTGCTCCTCCGCGCCGGCGTGGACAAGGATCGCACGCACCTCGTCTATGCGACAGGTGCCGAATTGCCGAACGACGAAATCCTCAGCAGCACGATGGTCGTTCATGTGCTGGAAAAATTCGGCGTGAAAGACATCCGCATCGTGGATGGCGGCCTGCCGGAGTGGAAGAAGCAGGGCTTTGATGCGGTCCAGGACTACTTCGGCAATCCGCCCGGCAAGCTCCCCGCGAAGATGAACCCCGGCATCGCGGCGAACATCGACGACGTGCAAAAGCATGTGGGCAAGCCGGGCAACCTGTTGATCGACGCCCGGCCGATCAACGAGTTCCGCGGCGAAGACGAAATCTGGCTGCGCAAAGGCCACATCCCGGGCGCGATCAGCTTTCACTGGGCGCGGTTGATGGAGAAGGACAACACGCACAAGTTCAAGCCGTTCGCCGAGACGAAGGCGGAGTTGGAAAAAGCGGGCATCACGCCGGACAAAAACATCATCTGCTACTGCGGCACGTCGCGCGAAGGGAGCCTGCTGCGCTTTTACCTCAAGCACGTGGCCGACTACCCGAATGTGCGGCTCTACGAGGGCGCGTGGAAGGAATACGTCTGGCTCAAGGGCAAGTCGCTGGCCGCCGAGACGGGCGGCGAACCGGCGGGAAAATAGCGCGCGTCCTTGCTCGTCGCGCTCCTCATCCTCGCCGCGGCCTGCGTCGCCTTCACGAACGGCGCGAACGCGAATTGCAAAGGCGTGGCGTCGCTCTACGGGAGCGGCACGACCAGCCTGCGCGTCGCGGTGTGGTGGGGCACGGCCGCGACGTTTGCGGGCGGACTCGCGGCGCTCTTCTTTGCGCAGGGATTGCTGAAAACCTTCAGCGGCCGAGGGCTGGTGCCGGATGCGCTCGCACAGTCGCCGGAATTTGTGATCGCCGTCGCGCTCGGCGCGGCGCTCACGAGTTTCCTCGCCACGCGCTTGAGCTTCCCCGTTTCCACCACGCACGCGCTCACCGGCGCGCTGGTCGGCGCAGGATTGGCAAGCGGCGATCACACCGTGCATCTCGGCGCGCTGGGCAAGACCTTCGTGCAGCCGCTGCTGCTCAGCCCGGTGCTGGCCGTCGCAGCCGGTGTGCTCATCCATTTCCTGCTCAAAGCGGTGCGCCTGCTTCCCGATCACCGCACCCGGACGCTCGACACGCTGCACTTCATCAGCGGCGGCGCGGCGAGCTTCGCGCGCGGGCTCAACGACACGCCGAAGATGGCCGCGCTGCTGCTCATCGCGCACGCGCTCGACGTGCGCTGGAGCATCCTCGCCATCGCCGTGGTGATCGCGATCGGCGGCCTGCTCGATGCGCGCAACGTCGCCGAGACACTCGCGAAAAAGGTGACCGACATGAACCCCGGCGAAGGCTTCGCCGCCAATGTCGCGACCGCCCTGCTGGTCACAACCGCGAGCTACCACTCGCTTCCCGTGAGCACCACGCATGTGAGCGTCGGCTCGCTGCTCGGCATCGGCATCATCACTCGAAAGGCGCACTGGCCGAGCGTCGGGCAGATCGTCCTTTCGTGGCTCATCACCCTGCCCTGCGGCGCGGCCCTCGCGGCCCTGGCCGCGTGCGGGCTCCGGGCTTTCCACGGGTAGGCTTGGCCGACGCGAACCTCGTGAGGCGGCCAACCTCAGCCCCATCTTTGCCGACACCGCCTCACCGTTCCGCGCTTTCCTTGCGCGCGAGGGCAGCGTCCAATGATCTCCCCATGCTCCACCTGAAACGACTCGTCGCCATCGTGCTGGTGAGCGCCGCCATTTCGGGACGGGCCGCCGAGGCACCGGCCACGCCGCTCACCGCGCCCGCGCTCGAACACGCCTATCGCGTGACCGACCGGCTGCTCTCCGGCGGGCAGCCGGTGGGCGATGCGGCT
>Ga0114966_10001102_pt1 | contig 25248 bp, 20 predicted proteins | sample M_130207_XF_Meta_FD_87029 | JGI IMG/M metagenome (GOLD analysis project Ga0114966, IMG submission 87029) | Freshwater microbial communities from Lake Montjoie, Canada to study carbon cycling - M_130207_XF_MetaG | ecosystem: Environmental > Aquatic > Freshwater > Lake | place: Lake Montjoie... | reverse complement strand
CCCCTCGACGCCGCTTGTTGTCTCCACGTGATACGTCACCGCCTTCAGGTCGCTGGTTCGAGGCCCCACATTGTTACCGACGGGATGTGACATAAAGTTCCAGTCTCGACGCGCTTGCGAGAGGTGCAATTCCAACTGATTCGCGGTGCCGCGGATTCCGATACTCGTGGCTCCCGGTTCCGTCACGACGCTCGTCGTCGTTTCAGCAGAAGACGTATCCTCAGAATCGTTGGCCTCGTCCTCGACAACTCCCGACGCCACAAACATGACAGAGCGGACGTCCGTGGTCATTATCCGAATCACGGCGCGGGCCACTTGAGACCTCGTGATTTCCTCTCTGCCGCTGGCCGTTATCCGCCATGACTGGCCTATCGCTGCATAGATTGCTCCTAGGAGCAAGATCGCCAAGGTCAGGGAGAGCATGACTTCCACCAGTGAGAAGCCCGCGTCGATGGCCATGCCCCGATGTCGTGACGTGATCCTCAGACAACTGCCAAAAAGCACCGAGGATTGCCGCAAGCTTGGGTCCACACATCGCCCTGTTGCGTGTCGATTGTCCCGGCCAGCAAGACGTCTCAGAATCATCGGTTCGCCTCCGGATTTTGACGGGACGTTCCCAAAGACTCCAGGATTTTTTGAGCTTCCGCCGCTTTGACAAAAAGAGACGGATCACGCATCCACCGCTTCAAGGAGAATGTGACATTCGCCAGACGACTTCCGCCCGTATGAGAAACAAGGACTTCGAGTTGCCATAAATCGGGAAACGGACCCTCGTTCAGACTCACACTGTAGGTCCATTGGGAATCGTCGGAAAAGGGTACTTCTGTTTTTGACTGCCGATCTTCGATCCCCGAAAGAACCTCCGCCAACTTTGCCTCACAACGCACAATGGCTTGTGTCTTCAGTCGCGACTGGATAGCCGCTCGACTGCCATTCCAAGTCAGTTGTGACAAGACCGTCAGGGCACCGAAAAAAATCGTCACTGCCAGCACGATTTCCAGCAAGGTCATCCCCACACGTTCCGGCGCCGTCCGAGTCCCGCTGCTGAACCGCGTTGGGCACCGCGTTGTGCCGGTGAAATGTGGATCGATCGTGGTGCGAATCACCGAACCTCCCGTTGCACTCGGCTGACGGTAACGGCTCCTGTCAGCCCACGAACACGAATCAAGATCCGCTGGTTGCGGTCATCGATCACGAAAAATTCCGTATCGACAGCCGATCCGGTCGACTGAAAGAGAATCGGCGGCGACCACGACAGACTCGAAAGTCTGTTTGCATCCGCGAGGCCGTTCAAGGCCTCCGCATCGAGTTGTTGTCCGGAAAGCGTAAGAGATGATTTTTCGGTTGAAAATCGCAGCATGCTGGGCAGATTTCCGCTGACCGCGGCACCGCGTTCCGATCGGCGTGCGGCGGGCCCCTCTTGGCCGGTGGAGCCAAGACCGTCAAATTCTCGTTCGTACGGGATCGCAAGGAAATGAGATCCCTCGCGTTCATAGACGAATTGATAGGCAAAGCCGTTTTCAATGGCGTTGACGCGCGCCCCAGAGACCACAGCACGGACTTTTTCCGCGGCATTCAAAATTTGGTGATCGCCGTGCAACCGCAACACGCTGGGCCAGACGAGTGTGGCCAGAATGGCGATCACTGCGATCGATAGAAGGACCTCCAGCAAAGTGATCCCGACCCGTGGGACCTCCGCGACGCTGACGATGACAAATGACGTTGGCCTGCGACGCATGACGAGATCTCGGCAGGAAGCCCACACGACGGAGACAATCGGCCACCCCGTCGCTGCTCTGGGGCAGGCTACGGGGGTCGCAATTTTTGCGGCCCTCGGATCGAATGACGACAGTCAGTCTACTGCGAACCTTGTGCTGGAACAATCAACGATCGCTGGGCGACGATCGTCGGGAACCGGCCTTGGGAATCGCCACGCTCAGGGAGACACAGATGAGAAATGTTCCACAAATCATGGCGAACCAATCACCCCAGCGCACGTACAGACTGCGTCGAGAATCGAGAGGGACGGTGTGAACGATGGCGGCATTCAATTGTTTGTGCCACGCGCCGGTGGCGAGATCACGCGCCGAAGTCCTTGGCGCTGCCGGTGCATTCTTGCGTGCGTCTCCATCAATAAAGACTTCCGGGTTAAGAATCGCTCCATCACCGTCAATGATCGCGCTGATTCCTGTGTTAACGGCACGGACCAGTGGCAGGCGACATTCCACAGCACGGAAGGCGGCGGTAATCAAGTGCTGTTCCAATTCACTCGATCCGTGAAACCACCCGTCATTAGAAAGGTTCACCAGCAGATCAACTGGCTTTTCCGCGGCGTTATCGGATTCCACGGCAACAAGACTGCGCACCAAATGCGGGACCGTATCCTCAAAGCAGATCACAGGGGCCATCCGCCACTTTCCATACTGAAACACCACCCCTTTTCGGCCTTGGTCTAATCCTTCGGATCCGCGATACGGCATGAGTTTGGCCAGCCATGGCAACGAGTCCCGCAAGGGGATGTATTCACCGAAGGGGACGCGGTGCAACTTGTCGTATCGCTCGGTCAAACCCATACCCGGCTGGATGAAGGCGGCGGAGTTGTACTGGTACAATCGATTCGGTTCTGCGACGAATGAGTTGATTCCGACGATCAAGGCCGCATTGGTCCGCAGACTCTCTGTCATCAACGTCTGACGCACCACATCACTCCGCCATTGCTCCGGCTTGATGTACGGCGTCAGATTCTGCAACTGTTCATCGGTGCAACTCAACGAGGCCTGAAGCAGGGGGTATGGAAACATCCCTTCCGGCCAGACGATCAAATCCGGCTGCTCCTTGACCGTTTGAGCCATGAGTTGAAGATGCTTCAAAAACACATCTTCCTCCGACGGCGGACGGACTCGAAGCGATGCGGGAAAGTTTCCCTGAATCAGCGCCACCCGAGGACCCGGCGTGAATGCGGCCTGACTTCGTCTGACGTAGCCATACATCAGCGTCGAGCCAAAAACCACGCCGCTCGCCAGTACCTGCACAAGTTGCGGCCAAGTCCAGCTCGCAACCACAATCGGCTCTGTCATTGAATGCGCTAATCGGAATCGAATCAACCAAGCATGAGGGATCAGCAACGCCAGAGACGCGGAAGACATGGCAATCACAAAACTCACACCATACGCACCGACTAAATCGCAAATTTGAATCAATTCGAGCCAGCGATATTGTGAATGGCCCAGAAAGTACCAAGCAAACCCCGTCAACAAATGAGCACGCAGATATTCGATGCCCACCCACGCCAGCGGCCCCGCCACGACAAGTGGAACTCCCCATTTCTGGACGGACACGCGGCAGACCCCGACAAACAGGACCGAAAACATCGCCAGATAGAGCGCTAACGCGATCCAAGCAAAGCACATTGTCGGATCGCCCAATCGCATCCATTGCAGTGTGGCCAACTGTCCAACCAAGGCCGTGAAATAAATGGCGGTATACATCCAGCGGGTCGCCTGTTTGATGCGGACCAACAGGAACAAGGGAATCAGTGCCACCCACGCTAAGGAGCTCGCGTTCAGCGGAGTGAAGCAGGCCCACAACAAGAACGAGGACAGAAGTGACATGCCCCAAGCACCGGCACTGCCCACGAGGAACTTCTGACCACTTTGCACGGACCGAGCCGAGAGAATGATGTCACGAACGGATCGATCTGTTGCGGCAGCAGGTCGTCCCTCGATCCTCGATCGAGCGTTGGATTCTTTCAATTCCGTACCCCGTACCATGGACGTTCTAGACAGCATTGACATCTCCTTCCATGGAGCGTTTTTTACTTTGAAGAGGGTTTCATTCGGGAACTGTTCCCCCGCACCTCGGACGGGGGTTTAATCGATTGTCCCAAAAAACAGGTCTCGTGCCCGCTATGGTAGCCCGAGGCGTCCCGCGTGAGAACCTCGGTTTTGCTGAGGCGATACACCGGTTACGGCGTCGCCGTTCGGGCGTGGATCCGTCACGAAGCGTGCTGAAAAAAAATCCTGAGCGGCAGAGACTTACCACGAGATCACGCTCAGTGATTCGCCGGCGACGTATTGCTTCGGCTGACCCGACAGGAAGGCCATCGAATTCGCGGTAACCGTTCCACAGAGATCCGAAGAACCACGCCACGGAACGAGGATCACTGTGGGTCCTGCCGGCGTCCACGTCAACATCGCGGGATGGTATGTCGGTCGATCGCGTTTCGCGACAAAATCCTGTTGCAAGCGGGCCTCAATCGACTGAGGCAGCGCCGGCTCCTCCCCGAGAAGGCGGCGGATTGCCGTGCGAACAAACAACTCGCAACAGACAAGACAGCTAACAGGGTTTCCGGGAAGACCAAAGACATAATTCCTTGCCGCAAGACGAGTCGCCGGACTGTTTTTTCTGTCGGCAACGGTGTTGTCTCGGATACCAAACCAAACCGGCTTTCCTGGTTTCATCTCCACCTTGTGGAAGACTTCTTGAACACCGGCCTCTCGAAGTTCGTTGGGGACAAGGTCGAACATTCCGGCGGAGACTCCACCGGAGAGGACAAGCACGTCGGATCGAAGACCTGTCTGAATCTTGTCCCTCAGATCCTCTCGGTTGTCGCGCGCCACTCCGAGGGGGACTGGAATCGCCCCCATCGCCTGCACTTGTGCAACGAGCATGGCTTCATTGGAATTCCGGATTTGTCCTGGACCCGGCAGCGTGTCAACCGAGACAAGTTCATCGCCCGTTGCCAAGATGGCCACGGTCGGACGACGATGCACCAAGGCCCTCGCTTGCCCCAGTTCGGCGAGGATTCCGATTCGAAGTCCACTCAACTTTGCTCCCGCATGCAGAATCACAGTCCCCGCTCTGGCCGATACTCCCCGCCGAACAATGTTGGTTCCCCGTGTTACGCAACGGGTTTTAATGTGTACTTGCTCGTGATCACGTGTCGTCTCTTCAATTTTCACGACCAAATCCGCTCCGAGCGGTAACGGGGCACCGGTCATGATTTGAATTGCTTCGCCAGGCCCAATCGCTTTCGTGGGTGTCTGCCCGGCGGCAAGAAGGTCGATCACTCGCAAGGAAACGGTGCCCCGCTCAACATCCGTGGCCCGCACGGCATAGCCGTCCATCAGCGACTTGTCGAAAGGGGGCGAGTCCAGATCGGCGACGACGTCTTCCGCCAAGCTCAAATTCAGGCAATCGAACAAGGGCATCCGCTGCGATCCCAAAGTCGACAGGTGATTCATAAGAAGTTGGAATGCTTGAGCAACACTGTGCATGGTGACGGCAGATCCTCAGCAGAACGTTTTCGGCGACAGAGTTCACACACTCACTAAAAAATCACGTCCCTCGACAAGTCGGCCGGTCAGAGGGATTGTTGTTGCGGCCTTGTATCACCGGTGAGCTTCGTTCAAGATGTTGGATTTTTTCTGATCAAGAGTGCGGGCATTGGGCAAGGGCAAATCTTCACACGACTCGTTATTTCCCTTGGGGGCGATTCCGGATTTCGTCGCCGTATTTTTGTGATTTCGTTGGATCCACTATCTTCGCATAAGGTCGAGTTGAATGGCAACGGGTAACGTGCTTGTCGGTCAGTCTGGCGGTCCCACCTCCGTGATCAATTCCTCTCTGGCAGGCGTTGTGGATCAATCCCTGAAATCCCCGAGAGTCCGGCGAGTGCTGGGGATGCGATTTGGAATTGAAGGCGTCCTGAACGATCAGCTGATCGATTTGAGTGCGGAATCGGCAGGCTTGCTGCAGGGACTTCGGTCCACACCAGGAAGCGCTCTCGGTTCCAGTCGTCTGAAGCTGAAGGAGGAGCACTTCCCCAAGATCCTTCGGCAATTGAAACGGTACGACATTCGGTACTATTTCATGATCGGGGGTAACGACACGATGGATACCATTCATCGTGTCACCCAATACGCTCTCGACCATGGTCACGAGATGCAGGGTGTTGGCATACCGAAAACCGTCGACAACGATTTGTTCGGCACCGATCACACGCCGGGTTATCCGAGCGCGGCGCGGTATGTGGCTCTGAGTGTCATGCAGGCGGGCCTGCTGGCTCGCGACATGCAGAAGGTCGATCATTTTGTGATCTTCCAATCCGTCGGTCGGAGCGCCGGTTGGTTGCCGGCGGCCGCGGCGTTGGCGCGAAAGAACGGACTGACGGCTCCGCATGTGTTGCTCCTTCCGGAAAGACCTTTTGATCGGCGGAGTTTTTTGCAAGCCGTGTCAGATGCGCATCGAAAATACGGTTTCGTGAGTCTTGTTTGCGGTGAAGGAATCGCCAATGCAGACGGATCGCCCGTCAGTGTTTCCCGCACGAAGGACACATTTGGGAACGTCGAATTCGGCGCCATGGGGGGAACGAGTGCCGCGATGATCCTGCATCAACTCATCACGAACGAGTTTGGGTGGCGAGGCGAATTCCAAATTCCCGAATCACTCCCCATGTGTGCGGCCGATCGTACAACGAAGCTCGATTTGGGGGAAGCATACGCCTGTGGAAAGCAGGCTGTGCGGCTGGCTCTGCGGGGTATCGGCGGGGTCATGGTGACCTTGGAACGCCGCAGTCAACCGGGCGAGCCATACCGTATCGAATTCGGCACAATTGCACTCCGTGAAGTGGCCAACAACGAACGTCCCCTGCCTGAGGAATTCATGACGAAAGACGGCTTCGGCGTCACCCCGGCGTTCCTCGACTATGCGGCACCCCTTATCGGCGAGTTGCCCTGTTATGCGTCTCTGACCGCCAAGCGTGCAAAACCATGAGCAGGACGGAACGATTCCGATCGTTGGCTTTGATGCCTCGATTCTGGTTTTGATCATCGAAGCGGCCGCAAATGCCGAATTACTGTAACTTGCAACGGCCATCGATATCCACTCCGACTTCCGCGACGACACGCCAGACTCCTTCGTGTGTTGCCGTCCCCTCATGAAGGAAAGATTCACGTGATTAGAGACGGTGAACCGTATTCGCAGTTCCATCTCGTTAAAGACATGTTCGCCGCCGCGGATGTGATTCGAACATTTGACCCTGCGGTCACGCGTGTGACCGCCGCGGAGATCGCATCGACTGGGCGGATCCTCTTGACTGGCGAGGGATCAAGTCGCCTTTTTCCGGCGAAAAGCGCGATCCGACACTCCCGACAGAACGGTTGGAAGACCGTTGTCAATACCGAGGCTGGACGGGAGTCCCAAGAGGATGATCTTTCCGGCTGCGCCGTTCTCGGAATTTCCAATTCGGGGCGGACAGCAGAAGTCATTCGGCTGTTCCTGTCACTGAAATCTCTCGGGCACCGACAGTGTTACAGCTTGACGGCTCTGGCCGACTCACCTCTCGAAAAGCTGGCCCATCGAGGACACCTTTTGACATGCGGTCAGGAAGGGGCCATTGCGGCCACGAAGAGTGTGGTGGAACAGGCTCTTTTTTGCCGATCGCTGATTGAACACCTCGCCGGCCAAGAAACTCTGACATCTCGCTTGCCGGACTTGTCCGAGCAATTTCGGTCGGTACTGACAACGACGATCGATCCCGCTCTCACTGAAAAACTCTGCAGCGCGGGCACGATTTACTTCGCCGGAAGAAATGACGGTGTGGCAGAAGAGTTAACGTTGAAAACCAACGAAATCGCGCGCAAACGAAGTGACTTTCTCGAGGGAACGTATGCCGTGCATGGCATTGAAGAAAGTATGCAGGCGAGCGATGTCGTGATCTGGGTTGACCCGTATGAGGAATCCGAGCAGAAGTTTGACGAGGTCCTCGTCAAGGGCGTCGGCTTGACGGTTATCGCCATCGCATCTAGGGCAACACGGTTTCCGACAGTGCGGATCCCCGATGCCGGTGACCTGAATCACTTCCTTCAGTTGGCCGCCGGTTGGAATCTGCTCGTCGAGACGGGCCTTGCTCTATGTTTGAATATCGACAAATTGGAACGGGCTCGCAAAGTCGGCAATGAGTTCACCGGTTGATTCTCCTCGCCGACTTAGTATCTTCCAAGAATCACGACCGCCGGGATGTCGGTTTCATTTTTGGAGTTGATCTCATGTCGATTCGTCTGGGACTGTTGATCTCCTTCGTGGCCCTTGGATTTGATCCACGTGTCACCCTTGCTGAAAGTCGCAAGGATCCGAAAGTTAAGTTATCCGCCCAGCGCGGTCTCGACTGGCTCGTTGGTGAACAACATCGACAGGGATTTTGGGAAGCCAATCAGGGACAGTACCGAGTGGCGATGACCGCGCTTGCGGGAAACGCCATGTTGTGCGAGGGCTCGACAACCACACGTGGAAAATATGCCAAGAACATCTCGGATGCGGTCGACTATCTGATGGAAACCGCGCAGCCGAATGGGTTGATCGGTTACAAACATGACTACCACTACACCTATGGGCACGGCTTCTCCATGCTGTTTCTGTCACAGGTCTTCGGGGAAGAGGAGGACGCTCGACGACGCGAGCGACTCAAGGAGGTTCTGACGCAGGCCGTGCAGTTCTGCGGTGACGCGCAGACTCCGGATGGTGGTTGGGGCTATGTCTCTGCCAAGGATGGGAACAACTTCGATGAGGGTTCGACGTGCGTGACACAGGTCCAGGGACTTCGCGCCTGTCGTAATGCCGGGATTCCGGTTCCGAAAGAGGTGGTGGATCGAGCCATCGAATACATCCGTAAATGCGTCGCGCCCGATGGTGGAGTGCAATACAGCATCCGCGGAGGCGGATCACGGCCACCCATTAGCGCGGCCGCCGTCGCCTGCCTGTTTAACTCCGGAGAATACGACAACGAACTGGCTCAAAAACTATTGAAGTACTGCGTGCAGAGCATCAACAACGGTGAGAATCAGTCGCAGATGTTCGGCCACTGGCACTACACGCACCTGTACTACTCTCAAGTCCATTACCGACTCGGTGAGAAGGAATGGTTGAAATATTTCGCACCCATCAGCAAGCAGATTATCAGTCAGCAGTCGGCCAATGGATCGTGGAAGGAAGGGCACGTTGGCCCGGTCTATACCACCGCAATCAACGCGACAATCTTGTTGATCGACAATGGGTTTCTTCCCATCTATCAAAGATAATCCGACGCGGTGTCCGGACAGGCCATCGAAACCCACGGGAAGACGGCCGTGTCGCCGAGGCCACGCAGGCCCCATCAAAAAGAAAGAGGCGACTGGTTTGCCAGTCGCCTCTTTCTTTCGTTGTAGCACATAATCGCGAGCTGCGAGGAATGCCTCACAGGACTCCGCCAGAAGTCTTCTACTTCTTAGCAGCCTTCTTGGCGGCCTTCTTGGCTGGCGCCTTCTTCGCTGGTGCTGCCTTCGCTGGTGCTGCCTTCGCTGGGGCTGCCTTCTTCGCTGCTGCTTTCTTCTTGGCCATTTGCAAAACTCCTTCCAAGGGTTTTTTGAGTGACCATCTTCACCGCTGGCGCACCGGGCTAAGCAGATCGGATTCGACGTGTCACACAATCCAAATCCATTCAGTCTGTCAACCTTAACAGACCGCGTGTCAGTCGTACTCATCGTTGCTTCGCGTGTCACTCATTGCGGCAGCAATTCGTAGACGTTGGCTTGACAATAAAACATTCAAGTACACTGACACCGAACTGGGCGACATCCTACTTATTCCAAGGAATACTTCAAGCCAATTCTGCTCGTTGATAAGAATAAAAAAGATGATTCACAAAAAAAATTATGTGTCGGTTGAGCATCGACCACCGCCGTTCCTGACTCTGAGAGACTCGTGGTGAACAGATCCTGGCATCGTCCGATGCGTCACTCATCGTCTATCAAAAAGATACTCACGCGTTCTCGACCACTGGAGTGCGCAGACCGTGTTCAACGATTCGTTGCGTGATGTTTCGAGACTCTGCATCACGGCATGAGGCCACAGAAGACCTTCTGGAACCAACGACATTTGATACTATAAATACAGCGTTTTTCGCATTCATTGCGGCACCCAAAGAAATACTTTTCGCTGACATCTGGCCATTCATTTCATTGAGCCCGACTCCGTTCGAAGGATGTCACGCGTGATCAACACCGCGTCGTTTCGAGTGCTGCCAATGACGTTGATGCGTTTTTTTGTGCTCACATATTTTGCACATCCGGGGAGACTCGCGAGCGATAAAACGCAGACGAACGTGAGCACTCAACATGCCGCTCTTTGAATCAAATATCTCTCTCATTTTTTTCGTCATTGCATCGGAGCACCGAGGTCGCGCAACACATCTCGCATGTAACGCAGGCTGTCGCGTGCGATGCGTTCCGCTCCGGGTGAGTCATCAAACACTTCCACAGAAACCCAACCCGAGTAACGACTCTGTAACAACGCATCGAAGATGGGGCGGTAGTCGGTCACTCCCATACCGGGCCCCAACAGATTGCCATCGTTGACGTGGAAGTGCTCTGTCACACTCGCATATTGTAAAATCAAATCGGGGATTGGCTTCGACTCACTCAACATCGCTCGGACATCCTGATGCAGAACGAATAGAGGATGGTCAATTCGTTCGATCAACTGAAACGCTTCTTCACAGGTATTGATGAAGTTGGACTCACTCGGCGCGAGAGGTTCAATCGCGATCCTGACGCCGCGTTCGGCAAGGACCGGCATCACATCACGAAACACTGCGGCGGCGTTGCCGAGTCCTTGGTCCTTGGTCATCCCCGGTTTCAAGTTCCTTTGGAGCGGCGAGCCGAAGACCAGCACCGTGCCACCCAAATCCGCACAGGCGTTTCCCAGTTCAATCAAGTACTGAGCAGTGGCGCGGTGAACGGCGGAGTCGCCCTCCGTGAGATGCAGGCCCTCCGTCTTGGCAAGCAACCAATGCAGGCCACAGATTGTCAGACCCTGCGATTCGGCCACAGCTCGAATTGTGCGGCGCTGCTCCGAGGAAACCTCTGTGATTCGAGACGCAAGTGTGAACGGCGCCACTTCAACTCCCGTGTAGCCCGTCTCTGCAATGAACCGGCATTGGCGTTCCCATTCCCAACCGACAAACAATTCCTGACAGATGGCGAACTTCACGAGGTCGTCTCCTCAATGCCTGTTGATTTTGATGCGTCGCAGGCGAACAGGCCTCGACACCCCCTCACACGAATAGACTCGTTCCAGTGCATCGACATTCACCTCCCTTGACTGTGATTCCACTCGATTCGGACTCTCAATTCCGTCACGCCATTTTTCGGGCTCATCGACTCTGAGCGTCACTCCGCCGTTGCCGCCGCGGCAGGATCTGCCGATTAAGCGAAGATCTTGTTTTTTCTGCCCGACGACCCCTAGGGAAAACAGGGGGACTGGGTTTGCGTGACGGCAAAAAAAGATGTCACAAAGATCGCCGATCGGTCCTGCCGATGATGGTGTTGAACAGGAAAATACTTCGAGTGATCTGAGCGGTTGCTTTTTGTCGTAAAGTCTTCACTCGATGTCGTCTTCGATCCTGGACTAACCTCGCTATCGTGTTGGCGGGAGGCTGAACAAGACGCTTCAAAAAACGAGCTCTCGTTTTTTGATTGAAGTTGGTCCGTTTTTGAGCCGATGAATAATAGACGAGATCGTGTTCTGCGCGCACCTTGTAAGTTTCTGTGATATTTCATCTGAATCAGCCGTTTTGACAGGGACAAGGAAAGATCGATGAGACACGCAGGTTGGATGTTCCTCGCAGCGAGTTTGTTGACGCTCGCCAGTGAGACACGAGTCGAAGCCTTCTATTGTGGAGCGGCCAGTGCTCGGTGCTGTCCTTCCGCAGCCTGCGTCCCTTCCGGCAACTATTGCGCTGCCAAACGCTGCTGTGGCACGCGTTATCAGACAATCCGAGAGACCGTCTACGAACAGCAGACGGTCAACTGTTGCCGAACCGTCTATGAGCAATGCACCGAACAGATCCCGGTGACATGCAAACGCAATGTTTATGAAACGTGCTACCGGGACGAGTGCTACACGGTCTGCAAGCCCTGTTACCAGACCTGCTACCGCGACGTCTCGTGCACCATTCGCAAGCCCTGTTACCAGACCTGCTACCGCGACGTCTCGTGCACCATCCGCAAGCCCTGTGTCCAGACCTGCTACCGCGATGTGTGTTGTACGATTCGCAAGCCCTGCTACCAAACATGTCAACGGGAGGTCTGCTGTACGATTTGTAAACCTGTCTACGAAACCAAGTATCGAGACGTCTGCTGTACGACTTATAAGACCGAAACAGAAACGTGCTATCGAGACGTTTGCTACACCGTTTGTAATCCGGTGACCGAATCCAAACAGGTCGAGATCTGTACGGGAGACTGGGTCACCGAAGTGACACAAGTTCCAGGCCCCGTCTGTGCTCAGCCCTCGTCATGCAGCGACAGTTGCACCGCAACCGCCAGCGGATGCTGCCAAACCACTCGAACGATTTGCTGCAGGAAGTGGGTTCCCCGCGTCGAGATGCGAACGATTTGCTGTACGCGAATGGTGCAGGAAGTCCGCCACTGTCAACAACCCTATACTGTCTGTCGACGAGTCCCCGTAACCTGTACGAAGCAGGTTCCCTACACCTGTTGCCGTTACGAGCAGCAAACGATCACGAAGCAAGTTCCCTACACGACCTGCTCATGGACCTGCGAAACGATCACCAAAAAGGTGCCCTACACGACCTGCTCATGGACCTGCGAAACAATCAGCAAAAAGGTGCCCTACACAACCTGCTCGTGGACCTGCGAAACGATCACCAAAAAGGTGCCTTACACAACCTGCACGATGACTCAGGAATCTCGGACACGCAAAGTTCCCTATACGACCTGCCGGGAAATTTGTGAGACACACATGGTGACCAAGACTCGATGTACTCCCCGTCGAATTCAAGAAACGAAAATTGTCTGCGTTCCTCGAACGATCTGTCGGCGAGTCCCCGTTCCAACCTGCTGTTCGACCGATCCCTGCGTGAAACCCGGTTGCACGTCTTGCAGCACGGGCGGTTGAGCCATCGAATCGGAGACAGTTCCTAATTCTGCGAAATGCCGGAGATCTCTGCTCAGAAGCGATCTCCGGCATTTTTTATTTGTCGGCGCGGCCGTGAGTTTAGCGCCGCAACGCTGATCGAGTGGGCTGGTTTGAAAAAAACGGCGCTTCGCTCAGGATCCGGTGCGTTCAACGTTTCGAGCAATCCTTCCACGGAGATAGAGATCTCCGCGGAGCATCTCGACAGACAATTCTTCCAGCGATATCGCATCGCTCATCTCCGGCCAACCGATCCCGGCAACCGGTGAAGGTGCCGTCGATCCGCCGATCACTTTTGGCGCGATGAAGGCATGCACCTCATCGACGACCGCCTGATCAAAACAACCACCCAAAACTTGACCGCCACCTTCGACGAGGACATTCGTCATCCGACGTCGCCCCAGTTCCGCCAGTAGAACCCGAAGATCGGGATGGCCGTTCGAGTCTTCGGAAATGACGAGGATTTCGGCTCCCGTCGCGGCCAGCGCAACACATCGTTGCCGCGGCGCGCTGCGGGTGACAACCAGCATGGTCGGGACCGACCTCGCGGTACATCCTAGTTGTGATCTCAACGGTGTCTGCGCTGTCGAATCAAGGACGATGCGTGTGGGGACTCGCTGTCCGGGGGGGCGTACAGTCAACAAGGGGTCGTCGGCGATGACGGTACCTAGCCCGACCAAAATTGCATCCATTCGACCTCGCAAACGATGGACCACCTGACGTGATGCTTCGTTGCTGATCCACTGTGATTTTCCGGACGTGGAGGCAATCTTACCATCAAGCGTCATGGCCCATTTGGCATGGACCCATGGCCGACCAGTGACCAGCAGTTTCTGAAAGGGCGCAATCAGTTTTTGAGCCTCAACAGCACACAGTCCAACGTCCACTTCCACTCCCCCCGCGCGAAGCTCTGCGATGCCAAGGCCGCGAGCGTGAGTTGCCGGATCGATAGTGGCCACGATCACCCGCCGGATCGCCGCCTGCAAAACGCTCTGCGTACATGGCGGCGTCTGACCAAAATGGCAACAGGGCTCCAACGTGACAACCAAAGTGGCGCCTCTGGCCGCCGTACCCGCCTGCTGCAGTGCCATCACTTCCGCATGAGGACCGCCAAATCGCTCGTGCCAGCCTTCGCCCAAGATCCGACCATCCTCGTTAATGATCACCGCACCGACAGCGGGATTGGGCTCGACCAAACCGATTCCGCGCTCGGCAAGTTTGAGAGCGCGACGCATGGCGTCTTCAGCGTTAGAGACAAACAGAGACATGGCGCGGCCACAGAGAACTCTGATCAATCCAAGGAGATCACCTCGAGCAAATCGGATCCGACGGATTCATTGTCCGGGCAACCACAACGGAGCGGTTGTTGGTGCCTGTTCCATGAAAGAGCCGGTCGGCGAAATCTTTCCTGTCGTAGATCCGCTCTGGCCATCAACGACGACGATGCCCGTGTCCCATGGTGAGGGAACACCGTATGTCTCTAACAATCGTTCAACATGGCCACGCATTTGAGGGACCTTCGGCGAATAATAGGTCACGAATCGATCCAGCAGAGGTTTCAACGCCGGATCCTCTGGCGATTCCAGCCGCAGAGACAACTCGGTCATGTCGCAGCTCCACTGATGCTCAAAGTTCGACCCTTGACGCGGTTCCTTTTCGCGTGCCGCATTGATCCACCGAAAGGCTTCTTCGCGTTGGCCGTTTTTCGCACAGAGATCCGTCAGAGTTCTATAAACTCGCGATGCCTCAACTTCCTCTTCACAACTCGGCCTCGCGGCGACAGCTTTGAGCGCCTGGTAGAGAAAGCGACTGTGCCGCGTTAGAAGCGCACGATTCGCAACCGAAGTCAACTGGGCATCGGTCAGACGCTCAACCAAAATTCGGTGCAAGTTCATCACCGACTGACTACTCAAAGAGGTCTGCTCATCGACCTCCAAAGGGGGCAGCCCAAGCAGACCCAGTTTTGCAAGCATCTGCTCCAAATCGAGTGTTCGTCCCTGAGACTCACATTGCGAATCGAGCACATGAATTGCTGCCAGCAGTGGAATTCGCTGTGCCGGTTCAGCCGCTGCTTCTCGTGGTGTGCGGCCGTGCAAGCCCTTCAGTCCGCAGGTCATCCAGACCTCGTCGAGTGTCACTCGCCATTGTTGATCGATGAGTTCGCGACTGCATCTGACTGGTATCGGCTCAGGAAAGATCCATCGCCAGCGCAAGGACTGCAACTCCGCGGGAATACCGCCAGTCACTTCCGGTTGCGGTTTGTCGGTTCGCCATTTGATCAGACCCGTGGTTGCCGCCTCCAGCAGCGATCGCGATTCTTCCAACTCGGGGCCTCGATCACCACTGAGGAACAAGGCTGCCTGTTGGTCCGAATCGGGAAGGGGATCGTAAATGGTGAGATGCGCCTGCAACCTCGGAAGCTTCTCCAAGGTGAGTTGCGTGAAATCGACGTCGCAAAGTTGCGGGCGATCCAACACCTGATAGGTGGCGACGGGCCGATTCAAAGATTCACCAACGGAGGTCGGCAATTTGACTCGAACAAACCGGGGCTGTTCATCAAGCGTTGTCAGCAATCGCCCCACGGATACGATTGGACTTTCATACGTGCACGTCTCGATCACGTCTGTTGACGTGTTGCGGTCGAACAGTTGAGCCAGAGTTTCGCATTCAACGGCAGTCGCGTCTTCGGTATAGAGTTGCGAGGCGCGATGAAGCGCCTCCGCCGCCAAGGCCTCAGCACCATCCCAGGCACGGCACAAGCCAATCGAATGCCAAACCTCCGCAGAGTTGGGCAGAGTATTGCCCAGCGACTGGAACAAATCGGCGGCGGTACTCCAGCAGCCAACCCCGGCATACTTGTGCGCTTTCTTAATCTCTTTCTGCTGGTCTTCCGTCCCCTCTATTTTCGGCAGCAAATGTGTTCCCCGCAGCGGATAGGGAATCGTTTCGTCCCCATCAAGCTTGAGCAGCTGCACAAAACATTCCTGACGCCGCTCTTGCTGCGAAAGACGCAATGCTAGACTCAAGTGCTCCCGTGCGGCCATCACCTGTTGACGTTGCGTGAACAGCGAGGCCATGGTTGCCGCGAGACCGCTGATCATCGTCGGAAATTTCTTCGCGCCACGTTGGAAGGCCCGGTGGATCGACGTCTTCGCCGCATCAAGACCTTCCGCTTGAAATATTGCGGTCGCCAGAAGAACAAGGGCAAACTCGTTGTCACGACAATGTTCCAAAAGATCTCGCAAGACGTCTCGCGCCGTGGTCGCGTCGTCCAAGGCCAGATAAATCATGGCCCGCGTCGTCCCTATCCACGGATTCGCTGGAAGTTTTCTCGCCAGTTTCTCCAATTGCTGCAACGCCACGTGAGGTTGATTGCCGTCGGCCAGCCGCGAAATTCGATCCATCTCTTCTGCCAAACTTTGACAGCAAAACTTCAATTTCTTTCCACTGCCGCACGGGCAGGGATCGTACGGACTGAGCGGCATCGGGCCGTTCCTTGTATCTTGATGATGGTATTGTCTGCGGCAAAGAACGACAGACAGGCATTGAGCCAGAGCCGGAACGTTCGGTTCACGCAAATGATTCTTTACAACGACGGTGACGCCGAGGTCTCAGTCTAGCAATACGAGATCGATTTGACAGGCATGCCGCCGCATTGCATCGACACCGTTCCGAAATCCTGATTCTTCCAACGGTTGTCGTTTGGCTGGATTTGTTGCTGTCGTTATCACCGCCTATTCGCGGGGGCCTCCATCAGCTGAACAATCGATCAATGCACTGGTCACAATCATTTCCACCCGGTAACCCACAGCGAGGCCAACGGCAATGCAAGCCCGCGCGGGAGCGTGTCCCAGAGGGACCCATTCGTCCCAGAGTGCGTTCAATATCGGGACGTCTGCCAAATCGGCGACGTAGATCAACACTTGTAAAATGCGCTTTCGATGACTGCCGACCAGTTCTAATCTGTCATCGATCTGTTTCAACACCTGAGCAACCTGTCCACCCATCTCCTGTGTCGGATCGTCCGCCACTTCGACAAAGTAGGCGATTCCACGGTGGATTACCGCATCTGACCAGCGTCGTGTCACCCCATGTCGTTGAACGTCTGTCATCTTGCGTTCCCGGAATCAAGATCGAAGGATCCGTTTGCCAAACAACGCGTCATTGTGCAAAACGAAACTTGGATTGGAGTCATTGTGCCCCGGTCATCACTCCACGTCATGACCAGGCACACCATTCGTTTCATTGGTTAAACCCGAAATGTGACCAATTTTCTGGCAGGGGTGCCTCCAGCCAGACAGGCTGATACCGGATCGGATGGTAGAGACCGAGGCGAAATGCATGGAGTGCAATCGGCGATGTCTGCTCGGCCGGGTTCTCATGAAACGGCGTTTGTGCCCCATATTGTTCATCACCCACAACAAACCATCCGCGTGACGCCAATTGGACACGAATCTGATGCATCCGTCCGGTATGAATCTCAATTTTTAATAGTGCACAGCCCTTTTTTACGGCCAACACCTCGTAGTCAAGTCGTGCCTCCTTGGCTCCAACGGTTGCGGGAACGGCCACGCGGACGTGCGCGGTAACAGCATCCTTCAACAGCCAATCCGTCAGGCGTCCTTGTGGGGGAGCGGGGACATGCTCTGTCACGGCCAGATATTCTTTCTTCACGCTGCGGTCGCGAAACTGTTCTGCCAACCGCGCCGCGGATTTCGAGTTTTTCGCAAACACAAGGACTCCCGATACTGGCCTGTCGAGACGATGAGGCACTCCAAGATAAACGTTTCCCGGCTTCGAGTCACGATCTCGGAAGTACGCTTTCACCAAACCTTCAAGACTGGACTGGCCCCCAGAAACACCCTGAGTCAATAACCCGGCAGGCTTATTGAGGGCGATCAGCGGACCATCCTCACAGAGGATCTGAAGTCCGTGTTTTCGAGCGATGTCCTTGGATAATTTCGTGGAACTAAAATCCGGGATCACTTCGTTCTTCAATTGTTCTGCACCTCATGGCCTTGGAAGACTTCTGAAACACTTGGGGCCCTGTCGTCCACGACACGGGCCGTGGTTTTTCTCCGATGCCGATATAAGTCACGAAAACTGTGCTGCGGCATGGGCGGCAAATCGCGTTGCTTGCCCCACGTGTTGAAGCCATTATAGATCATAAATCGTGGCAGTTTCGGGAATATCCAACGACCGATACGGCCGACCGTTGTGAAGATCCATGTATTGCCCAGCAGGACTCGCGCGAATTTCATGCTCAGTCGTTTTGGCCAAGGCAGTAAGCCTCGGACTGCGATCTCGCGACGCCAAGCGAGAAGCTGGGTATGGAGATCGATTTTCACCGGACAGACGTCACTGCAGGAACCGCACAGCGTGCAGGCAAACGGCAGACTCTTGTGGGTTTTTGGATCACGAGCTGGAGCGAGGATCGAACCGATGGGGCCTGGCACAGTCGTTCCGTAGCTGTGACCACCGCTGCGCCGATAGACAGGGCAGGTATTCATGCACGCCCCGCAGCGAATGCAGCTCAGCGACCGACGGAACTCCGGAGATCCGAGAATTTTGCTTCGGCCATCATCGACGAGGACGATGTGCAGCTCTCCCCCATCCAACGGGCCATGGAAATGGGATGAGTACGTCGTGATTGGCTGACCGGTCGCCGAACGAGCAAGTAGTCGCAGAAAGACACCGAGATCGGCCGCTCGCGGAATGAGCTTTTCAATTCCCAAACAGGCTATGTGCACTTTGGGGAGGCTGACACCAAGATCTGCATTCCCTTCGTTGGTGCAGACAACGAAACCACCGGTTTCGGCAATTGCGAAGTTCACTCCCGTGATACCCGCATCGGCTTGGATAAATTTTCGACGTAATTCATCGCGTGCTGCATCCACCAAATAGGGGGGATCGGTGGCACCCTTGTCCGTACCGATATGCTTATGAAACAACTCGCCGATCTCTTCCCTTCGAATATGAATTGCCGGCATGACAATGTGAGACGGCGGCTCGTCACGGAGTTGCACGATCCATTCTCCGAGGTCGGTATCGGTCACTTCGATCCCGTTCCGTTCGAGGTACGGATTCAGATGACACTCCTCGGTCAGCATCGACTTGCTCTTCACGAGCTTCTTCACGCCATGCTTTTGCAAGATCGACAAGACGATCTGATTATGTTCGGCCGGTGTGCTGGCCCAGTGAACAACGGCCCCGTTTTTGGTGGCGTTCCGCTCGAATTCCTCGAGGTAATCACCTAAGCGTGACAGTGTGTGCAGCTTGATCTGCGAGGCAAGCTCGCGTAGCTGCTCCCACTCCGGCAGAGTCGCCGCCGCCTTGTCTCGCTTCGAACGGACGAACCACAGCGATTGATCATGCCAATGTGCTCGAGCATCATTGGCTACGAATGTCGCGGCGTTCTCTGGATGTTCCTGATGTGTCATCGTGTGTGACATGGTGTCATGATCCAATCGGTGTCAATGCCATCGGCTGTCGTCCAGCCAATATCTCGGCCACGTGCATGACTTGAATCGGTTTTTTCTGCCTGTGAATCAGACCATACAGGTGCATCAGACACGACATATCTCCCGCGGTCATGACTTCGGTTCCTGCCGTTTCATGATCGTGAATACGGTCGAGTCCCATCATGCAGGAAACCGCTTCTTGAGCCACCGCGAATGTGCCACCAAATCCACAGCATTCATCTGGACGTTTGAGTTCGACGAATTCAATTCCTTTCAGTCCAGAAAGCAGTTGGCCTGCCTTATTGAAGTTGCCAACCATCATCTCGCTGCTCGATCCGAGCCGCAGTTCGCGCAGGCCGTGACAACTATTGTGAAGGCCTACTTTGTAGGGAAAGTGCCCTTCGACTTTCTCCACCCTCAACACGTCAACTAGGAATTCACATAACTCAAACGTCTTTCGACGCAGCTGTGCATAATCCTCCGACCCCTGAAGCAACTCTCCATAATGATGCGTGACCATCGCGGTACAGCTCCCCGACGGACAAACGACGTACTCAAAGTCTTTGAAGATCGACAAAAACTTTAGAGCCAGTGGCTTTGCATCTTGGGTACAGCCTGTGTTCGCCATCGGCTGTCCACAACAGGTCTGAGCCACAGGAAAATCAACCTCGCAGCCGTAGCGTTCCAACAGTTCCAAAGTGGCCAGTCCAACCTCTGGGTACAGCTGATCGACATAGCAGGGAATAAACAAACCAACGCGCGGCATGAGAAAATTTCCACAGCGGGCCGTCTTAAAATTCTAACAACAGTTACTATAGTCACTCCGAGGATGAGCCGCGAACAATAACGCCTTCCGTGGTGGCAATTTAGTATCACGTCCACGAGATGCGGCAACATTCCCTCAACCAGAATCCAGCCCAGCCCGCAATCGCGTCAGTCTGTCAACGCGGAGGAATGAACCATGGTTTTCCGACGTAATCCTGAGCCAGGCCGACAGGCTGCAACGTGGTTGGCAACCGCATTTGTCCTCGTGGCGGGAGCGGGATCTTGCGCCTTCACGATTTTTATGGCTGTTGAAAATCCGACAAAACCGCTTGTTGTTTGTGCCTGCCTGTTTGGCGGAATTATCTTATTGCTGGTGTCGTTGTGGGTGCCCAAAGAACACAACATTGCAAGGACATGGTTTCACTTTTGGATCGCATCGCACGACCAGACCGACCCCTCTAAGGTTCTTCGCCTAAGGCGAAAAAAGACTGCTGCCCCGCGTAGCGGCCTCAATCAGCCACCCACTTTGGAATCCGTCCGCGAAGCTGCGGAACAAGCAAATAGCGTTTATTGGGTGCCTCACGGTTCGCATTCCAATCAATCTCCGCGATCCCGATAGTCTTCCGAGACGTTTCACGGCCGATTGGCAATCCCATTTTCGTTGACAATCATCAGGTATCGAGGATTCTTGTTACAGAGATCGCAAAGTGATTCTCGAGACCCTGTTGGTACAACACATCCGTTCTCCAACGCGTCTCTCCGGTATTTTTTACCTAAAAGAAATTATTTAGAAATAGTCTTATTAGAGGGTTTAAAAATCGTGGATTGTTGAAATTAAAAAAAACGTAATTACCGAATGAGTTAGGACTTCAGGAATATTATCCACAAAATAGCAGCGATGATAAACCGTTCACAACGCGTTCAAATCCTGTCAAAGACGAGGCCGAAAGTCTGACACTTACCCACCAAGGATCCACGCTCTCCAACGTCGCTGTGGGAAACCGAGAGAAAAGTAAAACGGATATCGACACGTTACGCACAATCTTCCCGGCGGTTTTCGGAAAGACGATTTCTGATTTTTTGGAGCTGTTGGCTGATCGTCGGAGCGTGTGGCAGTATTTTTTTGAGGCGACTCAATCCATGGGAAACGGTGGTGTGCGTTCTCTGACCAAAATAGAGTCCGATCGCCTCCAGCGGCCGACCGGTGAATTCTCTCGCGAAAAACATGGCACATTGCCGCGGAACGATCAATTCGCGGTTTCGAGATCTCGATCGAAGATCTGTCGAATCAATTCCGAATTCGGCGGCAACGACGTTGGCGATCGTGTCCATCGAGGGTGAGACGGACAGAGCTTGTTCGGAGTGATATCGTTCGAGAACCGGAACGTCGAGGACAACTTGGTGTAATCCACAGTAATCGGCTAGGTTGCTGACAGCGCAGACAATTTCCCGCGGAGAGAAGGGCCAATGCTCGGCGAGCCATTGAATCGCTTCAGAGGCGGGTTCGCGGAGTGGGACATGTTTGGCATTGGTCAGCCGGCTGATGAGTTGAGATCGGCTCTCCAGACCCGGCCAAGACAAGGAGACGCACAAACCACCATGGCATCGGCTCACCCAGCGAGGAGAGAAATTTCGCAACTCGCCCGGACGTTTTTGGCTGGTCACCAGAATCCGCGAACCGAAGGTCATCGAACGATCCAGAAGAGACAACAACATCTGTTGCTCCAGCGGCAGTCCTTCGATCCCCAGCAGATCTTCGCAGACAATCAAGTTCAGTGTGCCAAACCGTTCGAGCAGTTCTGCGAGTGATTGTCTTTCGTCGGCAATGACAAGTAACTCTACGAGTTCAACAGCCGTGGCAATGAGGAACCGAAATTTGGGTTGTCGATAAAGAGCATCGAGAATGGCCTGTCGCACGAGAAGCGATTTTCCGCTTCCTGCGGTTCCCGACAGGAAGGTTAAACTGTTTGCTGTGGGAACAACCCGCGCCAGCGGACTCGCGACGCGCATCAGCGCGGCGCGGGCAAACCCGTGTTCGGGAAGCGACACAAACAATTCCGTGACCGACACGACAGACTGGCTACGCGTGACAAGTTGATCGAACATTTCGAACCGACCTTCGTGAGTCGTGTTCGCAAGCGTCCGTTTGCGGGTGGTCATCCTTGAAAATCAGCACAGCCCGAACAGCGAACTGGCAGCATCAATTTCGATAAATCAGACGACAAGGGCCGGTTTCTGTCTGCACCGAGAAACCTCAAAAAAAAACAAAGGGGGGGGACTTTGTTTTTTTTGATGCCGTTCAGAATAGTACCGCGGCGGATTCGGAATTGCGAAGCCGCGCAACAAGGAAACTGATCCGCCGCGCCGCTTCGTCAATTTCCGCTTCCGTGTTCAGGCGACTCAGCGAAAATCGAACGGCCGACCGATACAAATCGGAAGCGAGACCCATTGCCACAAGGATTGGAGCCGGTTCAGCCGAGCCGCTGGCACAGGTTGTGCCGCGGGAGCAGCAGACACCTTCCAAGTCGAGCGCAATCATCAAGGCTTCACCATCAACATCGGGAAAGGAAATATTAAGAGTATTTGGCAGTCGTCTGACTCCGAAACCGTTGACCACAGCGGGATCACAACTCTCCAACAGGGCCTGTTGCAATCGGTCTCGCAAGATTGCGGTTTTGGCCGATTGCTCCGAGGCAGTCGTCTGCCATAATTGGAGAGCTTTTGCCATCCCTGCCACCAACGCCACGGCCTCCGTCCCCGGCCGTCGTTCCAATTCCTGATGGCCACCTCGCATCAACGGCATCAGCCGCGTTCCTTCCCTGACAAGTAAGCCACCGACCCCGCGTGGCCCGTGAAACTTGTGAGCGCCGAAACTCAGCGTCGTGGATCCCAGTTCGTGGAAGTTCACGGGAATCTTTCCTACAGCTTGAACTCCGTCGAGATGGACGGGGATCGCCTTGGCGCGGCAGTTTATCGACAACCCATCCAGATCTTGAATCACACCGGTTTCGTTGTGAGCCAATATGACCGCGGTGAGTCGCGTATCAATCGGCATCTCTAAAGAAGAGAGTTGTCCATGAACATCCACGGGAAACTTGTACAACTTCCAGCGACGCATTGCCGGAGCACGGCAAACTTCCAAAATCGAGGGGTGTTCTCCCGGTGAAAGGGCGATTGTCCCCGACAATCCGTACGTCAGTCCGTGCACGGCGGCGTTGTTGGCTTCGGTTCCCCCGCTGGTAAAGATCAACTCTTGGGGGAGGGCACCGACTGTTTTTGCAATTGCCTCTCGACTGTCCTCCAGAATCTGCCGGGCTTTGCGTCCGGCAAGGTGTGAGCTGCCGGGGTTGCCGTAGCAATCCTGCATCACCCGGGCCACGACCTCGATGACCTCCGGCAGAGGGGATGTTGTGGAATTGTTGTCCAGATAAATCGTGGGAGACATCCCATCATCCTAACAAGATCAGATGTTTTTTCGCCTCCCCGAAATCGTCCTATCGAGACAATTTCGGCTCCTTGCATCGAGGTTTCTAGAAACACGGAGGTTTGGTCAAAGACCGGATGACAAGTTGGCTGATGTCACACGGTTAAGATTGTCTGTCTCCACTTCGTCGGCCGAGGTGTTCGGTGATGGGGGCAAGCTCAGACCTGACCGCCTGCAGCCCGGAGCTCACCCACGCGAGTCGCCCTCTGGGATGTCCCGCATAGCACATCTCTCCTCAGCGGACTCGAATCTCAGAAGCCGTCCAGCGGATCAAGATTCGAGCCGCGGAAGATCCGAAAAACCGTGACAGACATGAAGCAGCAACGTGTTTTTGAACTTCTAACGCAGGGACAGCTCTGTTCCGGACGCTCTCACGGTGCCGGCGGCAAATTCTTGACGGCCAAGCCCAGCATCAGGATCGACAACCCATTGAAGAGCATGTCGATACCAACGAACATTCCGATCACCACAATCCCGTCTAGAGGCCACTGCTGCCAGATCATGATCCCTAAAGCCAGATTGACAAGGCCATGAAGCACAAGCCAAATCGAATTGTGAAATCGGATTGTCAGGGCAATAGTAATGCGGAACAGTCCACTGAAAATCAGGAATACCGCGATGAGGAGCGTGAGCGTGATTGCGGTTGCAGCCGGATGAGCAACGACCATGATGCCGACAACGAGAGACAGCAACCCGGCCAGCAGGTCAATGAAAAATCCAGCCCAGCCTCTGGTCGCGACGGCATGAGTGGCTTGAAGCAGACCTCCAACGATCATCAGCCAGCCGAAGAAGACCGTTGTTGCCAGAGTCACGTAGGCTGCAAAGCCGAGTGCCACCGTTCCCAAGAGGGCCAAGACGAAGCCGAGGCTCACAATCCAGCACCACCGCTTGCGGAGTTCGTCGAGTCCGACCAAATGCAAGCTACCGATCGTCAAGACATTCGTGGATTCCATTGGAGTCTTTCCCGGAAGGTTACGACTGAGGAAACTGGCAAACTATCGATGTCAGAGAGCGACCGCCCGTCACGATGAGTTTAGCCTAACAAGTCCGGCTTCGGGCAGATAGACACGGGCACTCGGCAACCGAGAACGAGCCGACACGTTGCCGATAATCTTCGGATCAGCTCCCTCGGAACGGGCGTGTCTGTCGCCTTGGTTCTTTCGGTCCTTTCGAGGGCGGCGGGATCATGCAGAGGCCCCCTCCAGCCGAGCGGATTGCTCAACACATCGTCCAGCACGACCACAGACCAAAGCCGCACATCGGTTCCGTCCCGGAGCATCGATCACCGGAGAACAGCACCGAATGCATCAGCACTCTGCGGGAGTCACTCGCCGCAGGAGCCTTTCGGTGTTTTCGAGCGAGGTCCATTCAGCGAAGAGGAGGGCTCTTCTATCAGGAATTCTGAGCCCGGAATCGCACCCAAAATCTTGGCGGGTCGCGAGTCCTCCCGTTGTTCGCTCGGATTTCGTCATGAGTCCCGATGAGCGGTTTCCATGGAAAAGGCCGGTCGACAGACGGCAACGTAATCGGCCCCTTCGGTTTCCGGAGTACTGTATTGAACCCACT
>Ga0114966_10001101_pt1 | contig 25262 bp, 23 predicted proteins | sample M_130207_XF_Meta_FD_87029 | JGI IMG/M metagenome (GOLD analysis project Ga0114966, IMG submission 87029) | Freshwater microbial communities from Lake Montjoie, Canada to study carbon cycling - M_130207_XF_MetaG | ecosystem: Environmental > Aquatic > Freshwater > Lake | place: Lake Montjoie... | reverse complement strand
GCGAGATCGTGGGTGAGGTTCGTCCGGCGGAGTAGGGAGTCGTCGGTAGATCGCGTGGTTGGCACGTGGGCGCTGACTTCTCGCGCTCGAATGCTCCGCACTGAGAGGAAATGATGGCAGTTGATCCGCATGCCGAGCTTATTGTGACAGTGCTCGACCGGGCTACGGTCGCGCTCGTGCGCCAGTCTGCGTGTATCACGGCCTCCGATGAGGGCGCGATTCGTGCGGGATTCGCCGAGTGCGCTGAGGCGCGGGTGAGCGCCGAGTGGCTCGAGGAGCTCGTGTTGCAGTCGTACTTGTTTGCCGGTTTTCCGCGGGCGTTGAATGCTGCGCGGGAGTGGCGACGGTCGGCAGCGGCGGGGTCTGACGCGTCGTCGGGCGGTGCCGACACTTCGGTCGGTGGCCTTCCGCCGGGCGAGAGTTACGCGGCCGTCCACGACTGGCGTGAGCGCGGCGAGGTGACATGCGCGACGGTGTACGGCGATTCTTATGCGTCCCTGCGGCGCAACATCCGCGCGCTGCACGACGCGCTGGACGATTGGATGGTGGTCGAGGGCTACGGCAAGGTTCTGTCGCGTCCGGGGCTGGACTTGAAGCGCCGGGAGCTGTGTATAGTGGCGGCGTGCGCGGCGGCGGGGCAGGATCGACAACTGCATTCGCACCTACGAGGCGCATTGAATGCCGGGGCGTCTCCGGCCGAAGTGGGGGCTGCGCTGCAGGTGCTGACGGGGGTGGTGGACCCGGTGCTCTTGGCACGTGCCAACATGCTGTGGGCGCGAGTCGCGGGGAAATAGGGGCTCTTCGGCGCCCGACTAGTTACCTTTCTCGTATGTTCATTGATCGCGTCACAGTTCGCGTTTCCGCCGGTACGGGCGGGAGCGGTTGCACATCCTTCCGCCGCGAGTGGCGTGAGCCTCTTGGCGGCCCTGATGGTGGAGAGGGCGGCCGCGGTGGCGACGTACTCATTCGGGGCGATAACAACCTCGCCACGCTCCTCGACTATACCTACCGCGATAAGTGGGCCGCCGAGCGCGGTGAGCATGGGATGGGCGCGAACAAGACCGGCAGGTCGGGGGAGAGTGTCGTGCTCCCAGTGCCGCCGGGGACGGTGGTCAAGGACGCCGAGACCGGCGCGATTCTCGCGGAGATTCTCGAGTTTGGCCAGGAGATCGTGATTTGTAAGGGCGGGCGCGGCGGCAAGGGGAACTCGTACTTTGCGACCGCGACGCATCAGACTCCGCGCGAGTGGCAGCCGGGCGAGGAGGGGGAGGAGCGGACGGTTGAGCTGGAGTTGAAGCTCATCGCCGACATTGGCCTCGTCGGCCAGCCGAACGCGGGAAAGAGCACGTTGCTGTCGGTGATTTCGGCCGCGCGTCCCAAGATTGCGGATTATCCGTTTACGACGTTGCAGCCCAATCTTGGCGTGGTGCAGCTGTCGGACCATCGGACCTTTGTGGTGGCGGACATCCCCGGGATTATTGAAGGGGCGCATGAGGGAAAGGGGCTCGGGCTCAAGTTCCTGCGCCACATCGAGCGCACGCGGGTTCTGGCCTTCATGATTCCGATCGACGCCATGGATTGGCAGGCGGAGTATGATCAGCTCCGGACGGAGATTGCCAGCTATTCCGCTGAGCTTGCGGCGAAGCCGCATTGCGTCGTGTTCACGAAACTCGATTTGATGGGCGAGGACTATGTGCCCGAGATCGAGACGCAGGAGGCGTTTGCCAAGCTGTCGATTTCGGCGGCGGGGCGCCTTGGGCTGGATGCGCTGAAGGACGCCTGGTGGCGGAAGCTGTTGGAGCTCAAGAAGGTGGAGCTCGCGGCGACGGTTCGAGAACCACTGGCCCCCTGAGGTCCCGATGCGTGGGGAAAGTGGTGCCGAGGTGCCTGTGGAGCGGCTTCGGCCTGGGGACCCATTGTGGCCAACAGTGGCGTTCGATGGGCTCCGCGAACCCGTCCGAGGGCTATTCGCTCTAGGCCGGACGGCGTTGCTCGAGCGCGCGCCACGCCGATCGGTTGCGATTGTAGGGACCCGGGACGCGTCACCGTATGGCATGCGGGTGGCGGACGAGCTTGCCAGAGCCTTTGTACGGGCCGGAATCACTGTCGTGAGTGGCTTGGCCAGGGGAATTGACTCGGCGGCTCACAGGGGGGCGCTGGAGGCCAAGGGGGACACGATTGCCGTTTTAGGGACCGGAGTGGACGTCCCGTATCCTGTTGGGCACCGCGAGTTGCATGGTCGAGTGGCGTCCGCTGGGCTCGTCCTTTCTGAGCGTGAGCCGGGAAGCCGGGCGGTGCCAGGCTGCTTCCCGCGACGGAATCGAATCATCGCAGCGCTTGCCGAAGTAACCGTTGTTGTGGAGGCTCCGTACAAGTCTGGGGCGGTGAACACGGCGACGCAGGCGCTTGAGTTGGGGCGGGTGGTTGCGGCTGTTCCGGGCCCGATCGATTCGGCGCGGAGCGCCGGCAGCAATCTCTTGATCCGCGACGGGGCCCAGGTCATTACCGGGGTATCGGACGCACTCGGGCTGTTTGGCGTAGCCGATGATTCCGGCTTCAGGGCCCCGGATCTCCCGTATGAGGAGGGGCGAATCTGGGAGGCGCTGGAGGGCGGGGAGGCGAGTGCTGAGTCGCTAGCTGAGCGCCTTGGTATGTCTATTCGGCAGGTTTTAGAGTTGACATCGCGGTTGGAGATTAGCGGCCTGGCGGAGTTTCGGAGCGACGGGGTAGTGCGCAGGAGTGCTACCTTATCAACATAGCGTGTGGCTGCAATTGTGGATTGTGGAAAACTGTTACCGTGCGAGTTGATCAGCCGCTCGTTCGGATGTACGGATCCAATGCCATATCGTAAAATAATCATGTTAATGTATTTTCTAGGTTAGGCGTAGTAAACTATTGCAATCAATATACTTGAGAAAACACTTTAAGTGATTCTCAACAGCTTGTTCTCGGAGTTTTTAGGGGCTGGATTCGTCAGCACAGTGAACTTTTCCCCAGGAGTGCCTGCTCTGCGGCATATCTACGTCCACGTACCATTCTGTGCTCGGCGATGCAGCTACTGCGATTTTTCGATTGCGGTGCGGCGGACTGTTCCGATCGCTCAGTACGTGGACGCCATTAAGGCAGAACTTATTGCTGGCTTCCCCGGCGATAGTGCGATGCCAATACGTACCCTGTATTTCGGTGGCGGTACCCCAAGTCGCCTCGGGGAGCTCGGGGTCGGTGAGCTGATTGGGGCCATCGCCGAGGTGTATCCGCAGATCACGCCAGGCGCCACGGAGATCACGATTGAGGCCAATCCGGAGGATGTATCCGAGACCGCGGCACGCAGTTGGGTAGCGGCCGGAGTCCGGCGAGTGTCGCTTGGGGTCCAGTCATTTGACCAGGCTGTCCTGGAGTGGATGCATCGATCCCACGATATTTCGACCGTCCGAAGGGCAATGGATAACCTCCGTGCTGCGGGGGTCAACGATATATCGCTTGATCTAATCTTTGCCCTCCCTGAAGCACTGAATCGGAACTGGACCGCCGACCTTGAGCAGGCGCTGGCCCTCAGCCCGGACCACGTTTCTTTGTATGGGTTGACCGTCGAACCGCACACCCCGCTGGGGCGCTGGGCCGCTCGCGGAGAGGCCGTTGAGGCGCCCGAGGACCGTTACGCGGATGAGTTTATGGAGGCGCACCGGCGTATGGTTGACGGCGGCTTTGAGCACTATGAGGTCTCAAACTTTGCGAAGCCGGGGATGCGGAGCCGGCATAATTCCTCCTATTGGAAGCGAGTCCCATACCGTGGGCTTGGCCCGTCGGCACACTCCTTTGACGGGGTGAATCGCCGCTGGAATATCCAGGAGTACGAGCGGTGGCGGGCCTCGGTACTGGCTGGTACCGGCGCGGAGGCGGGGTTTGAGGAGCTGACGGCGGCGAATCGGATCGCGGAGGAGGTCTATCTCGGACTACGAACTGTCGATGGTTTGGAGCTTGGGGCTGCGGATCTGCCCGAAGTTGAGCGCTGGGTCGAGGCGGGTTGGGCGGAACTTCGGAGCACCACGCTCACGGTGACCGCGCTCGGATGGCTGCGTCTCGACTCGCTGGCCGCCGCCTTGACCGCACGCCGAAGTCGTTAGTATACTTCAACTTATGGCATCGGTAGAGCTTTCTGAGCGCGAACGTTCGGTCCTGCAGGCGGTCATTCGATCGTATGTAGAGACCGCCGAGCCGGCCGCGTCGCGGACCCTGGCCCGACGGTTCGGCTTTGGGGTGTCGCCAGCCACGATTCGAAACACGATGAGCGACCTCGAGGAGAAGGGATATTTATTCCATCCCCATACCTCCGCGGGACGTATTCCGACCGAAAAGGCCTACCGGCTGTATGTGGACGAGCTGATGCGGATTCCACCGCTCGAGCCGGTGGAGCGTGAGCGATTGGCCAACGAGCTGTCGCAGGCGGGGTCTGCGATCGAGTCGATTTTGCGGCGTGCGGCGCAGAGCTTGGGCGTGCTGACGCAGGAGCTTGGGATCGCACTCGGACCGCGCATGGATCAGACGATTCTGGAGCGTTTGGACATTGTTCGCTTGAGTTTCGAAAAGTTGATGTTGGTGCTGACGCTCCGCGGTGGGGCGGTCCGTACGGTTTTTATAGAAGTGAAAGGGGAGATCGCCGACAATGCACTCGCCGAGGTCCAGCGGGTCCTCAACGAGCGACTTGGTGGCGTCACACTCGGCGAAATTCGTGTGTCGTTAGGGGCACGTGTGCGGGATTCTGGTATGCGCGGCGAGGCTACGGAGCTGCTCAATATTTTTGTACAGGAGCAGGAACAGTTGTTCGATGTGGCCGCTACGGAGCGAGGGGATTCGGTGGTGCTTGGGCAGGCCTCGGTACTCGCCGACAAGCCCGAGTTCGCGAGTGGGGAACAGATGCGACGGTTGATTGAGTTGACTGAGACTCGGACTGAGCTCGCGACCTTGTTGCGGACGCGGAACGCGGCAGCCGGAGTACAGATTACGATTGGCGCGGAGCATGGAGATTCGCTTCCGGGCGGGATGACATTGGTGACGGCAGCGTATCGTGCGGGCGGTCTTTCTGGCGTGATCGGTGTGATTGGCCCAACGCGCATGCCGTACGAAAAAGTGATATCACTCGTGACGCATACCTCGACGCTCGTCACGGAACTCCTGGCATAGGGCATGGCTGACTTTTATAAAACGCTGGGTGTCGACAAGACTGCCGGCGATGATGAGATCAAGACCGCGTATCGGCGGATGGCTATGCAGTTCCATCCCGACAAGAACGGCGGTTCGAAGGAAGCCGAGGAGAAGTTTAAGGAAGTCAGCGAGGCGTACGACGTGCTTCGTGATCCGCAGAAGCGCGCCGCGTACGATCGGTATGGCGAGGCCGGATTGCGTGGCGGCGGCGCTGGTGGAGGGGCGGGGGGCTTCCATCACGTGGATATGTCCGAGGCGCTCAACATCTTCATGCGCGACTTCGGGCTTGGTGACATGTTCGGCGGTCAGCAGCGTCAGGCGGCTGGTCCGCAGGCGGGGGCAGATGTTCGAGTGGACATTCAGCTGACGCTCGCTGAGGTGGCTATTGGCGTGACGCGCTCGGTCAAGATGAAGTTGTTGGATCCGTGTGACCGATGCGCTGGCGCTGGGGCCGAGCCTGGCACCAAGTCGACGAAGTGCAACACATGCGCTGGGCAGGGGGAGGTTCGGCGCGCGCAGCGTTCGTTTTTCGGGCAGTTCGTGAGCGTCGCGCCTTGTCCGACGTGTAATGGCGAGGGCGTGATGATCGCGACGCCGTGCAAGAACTGCCGTGGCGAGGGGCGTCAGCGCGGTGATCACACGCTGCCGATCAAGATTCCGCCGGGTGTGTCGAGTGGGCAGTACATGCAGATGCGCGGCGTTGGCAATGCAGGCGCGCGCCGTGGTCCACGTGGCGATGTGGTGGTGGTGTTTGACGTCGAGGACGACGAGCGCTTTGAGCGCGACGGCGAGCACCTCTTTACCGATGTGCTCGTCACCTTTCCGCAGGCGGTTCGCGGGGCGGATATCAAGGTGCCTGGGGTTCTTGGTCCCGTCGATTTGCGGGTGCCGGCGGGGACGCAGAGCGGGCAGCGTTTCGAACTGCGTGGGAAGGGACTCCCTCGCGTGAACGCAAGCGGGACAGGGGATTTGCACGTGCGCGTCCATATTTGGACGCCGACCGACCTGTCGAGTGAAGAATCAGCGCAGATTGACGCGCTGGCCAAGGTGCATCGTCCGGCGCCTGCGACGCGGGAGAAGAGCTTTTGGGACAAGATGAAGGATGCGATGCGCGCATGACGATGTCGACGACCCCATGGTTGCGAGTGGCGGTGCGCCCGTCGGCGGACGATCGACGCGATGCGCTGATGGCGGCGCTCTTTGCGGCCGGTGCGCAGGGCGTGCAGGAGGATGGCGTGCTTCTCGTGACGCATCTTGAGCCGGGGAGCGATGTCGTGACGTTCGCTGATGTGGTCCGGGGCGCCGACGCGGCGGCTGACATTGCCGTCAGCGAGCTACCGCCGATGGATTGGTCGGAGTGGCGTGCGCGAGTGGGAGCGCATCAGTTGGGACCACTGACGATTGCCCCGCCATGGCTGGCGGATCAATTCGATGCGGCCACCACGATTGTGATTGATCCGGCGATGGCATTTGGTACCGGCGAACACGGTACGACGCGCGGCGTCGTGCGGCTCCTTCCACTGGTTATCCAGCCTGGCGATGTGGTGGCTGACCTGGGCTCGGGGACAGCGGTCCTGTCGATTGCGGCAGTCAAGCTTGGCGCGAGCCGCGCGGCGGCCATCGAGATCGATCCCGATGCCACGTCAAATGCGTTGGAGAATGTTGAGCGGAACGGGGTGGTCGGGCGCGTCCAGGTGTTGGAGGGGGACGCGGGTGTGCTGCTTCCACTCGTTGCGCCGGTACGGGTCATCCTGGCGAATATCATCTCGTCGGTGCTGTTGGGGTTGCTCCCGTTGATGGCGAGCTCACTCACCGCTGATGGACGTGCTATTCTGAGCGGGATCCTGATTGAGGAGCGGTCCATGATGCTCGAGGCGCTCGCTGCGCGGGGGTGGCGCGTGCTCGCGGAGGATTCTGAGGACGGCTGGTGGTCGGTGGTCATCGCGCGATGAGCACGCTACCGACCTTCGTCGTGGGTGACGGATTCGCCGCGGGGCAGGTTGTCACGCTCGGCGAAGAGGAGGCGCACCACATGCGGGTGCGCCGACTCGATGCCGGTCAACGCGTGGGCTTGCTCGACGGGCATGGCACAAGTGGCGAGGGCGTGTTGCTTCGGATCGTGAAGCGCAACGCAACGGTCCAGGTCGAGAGCGCGGCCCTCAGTGAGCCGATGCCAGCGGTCCATCTTATGCTGCCGGTCGCGGATCGCGATCGGATGCTGTGGCTGGCCGAGAAGGCGACAGAGTTGTCGGCAACGAGTTGGCGTCCTGTGTTGTGGAAGCGGTCGAAGAGTGTGAATCCGCGCGGCGAGGGCACGCAGTTTCACCAGAAGATTGCGGCTCGTATGACAGCGGCACTTGGGCAGTCTGGGGGCGCGTATCTACCGGTTGCGTATCCGGACGCTGCGCCTGATCGCGCGATCGCGGCTGCGCCTGAGGGAGTCCGAGTCGTCTGTGATGGAACGGGGGTGCCGATGGCGCGTGCGCTCGATGTTGCCCTCCGCGCCGCGTCCGGAATTCGCGCAATCACCGTGGCCGTTGGTCCGGAAGGCGGGTTCGAGGAATCCGAACTCGCGGAGTTGGAAGCCGCCGGGTTTGTACGGGTGCGCTTGGGGGGGACGATCTTGCGATTCGAGACGGCGGCGGTTGCAGCGCTCGGCATTGCGCGCGCTGCGCTCGACGCGGCAACAGTCGACGCGGAGTGAACGCATGAGCACGACCTGTTTGTTCTGTCGGATTGCATCGGGGGAGATTTCCGCTGCCATTGTTGCCGAACGCGAGAGTTGCCTGGCGTTCCGCGACATCGCGCCTCAGGCGCCGGTGCACGTGTTGATTATTCCACGCACGCACGCGTCGTCGCTCAATGATTCCTCGGCGGCCCCTGTGCTTGCTGACCTTCTTGCGCTCGCGCGCGATGTGGCGCTGCAGGAGGGGATTGCTGAGAGCGGATACCGTGTGGTGGTGAACACCAACGACGACGGCGGTCAGAGCGTGGCGCATTTGCATCTGCATGTACTCGGCGGCCGCGCTCTGCGCTGGCCGCCAGGCTGACGCTAGGCTACACACCAATCTCGGCCGTCGCTTTCCGTTCGAGCGATCCCCAGCCGACGACACGTCCTTGAATCGCCGCAAAGAAGCTTCGCAGGACGACCGAGTACATAATCTGTCGGTAGACGAAGCGCTGGATAACAATGAGCCACGAGAGGCTGCGCTGTTCATCGGGTTCCATGAGGAAGGCGATGAACGCGCCGAGCCAATCGGTAAGTAGGAAGATCGCATAGAACGCGAGCAGGTTCTCGAGGTCCGATAGGGCGTAGCTTGCGCCGTGGTCGGTCCATGTCAGCCAGACCGAGACTAGCGCGTAGAGAAACAGCAAGTCAGATAGCGGTGAGAGCGCCATCAGCAGCAACTGAAAAACCCAGGTGTTCGGCATCGCGACGAGCCCGAGCGACCCGTATTTCGGTCGCAGGAGGGTGTCGCGGTGCTTCCACGCGCACTGGAGCGTTCCGAACGACCAGCGGAAGCGCTGCCTGGAGAGGGCAGAGAGAGTTGCAGGCGCTTCGGTCCACGCGATCGCGCGCTCCGAGTAGGCAATCGTCAGGCCAGTGCGCCTGATTCTGATGGTCAGGTCTTGATCTTCGGCGAGCGTATCGCTGGTGAAGCCCCCAGCGTCAAGAACCGCTGACCGACGCCACGCGCCGACCGCGCCGGGAATGACTGTGATGCAGTTGAGAATCGCGAACGCACGTCGGTCGAGATTCTGCGAGGTGATATACTCGAGCGCCTGCCAGCGTGTGACGGTGTTGATTCGGTTGCCAACTTTCGCATTTCCGGCGACGGCTCCAACAGTCGGATCGCGGAATGGTTGCACGAGCTCGCGTACCGTCACTGGTTCGAACAGCGTGTCAGCGTCCAAGCAGATGATGATGTCAGTCGTTGCCCGCGCGATGCCGAAGTTTAGCGCGTCTGCTTTTCCGGCGTTTGGCTTGGTGTGTACTTCAACTCGCGGGTCGTCTGCGAACCCGTTGCGTGCCAGCGCGAAGGTGTCGTCCGCGGAGCCGTCGTCGACGACGATAATGCGCAGATCGCCGTCGTACTCCTGATCAAGTAGGCTCTGCACTGTGCGGGCAATCACCATGCCTTCATTGTACGCCGGGACAATGATGGCGACGGGTGGGGAGAAGAGCGGGGATGCGTCAACGACTGCCTGTTGCCGCAGGGCTTGTCGACGCTGCACGATGGCGAGTCCGAACACGAAGACCAGGCGGATTAGGCCGAGCACAACGGCGATGAGAAAGATCCAGTAGATCCCCCAGTCCATGAGGCCGACGGTGGTGAAGGCTACGACTTCGACCACGCGCTCCAGCGTCGTATGCGTCGTGAGGGGCGGCATCGCTTCGTCGCGCGTGATGCCGGCAAGCTCGGATACGAGGATCGGTTCGCGGCCATGCGCGCGCATGGAGTCGATGAGCGTGCCGAGAATGGCGACGGTCGCGTTGCGGTCGCCTCCGGAATCGTGCAAGAGCAGCACGTTGCCTTTATCAAGCCGCAGCATCGTGGTATCGTAGACGGCCTGCGGATCGGTGAGACGCCAGTCTTCGCTGTCGATATGGACGCCGACGGTGAGGTAGCCTAGGTCGGTGGCGATGCCGACGGGGATGAGCTCGTCGGCGGTCGTCGGTTCGGCATCACCGAAGTAGGGGGGGCGGAAGAGTGCCGTGCGTCGATTGAGGATGCTCTCGATCAACCGTCCTGATGCGACGAGTTCCAGTTTCGCGAGAAACGGAGAGGTGAGGGCAAGATTTGGATGCGTGTAGGTGTGGCTGCCGATCTCGTGTCCTTCGCGCAGAATACGGCGCAGCAGTGCCGGATACAGATCGACTTGGCGGCCCACCACGAAGAACGTGGCTTTCGCGTTACGCGACTTCAGCGTGTCGAGAATCGCGGCTGTGTAGCGCGGATCCGGACCGTCGTCGAAGGTGATCGCGACCTTGGTGGTGTCCTCACCCCCGAAGCGCTGCACGCGCCAGGGAGCGGGGAAGGCGAGGACACTCTCGTGTTCAATGAGGCCGGTGCGCGGCGATGCGGCGAAGGTGCGGCGCCCCATCACGGGACGGCTCGCCAGTCGCAGGAGTTCACCTTCGCCGAGGATCTCTGGATCGTAGCCGGCCGGAATCTCGGCCAACATGCTGGGGTCGGATCGCGCGATGTCGTTGGAGATGGCCCCCCAGATCGACGGGTCCTCGGACCCGAGCCGCCAGACGGCTGCTCCTGCGACGTGTCGCTGCCCTGCGGCTTTCGACTGGTTCCATGCGGTCACGCCGTCGAGGAACCAGGAAACGTGGTCGGTGCCGTCGCTATCGGACCAGGTGACGAAGGGGTTGAGCATCGTTGAATCGAAGCGCACGGTCGCGTTGTGCTCCTTCGACAAACGCATAATGTCCTGGAAGGTGACCGTCGATCCATTCACCGTGTTGTCGGCATCGTTCCACTCGTAGCCGTAGGCGCCGAGGGTGACGATCGCCTTCCCTGGGGGAATCCATTTGAGGAACTGGTCGAGACGACTTTCAAACCAGCGCTGACTTGCCACCGGGCCTGGATCTCCTCGCCCGTAGTGCTCATCGTAGAGCATCAGAAAGAGGTAGTCGTTTGTTGCCGCGAGCTGTCGCGCCGTCTCTTCGTCGGTGCTTACCGGCACGGCGGTCGAGAGCACGCGTCCACCTGGGGCGAGGCCGGCGCGCAGGATGCGTGAGAAGGCAAGCACGGACGGGACGAGGTCGTCGGGAACTTCCTCGAAGTCCAAGCTAATTCCGGCGAACCCGTACTTGATGCAGGCGTTGACGAGTTGCACCGCGGCGGCTTCGCGCGATCGCGAGGTCGCCATCAGCTTGCGCAACGCTTCGGCATGAAATTTCTGTGTGCCGCGGTCAAAGTTGCTGACCATCGCCATGAGCTTGGGGCGGTCTTTCGGCTCGAGCTGTTCGACCATGTAGAGCGCGCGAGCATCGGTGCGGTCGTCGAAGCGCGTGCCGTTGGGGCTAATGAAAAACCACTCGCCGACCACCCAGTCGAGGTCGCGGATGTGCGCGTTCAGTGAGGTGCGAGAGTTGTCGTCCCAGTTCACGAAGAATCCCGCGACGATTCCGGGGCGGTCGCTGTTCATGCTGACGGGGCGCTTGCTGACGGCAGCCTCGAGTTTTCGATTCAGCGTCACTGGCAGCTGGCTTGGGCGCATCGCCGGCGGGTGCATGTACTGGCTCAGGGCCGCCTCGAGTCGCCGTTGTGCTGTGGTTTTCTCGCGCTCGCGGCGGGTCGTCTTTAGCCGGGCGGACTGGCCTGCGGTCCGTACTTGGGCGCGAGCATCTTGGAGTTTTGGGAGGACCGGGGGAATCAGAAAACTGATGATGATTCCCAGCCCGAATAGCGTGGTCAGCAAGCCAACCGCGAGCGAGGCGCGCTGAATCGTCCGCCAGCGTTTGCCGCTGGGATCGAGGAAGACGGATCGGTTGGGGTGTTGGGTCATCGTTTTTCTACTTTCTAATGTATCTGGTCAACGAGGTAGCTCGTACCCAGCACCGAGCACCTATCTCGGCGGGAGGTGACGACCGGCAGGCCCCACCGAGGTCCTGCGAGCGGCCGGGAGCACCGAAACTTGCCCGAAACCCCGCGCAGGTCGTAACTTAGGGGGCTCTTGCCCTCCCAGCCGGTGACCAGAATGGCTTCGCTGCACGATCAACTCCGCGCCGAACTGACCATAGCCCGCAGGGCTCAGCAGAAGCCCGCCTTGCTGCTGCTCGGCACGATCCTGGCAGACATCGAAAACGCCCATATCGCGGCCAAGCGCGACCTGACCGAGGCCGATGTGGTAGATGTGCTGCGCAAGGGGATCAAGCGTCGGCGCGAGTCCCAGGAGGCCTACGAGAAGGGCGGGCGCGCCGAGCTTGCCGCGCAGGAGCGCGATGAGGCGGCGATGCTTACGGGGTTCCTGCCACCCGAGGCGAGTGAGGATGATGTGCGCGCTGCGGTGAAGGCCGCGATCGCGGGCGGTGCGGCGAATGTTGGCACGGTGATGGGAAAGGTGATGCCGCAGTTCAAGGGACGCGTCGACGGCGGCGTGATTAACCGCGTCGCCCGCGAGGAGCTGGGCCCAGCCGCGTGAGCAGAGGAAGCGACCACGCGCTCACCGTTCTCGAGTTCGGTGCTGCGCTCGACATGGTCGCCGGACATGCGGGCAGTCCGGCCGGCGCTCGTCGTGTGCGCGCGCTGACGCCGTTGACGGACCACGCGGCCATCGATCACGCGCTAGATCAAGTGGATGCGATTCGTCGGCTCATGGATGAGGATGGCGGGTTCGCGCCTGAGCTTGTCCCAGAGCTGGATGCTCCGCTCGCCCGTTTGCGGGTCCCTGGAACCGCTTGGAGTGGGCCGGAGCTTCGGCTGGCGCACACGTTACTTGGCGCGTCGCGTCGGTCGCGCGATACGCTGCGGCAGCCACAGCGAGACTCTCACATTGTCGCCTCTCTCACGAGCATCATCGATGCGCTGATCCATGCGCCGCAGATTGAACGTGATCTGGACCGCGTGGTGAATGAGGAGGGGGTCGTGCGCGATGACGCATCCCCTGCGCTTCGAAAGGTGCGGCGCGAGCTGCGCGGCGCCGAAGGCGATCTGGTTCGCATGCTCGAGCGACTCATGGCCAAGCTCGAGACGAATCATCGTGTTGACGACGGTTCCGTCTCGCTCCGCAATGGCCGGTACGTGATCCCCGTCCGGCGCGAAGGGCGTGGCGCGGTCGGTGGGATCGTGCATGACACGTCAGCGAGTGGGGCGACGGTGTTCGTGGAGCCGCCAGCGGCGATCGAGGCCGGCAATAGGATCCGCGAGTTGGAGGCTGAAGAGCTGCGCGAGGTGCATCGCGTACTGCTTGAGGTAACGGACACGATCCGCCCTGAGCGCGAGGCAATGCTCGCTGCGCTCGGCGCTTTGACAGAACTCGACGCGCTCGCCGCGCGCGCGCGGTATGCGCGTGGGCACGGAGGCACGCGCCCGGGGCTTGCACTGGCGGGCGAGGGGTTCGCGGTACACGCGGGACGTCACCCGTTGTTGCTGGCGAACGACGCCGCCGCTGTTGTCCCGTTTGATCTCGTGATGGAGCCCGGCGAGCGGACGTTGCTCGTGTCCGGGCCGAACACGGGGGGCAAGACCGTCCTCCTGAAGGCGATGGCGTTGCTGTCGTTGCTGGTGCAGTCTGGGGTTCCCGCTCCAGTCGGTCCGGAGAGTCGAGTGCCAATCTTTGATCGGTTCTTCGGCGATATCGGCGATGAGCAATCGATTGCGGCATCGCTCTCGACCTTCAGTGCGCATCTCCGCAATCTCGGCGAGATCCTACGGGAGGCGACCGCGGCGTCGTTGGTACTCATCGACGAGCTCGGGTCGGGCACCGACCCGGTGGAGGGCGCGGCGCTTGGCGGCGCGATCCTCGAGGAACTGACCCGTCGCGGAACGTTTACGATCGCGACGACGCATTTAGGTGCGCTCAAGGAGTTGGCGCAGGAAGTTCCCGGTGTCGTCAATGCCTCGCTGCAGTTCGATGCGGTTCGACTCGCTCCGACCTACCGACTGATCAAGGGCATTCCCGGCCGCTCGTACGGCATCAGCATTGCGCGCCGGTTGGCGCTGCCCGAGTCGGTCTTGGCTCGCGCGGAACAGCGGGTGCCAAAAGGTGAGCGGGATGTTGCAGCACTCCTCGAGGATCTCGAGGCGCGGCAGGAGGCGCTTGTCGAACGCGAACACGATGTCGCACTTCGCGCGGAGACGGTGGCGGATCGTGCGGAGCGGGTGAGCACGCGAGAGAGTGACGTGAAGGTCAAGGAGCGCGAGCTCGAACGATCAGCACGGCAGGAGGCACGGCGACTCGTCCTCGATGCGCGACAGGAGATCGAACGCCTGATTCAGCAGTTGCGCGACGCTGGGCGCGAAGCGGGGATGCAGCAGTTAGATGCGACGGCCCTCGAAATTCGGCGGGCCGTGGAGCGCGAGGCGACTGCTCAGGCCGCGGCTATCGCGGCGCTCGATGGTATGCAGGCGGCTGAGCGCGACCCTGGTGCGGCGCTGGGCGAGATTGTGGTCGGAGCGACCGTCAGTGTGTCCGCGCTTGGAGGAAAGGCCGGCGAGGTGATTCGTGTGAGAAATGGCGATGCCACTGTCATGGTGGGCGCGATGAAAATATCGGCGCCGGTCGCCGAGTTACGCGTGGTGTCGCGGCGCAAGCGTGAGCCTGTTGAGAAGGCGATCCCGTTGATCGGTGATCAGCCGGAGGTCGTCGTTCGCACGGAAGTTGATCTCCGCGGGATGCGCGTGATGGATGTGGATGATGCCATTCTCCAGGCGGTCGACGATGCGGTACGCGCGGACTTGAGCGCCATACGAATCATTCATGGCAAGGGAACGGGCGCATTGCGCGAGCGCGTAACAATGCTGCTCAAGACCGATCGGCGTGTGAAGACCTCGCGGATGGGTGCGTGGAACGAAGGGGGAGCCGGCGTGACCATCGTGGAGATCGCATGATTCCGGACGAACAGGTCGAGCAGATTCTCCATGCCGCAGATATCGTGGCGATCATTGGCGAGCATGTGAAGATCAAAAAAACGGGGTCGGTGTATCGTGGTCCCTGCCCGTTTCATCAAGGCACGAACAACAACTTCTCGGTTGTGCCAGGCAAGGGGTACACCTGCTTCGTCTGCGGAGAGAAGGGGAGCGTGTTCACTTTCGTACAGAAGCGGCTCGGGATGAGTTTCGTAGAGGCGGTCAAGTACGTCGGCGAAAAGTCGGGAATCGAAGTCAAGGAAGTGCAGCGCACGCGTGAGGGCCCCGACCCGCGCGAGCCGGTGTGGGAACTCAATGGCACGGCCAGTGCCTGGTTCCGTGACCTGCTGTGGGACAACGATCTTGGCGCGAGCGCGCGGAGCTATCTGGCGCAGCGTGGGCTCAAGAAAGAGACGGCAGATCGCTTTGGTATTGGGTTCGCGCCGCGTGAACTCGGGCTTATGCGGAGCTATCTCAATGGGCTCGGCTTCGACGACTCGCGTCTGATGACCGTTGGGCTATTGGTCCAACGTGAGGACCAAGTGGAGCCTCGCCCGCGCTTCCGGGATCGGCTGATTTTCCCGATTGCCGATGCGTCGGGGCACACGGTGGGTTTCGGCGGTCGTCTCATTGGCCCCGGTGAGCCGAAGTATCTGAACAGCTCGGAGTCGGAGACGTTCTCGAAGGGGAAGCTGCTCTACAACATGCATCAGGCGCGCAGTGCGATTCGTCGCGAGGAGCGTGTGGTGGTCGTTGAGGGCTACTTCGACGTGGTCCGGCTGGTTGAGGGAGGAATCGAGTGCGTCGTGGCTCCCATGGGAACGGCGCTCACCGAGGAGCAAGCGGACGCCCTCCAGCGACTCACCAAGAACGTCTTTCTGCTCTATGATGCCGATGGGCCAGGCCAGAAGGCGAGCTTCCGCGCTGCGGAACTCTTGCTGAAGCGCGGGATGTCGGTGCGAGTGGCGACGCTTCCTGAGGGAGATGACCCGGACACCTTTGTGCAGAAGCATGGCGGGCCAGCGATGGAGAAGTTATTGAGCGCGGCGATGGATGTGTTTGATCGAAAGGTGCAGCTGTTAGAACGCAGTGGCTGGTTTGCCGACCTCCAGCGCAAGCGTCGTGCGCTCGATGCGCTGCTGCCCACCATACGTGCTACGACCGACCTGCTCACCCGCGAACTGTATGTAGCGCGACTGAGCGAGGCGGCCGGTGTCGAACGCACGGTCTTGGTGCAAGAAATGAACGCTGCGGCGGCCGCTGACGCGCGGCGCGCACGTGTGTCGACGCCCATGGCCACGCCACGTGAGATCGCGCGAGCGACCGTGCCGGCGGCTCGCGCGGCTGGCCCCTATCGCGGCAACACGCCAGAAAGTGCGGCGGAGCGCTCGCTCGTGCGCCTCGTACTCGCCGCGCCAGAGGCGGCCGACTCGGTGCATGAGCGTCTATCGCGAATGGAGGAGGAGGGGGGGCATCACCCGGACATCGATGAGGTGTCTGGTCCAGGGAACGGCGCACTCCGCGATCCGGTGTACCGCGCGATCTTTGATGCGGTCTTAATGCAGGACGGGGTGCTCGACGTGGAGGGGCTCGCCGAAGTCCTCGAAGCCCAAGCCGTCGCGGTCGTCGAGGAGTTGATGGCCGAGGCGGGGGAAGTCGGGGATCAGTCGGTGACCGTGGACGCCGCTATCTCTGTGCTGTCGGCACGACTGCTGAGCGAACGCATCGCGGATATCGAGCGCATGACGCCGTTGGCGTCGGACGAAGAGAAGGGCGCGCTGAACATGCAGAAACGTGCGCTGATCGCGGAGCTGATCCGTGTTGATCCGCGCGCGGGGTGGAAACTCGGGCGACGTGGCCCCACGTGACGCCGCACGGCTATTTTCTTTGCATCTCTCAGGAGGCGATGTGAACAACGATCTCGACGCGCTGCTGGCGCTACAGGCTGACGATGTGGTGATTCACGGCCTTGAGGAACGACTCGGCGCGCTCGAACCGCGGATTCGTGAGCTCGATGAGCGACGTGCGCGACTCACCGATGCGATGCGGCGGTCAGGCGCTGCCGTTGGTGACGAAGAGAAAAAACAGGCGTGGGTGCGCGATAGAATCGCGGAGCACAAGGCGTTGATTGACCGCAACGCGGCGCAGATGGATGCTGTCACAAACATGAAGATGGCGGCAGCGGCGACCGCGCAAATGGAGCAGGCTAAGGCTATCGTTGTCGCGGAGGAGGGTGATCTCGTCGTCATTAATCGGAAGCTCGACGAGTTGCGTGCGGTCCTGCACGGGCAGCAAGGGGAACTCGCGGTGCTCGCCGCGGCCCAGGAAGTGGCGCGAGGAGAAGGTGCCGCCGAACGCGCGGAGATTGACGGGGCGCTGGCTGTCGCGCGAGCGAGTCGCGCGCGGGTTGCTGAGACCGTGACCGCATCGTTGCGCTCCAAATACGATCGCATTCGCGTGCGCCGGCAGCCGGAGGCTGTCTTCGCAATGAATGGCTTCTCATGCGGGGCCTGCGACACTGCGATCCCGATGCAGCGCCGCCATGTCATGAGTAATACGGGCGCCATCGAAGTGTGCGAAGGGTGCGGTGTGCTAATGTATTTCCCGTCATAACGCACCACGTGACGTCTCTCCTGATCCGCGTGGGGTCGCGCTAACGGTGGCGAGTCCTTCCTCTCGCCGCCGGGCACCGACGCGCTGGATGGAGCCACCGGCCATCCGCGAGGCCGAGGCGCAAGTGCTGGCGCGAGCGCTGGGGCTTCCACTTCCACTCGCCGCGTTGCTCGCCGCACGTGGGCACGGCGAGGAAGGAGCGGCGAAGCAGTTCTTGCGGCCGCAGCTTGATCAACTGCTCGACCCCCTCGCGCTCCCGGATATGGACATTGCCGCCGAACGTCTTGCGCGAGCCATCGCGCAGGGGGAGACCATCATGGTCCACGGTGACTATGACGTCGATGGCATGTGTTCGACGGCCCTCATGACGCGGGCGTTGCGCGCGCTGGGCGGGACCGTGGTGCCCTTCATCCCTGATCGGCGAAGTGATGGGTACGACCTGACGGATGCTGGGGTCGAGGCCGCGCTCGCGGTGGGCGCGTCGCTGGTCCTCACCTGCGATTGTGGGACGAGTGCGATGGCGGCTGCACTCCGACTGCAGGCTGAGCACATCGATCTGATCATTAGTGATCACCACCTTCCCGGTGGTCCGTTACCGCCGGCCGTTGCCGTGCTGAACCCGCAGCGTACCGACAAACCGTACGCAGAGGTGGGGCGCGACCTCGCGGCGGTTGGCGTTGCGTTCAAGCTCGCGCTGCAGGTCACTCGGGTTCGTGGCGGGAACGAAAACGTTGTGCTGAATATGCTGGACCTGGTCGCGATGGCGACCGTTGCCGATGTCGCCAAGCTTCGCGGGGAGAATCGGGTCATGGTCCGGCGCGGGCTCGGGTTGATGGCGGAGTCCAAGAGCGCGGGGATTCGCGCGCTCATTCGCTCATCGGGGCTTGAAGGCAAGGAGATCACCGCGGGGCGCGTGGGATATATTCTTGCGCCGCGGCTGAATGCGCTGGGGCGATTGGCGAAAGCGATCCGCGGCGTTGACCTCCTGCTCGCCGAAACTGACGCCGAGGCCAACGGACTCGCGCGGCAATGTGAAGAACTGAATCGCGAGCGACAGGAGATGGACCGTTCGTTGCTGGATTCTGCGATGCGCAGCGTCGACGCCATGGACATGACGGAAACGTGGGCGGTCACGCTCGCGGGTGAAGGGTGGCATCCCGGCGTCATTGGGATTGTCGCGTCGCGTGTTGTCGAACAGACCGCACGTCCGGCATTCTTGATTGCGGTGAACGACGGCATTGGGAAAGGATCGGGGCGCTCGATTGGAGCGTTTGACCTGCATGCGGCGCTGATTGCGTGCGACGACCTGCTCATCAAGCACGGCGGCCATCGGGCGGCCGCCGGGCTCACAATCGATGCGGGGCAGATTCCGGCGTTCGCGGAACGATTCAACGCCGTGGCGCGCGAGCGACTGACCGCGGACGACCTCGTCCGCGAATTGAAGCTCGACCTCGAACTTCCGCTCGAACAGGCGACGGCTGACCTTGAGAAGATGCTCCGGCACTTTGAGCCTTTCGGCATGGGGAATCCCGGGCCGATGTTCGTCGCGCGCGGCGTGCAGGTAACGGCTGGCGCCACCAAGATTGGAACCGACGGTGTGAAGGCGCAGATCGCGGGCCCCACCGGTCCGATCGAGGCGGTTGGGTGGGGGATGGCGGAGCGCTCTCGCGAGCTCGCGACCGGCGCGGTGATCGATATCGCGTACAAGTTGGAGCGGAACGAGTTCCGCGGTGTGAGCAAGCTGCAGCTTGGGCTCGCCGATTTCCGCGTGGCGCGCTGACATGCGGATTATCGCGGGGGAGTGGCGTGGGCGCCGATTCGAGGCGCCGCCGACCATGGATGTACGTCCGACCGCGGATCGTGTGCGCGAGTCGTGGATGAGCATGCTGCAGATGGAGATTCCCGGCGCGCGCGTGCTCGACCTCTGTTCGGGCTCTGGAGCACTCGGCTTGGAATGCCTGTCGCGTGGCGCCGCGTTCGTGGATTTTGTCGAGAGTGACGTACTCACCATGCGCGTCCTTCAGACAAATATCGTGGGGCTCGGGGCGGGGGAGCGTTACGCCGCGCATCGCGCGGACGCGGAGCGGTTCGTGGCGGGGCTCGAACCGCTGGCCTACGATCTTGCTCTCGCAGACCCGCCGTACAAAAGTGATATTGCAAAAAATCTCGTGGACCGCTGGCTCTCTGCCCCGTTCTCGGCGATCTTCGGTATAGAGACCGCGCGGTCCGTACGCCTTCCTGAGGGAGGGGACCGCCGGACGTATGGTTCCACGGCAATCACCATCTACCGAGCCTGACGGCTATCCGATGCCCAGAGTCGCCCTGTACGCTGGAAGCTTCGACCCTATTACGAACGGACACGCCGATCTGATTCGGCGAAGCCTCGGCTTTGTGGACCACATCGTTGTGGCGGTCGCGAGCAATGTCGCAAAGCAACCGTTGTTCAGCACGCCGGAACGCACGGCGCTCATTAACGCCGCGCTTGGGCACGATCCGCGGGTCGAGGTTCGTGAGTTCAATGGACTCCTTGTGAATTTCGCGAAGGAAGCCGGGATTCGGATGATCATTCGCGGGCTGCGCGCGGTGAGCGATTTCGAATATGAGTACCAGATGGCGCTCATGAATCGACACCTCGCTCCGGAGATGGAAACAGTGTTCATGGTTCCGTCGCTCGATACCACGTACATCAGCTCGAGTTTGGTCCGTGAAATCGCCAAGTTTGGCGGCGACGTCACGGGGCTCGTTCATGCGGACACAGCGGCCGCTCTCCGGAAGAAGTTCGGCACGTGACGTTCTTGGCGCGCGTGTGTGCTCGTGCTCGGGTGCTCCAGGCGCGGATAGCGTTTGCTGAGGCGTCGGATCCGCGCGTGTTGCAGGCCGCGAAGCGCCTCGAACAGGAGGGCGTTGCTGTGCCGCTGTTGGTGCTCGACCCTGGGGCAAAGCACGGACAGGCGGAGGCGCGCGCCTCCGGCCTGGAATGCGTGGACCCGTCCGCGGACCCACGTCTGGATGAACTGGCTGACACACTTTGCGCGGTACGCGCCAAGCACGGCCTGGGCCGTGCGGAGGCGCTGCAGCTGGCGCGCGACCCGCTCGTGTTCGCGAACTGGATGCTGCGCAACGGAGATGTGGACGCCGCCGTCGCGGGCGCTGTGCGTACGACGTCAGACGTGATCCGGTACGCGCTGTGGCTGATCGGCCCCGCGCCAACGGTTCGCACGGTGTCCAGCGCGTTCTATATGTGCGTCCCCCCGTTCCGTGGGTCGAGCGGCGGAGAGGGCGAGGTGCTCACGTACACCGATTGCGCGGTGGTCCCTCATCCCACGGCCACGCAACTCGCGGACATCGCAGTTGCCGCAGCGGACGCGCGTCGGCGGATTGTGGGGGACGAACCCCGTCTTGCACTGCTTTCCTACTCGACGCGTGGTTCGGGGGGCGAGGATGGGTCGATTGCCCTGGTGCGTGAGGCGCTGGCCCTGATTCGTGAACGCGAACCGGGATTACGCGTCGATGGCGAGCTCCAGGCCGATGCGGCACTCGTCGAGGCGGTCGCATCGCGGAAAGCGCCCGGGAGCGTGATTGCCGGTGAGGCCAATGTGCTCGTGTTTCCATCCCTCGACGCGGGGAACATTGCCTACAAGCTCACCGAGCGCCTTGCGGGGGCTACTGCCATTGGCCCTATCTTGCAGGGGCTGGCACGTCCGGTGTCGGATCTCTCGCGCGGAGCCGACGCGGATACCATCTTTCACGTAGCCGCGCTCGCGGCCCTACAGTCACGGCCGGCCTCGTGACTCAAGGGGTAGGCGTTGGCTTCGTGTACACTCAGCCGCTAGGAGCGCTCCGGTCATGACCTTTTCGGTCTCGCAGCACGGGGACGTCGCCATCATCGACGTCGAAGGGCAGCTCGTCGTGAGCAACCGCCAGGACCTCAAACAGCGCGTGCTCGACGAGATCGACAAGGGTACCACCAAGGTGCTTGTCGACTTCGCGCATGCCGGGTACATCGACAGCTCCGGGCTTGGCGTCCTCGTCTCCCTCGCGAAACGGATTCGTGAGACTGGCGGCGACCTGCGGCTCGCGAACTTGAACGAGGACATCCAGACGTTGTTCGAGCTCACTAAACTCGACACCCTCTTCCAGATCTCGGAGACTCGAGACGGCGCGCTCGCGAGTTTTTGAATGATCGCAGGCGAGATGGAGCGGGATTCCGAGACGCTTGAGCTCCGGATCTCGAGCGACGTGCGCCATATCGACGTCGTCGTCGCGGACATCGTGCGGATGGCCGCGTCGTGGGAGTATCCGCGCAAACATTTGGCGCTCAATCTTCCGGTCGCACTCACGGAGGCGTTGTCGAACGCCATCCTCCGTGGCAATCGCGAGGACCCCGCGAAGTCGGTGCGCGTGCGCGCGGAGCTGACCGCCGAGCGTTTGGTCGTTGACGTGAGCGATGAAGGGGTAGGCTTCGATCTTGCGGCATGCACGGCTGACCCAACCGCGGCTGGCAATATCATGCGTGAGGACGGCCGTGGGCTCTTCCTCATGCAGAAGTTGATGACGCGCGTGGAACGGTTCACCGACGGCGGCAACGTCGTGCGATTGGTGTTGCACCGTGGCTGAGACGCGCGATGCCCTCACGCAGGCGCGTCGCGAAGCGCAGGCTGCCAACGCTGAACTTCTCGAGCGATGGGAGGAGATCAATCTCCTCTACTCCATTGGTGATATCCTCGGCCGCACGCTGAACCTCGCCGATGCCGCGCGGACAATTCTTGCGGCCATTAGCGACACGGTTGGCGCAGGACGCGGGGCGATTTTTGTGCACGAGGCGTCGAGTGGATTACTTCGCCCGTTGACGGTGCAGGGAGTGGACCCGGCGGCGGTCGCGCCAGTCGCGATCGATCAGGATGCGAGCTTGGTTGCTCGCACGTACCGCGCCCGCCACGCGTTGCTCGAGTCGTCGGTCCCAGGTGATACGAGCGACGTCGCGCTGCGGCGCGGTCCGGTGCTCGCCGTTCCCGTCATGTGGAAGTCGCCGCAGGACGGACCGGTCGCGCTTGGCGTGGTCGTGCTCAGCGACAAGCGGAGCGATGCCGGGTTCACCGCCAGCGACGAGAAGCTGGTGAGCGCCATCGCCGCGCAGATTGGCACCGCGATCCAGATCGAAGGCCTCGTGCGCGCATCGGTCGCGCAGCAGCGGCTCGCGCATGAAATGCAGCTCGCGCACGAACTCCAGATGCGGCTGCTCCCCGCGACACGTGTGGTATCGCCGGAGGCGATGTGCGCCGCGCGCGTTGCCCCCGCGGAGAGCGTCGGTGGCGATTTCTACCATCTCTTCCGGCTGTCGGAAGGGCGCACGGGTGTGCTGATCGGCGACGTTTCAAGTCATGGCTACCAAGCGGCACTGATTATGGCACTTACCATGAGTGCGATGGCAATCCATGCGCAGGCGACCGTGGATCCCGCTGTCGCTGTACAGGCGCTGTTTGCCTCACTCGCAGATGAACTGCGTCAGACGGAAATGTTCCTCTCGCTCTGTTACGCTGTGATCGACCCGGCCGCGCGCACCGTGTGCTACACCAACACGGGGCACCCGCATGCCTTCATCATCTCGGCGGACGGGGCGGTGCAGCGGCTCGATGCGACCGACCCTCCGCTCGGCCTCGGAGGCGACGCACCACACTCGGTCACGCGCCCGTGGGTGCCGAAGAGCGACCTGCTGGTCCTTTTCACCGACGGTATCAGCGACGCACGCGACGCCGCCGGCGCCGCACTGGGTGAGGCCCAAGTGCTCGACGTGGTGCGTGCCCGACGCCACGAGGCACCGACGCGCGTCGTCGACGGCGTTTTCTCACTGCTCGAGGGCTACATGAGCGGTGCCGTACCGGCAGACGATCAAGCCATCGTCGTACTCCGCTCGTGAGCGCACCCGTTTATCCGCGGCCTCGCAAGGCCCTCGGACAGCACTTCCTCACCGACCCACGGATTCTCGGTCGGATCGTCGATGCGCTCACGGCCGCTCCCGGTGATACGGTCATCGAGATCGGTCCTGGTCGCGGGTCCCTCACCGATATCTTGCTCGCGCGGAAGTTGCGGGTCGTGGCTATCGAGGTCGATCGCGACCTCGCGCCCATCCTCGTCGAACGGCATGCCGGAAACGCTGCGCTCACGGTCATCGCGCAGGACGTCCTCGAGGTGAATCTCGCCGAATCGGCTGGCGTCTCGCCCTTCTTGGTGGTGGGGAATGTGCCATACAACATCACCACGCCAATCCTGTTTCATGCGCTGCAGCGCCCGCGGGCAGCGCGCGCCGTATACCTCGTGCAAAAGGAAGTCGCGGAGCGCGTGGTGGCCAAGGCGGGCGACGAGTCGTACGGCGCGCTCACCGCCAACGTGCAAGTTGTCGCAAAGGCAGAGATGCTCTTCACTGTACCGGCTGGCGCGTTTATCCCGCCACCGAAAGTTGAAAGCGCCGTGTTGCGACTCACGCCGCTCGAGCAGCCGTTGATTGCGGCCGACGAAGAAGGCCCGTACCGACTGATGGTGCAGGGGGCGTTCGGCATGCGGCGCAAACAGATGCTGCGCGTCGTGCGCGAACTATGGTCGCTTGATCCTTCGGCCGCTGGCGCCCTGTTGGAGACTGCAGGGATTACGCCGACCGATCGTCCTGAAGTCCTGAGTCCCGCCGATTTCGCCCGACTATTGCGGGCGCGTCTTCAGGCATCGCGATTGACGAGCGCGTAAGACAAGATTTCCAGCTCGAGTGCCATATTCACGCTGCGGAGCGTGGCGTGCGGTGGGACATGCAGGGGAGTGGACGCGAAATTGAGAATCGCTCCGATACCCGCCGCGACGAGCCGGTCCGTGAGCGGCTGTGCCACCTCGGCGGGGACCGCGAGCAAGGCAATTTCCGCGTGGAGCGACGCTAGGTCAGCTTCCATGTCGCGCTGATCGCGAACCGTCACGCCGTCCAGGGCAAGGCCAATCGACTGTGGATCGACATCGTAGATCCCGACGATCCGAAAGCCACGCTCGCGAAATCCACGATACTGCGCCAACGCGGCACCGATCTTTCCCGCGCCAACAATAACCACCTTCCACGGACGTCCAAGGCCGAGGATTTCCCGGAGTCGCGACGAGAGGTCGTTGACTGAATAGCCGAGCCCGCGCTTGCCGAAGGATCCGAAGAAGGAGAGATCCTTTCGGACTTGGGCAGAGGTTGTGCCCCCCTGCGATGCGAGTTCGCCGCTCGAGATCGTCTGATGCCCATGCGCCTCGAACTCCTCAAGGAAGCGCAAGTACAGCGAGAGTCGGCGGACGGTTGATTCGGCGATGTGCTTCAAGGCGTTGGGTGCTTGTGAATGATTTCACAAAGTAACGCTAATTTTGAGTGGGGGGAAGAAGGTCAGGGGCCCCTGTTATCTTGCCTCTATGGACGGCACCCCCTTTGCAGCGGTCTCCTTCGTCGTCGTCGACGTTGAGACGACCGGTACGAGCCCCAATCACGGCGACCGCGTCACCGAGGTGGCGGCGGTCATCGTCGAACGCCACCCAGATCGGGCGGGGCTCACCGTGCGCGAGGGATTCCACTCGCTTGTGAACCCAGGGCGGCCGATTCCGTGGCACATCACTCGGCTCACCGGCATCAGCGACGCCATGGTCGTGGCGGCGCCCCCCTTCGCCGATGTCGCGGGAGCGCTTGCGGCCCAGTTGGCGGGCCGAGTTTTTGTTGCGCACAATGCCGTCTTCGATTGGGGTTTTCTCTCGGCGGAGTTCGCACGCGTGTCCCCGACGCCACTCGAGGCCCTCGCCACCGGACAGCTCTGCACCGTGCGGCTCGCGCGGCGCCTCCTCGCGCATCTACCGCGG
>Ga0114966_10001100_pt1 | contig 25270 bp, 22 predicted proteins | sample M_130207_XF_Meta_FD_87029 | JGI IMG/M metagenome (GOLD analysis project Ga0114966, IMG submission 87029) | Freshwater microbial communities from Lake Montjoie, Canada to study carbon cycling - M_130207_XF_MetaG | ecosystem: Environmental > Aquatic > Freshwater > Lake | place: Lake Montjoie... | reverse complement strand
GTCGCAGGTCGCATCCGCTGCGCAGGCTCATGGCACGGCCGAACGCGCCGACATGCGCGGCGACGCCAATCGCCACCAACAACGCCCGCCCCGCCGCGCTCGCTTCGGGCGTCGCGCAGTTGATGCGGCGCAGACTCGCGAACGACACCGTCGAACGCTGCTCGATGGTACGAAACGAGATCGGTGCCGGCATCCCCTGCACCGGAACCTGCCCATGGCCGATCTCAGCCAGGCTGTCTTTCGACTTCGACTTGCCGGCCTTGCCGGCGTCGGTGACCGACCAACCGATCTGATCGTCCGCGTCATAGACCAACGCCTCGTCGATCGACAGGTTCAGCGGATCACCCTTCATCCCAAAATACAACGTGTCCAGCGTCGCCGGCCCGTAGCCGACGATCTCGGACACCCACGCCCGCGCATGCTTGGTCTGCTGGCGTTTCTTGCCCAGGTGACTCAACCAGAACCCGTACAGCAGCGCCTGCGGCATCCACTCGAACAACGCCTCCGGGTGGTCCTGCGTAGACCGGAACAACGCATCACCGATCGCTGTCTTGTCGAACGCGACCCCGTCGAGAGCTGCGTCGCGCAAGTATGCGTCGCCGTTGCGGTGAGGGAACATAAAGCTAGACAGTTGCCGCGGGAGGTGTACCGGCAGGCTGACGATACCGCTCAGATCCAGCACGATCTCCGGCAGACCGAGCAACGAACGCATCGACCGCAACGCCGCTTCGAGCCGGTTCGCCTGGCTCGGCACATTGTCGATCACTACCGCGTCGGTCAACGCACGCGCTTCGCCGTCTCCGAACCATCGCTTATCGTTCTGGTAGACGCCGCCCACGTAGATTGCCGGCTTCACCGGCGCGTTCGGACCCGCCAAGCTCTCCAAGGTCGTCCGAATCGTGATCCCAGCATCGAACGACAAATCGCCGCACGCCTCCACCAGGGCCTTCGCAGCTAGATCCACCAGTTGCCCCCTTCTTCGAAGTGTCTCTCAGACGAACGCTCACCCTGCACTGACGCAGACGTCAACACCCAGGCAAGAAGCGCGAAACGACCTGCAAGACCATCAAGCACGAAAATGTCGTGGCACCACCGCTGATAGCTCCCCCCCGGGACCGACACAGCATCACCCCCACAAGAGTTGTGTTCCAAGCACTCTCGAGAAAGCGGGGCGGGAAGAAATTGCTGGTGGCCCCGGTCTGGCTCGCGGGAATCCCGAGTCCCGGACTGACACCCCTGTTTCTACACGAAACCGTTAGCACCCGTCAGGAACGATCGCGCCCATCGCGATCCGAGGGCGTTCTGTTCGGCGCCCCGTCTCGGGGCCGCCAAGTTCGAAGCGTTCTTCATCAGCGAGCAGTACGCACCCCGCACTGCGTTGTGCTTCGTTGTCGGTGATCGTTCCGAATCGGAGGAAGTCACGCAAGAAGCTTTCGTCTGCGCGTGCGGGAGGTGGGATCACGTCGGCCTCCTCGATGATCCGAAGGGCCAGCTGTACCGAAGCCCGGAGGGGCGCGCGGCCTGACCGATGTCTGGCCGGAGGTTCGGCGGCGGCTCCCGCGAGGCCGGGCGGCTATCGTGCGCGCATGGGGGAAGCCGGGGTGTCCAGCGGCGTACTCGCATGCGGCCCTCCCGACGACGACTGACCGCTCGAGTGAGGTCGCGAATGAGGAGGTCATCGTGGCTCGCCGCGGGCGCAGCACTCGTCGCTCTGACCTCGTCGATTGGGGCAGCGCTCGGTCCGGCGCACGAGGATCGTGCGGACATCCGTTGGCCCGCAATCGACTCGGAGATCGCCCCTCGCAGGGCCACCGCTGACAGGGCCACCGAGCCATGGTTCACGCCGTTGCTGTTGAGTGCCCATTCACCCGAGTCTTTGCGCGCGACCGTGCCATGTTCCATCGTTGCCCGATCTCTCGCGCCGACGCTCCTGTTCGCATCGACCCGGAACGGCGATGTCGATTCGCGGCTCGCGATCGAAGCCGAGGCCGGCGCGCTGCGAATCCGCGTCGGAAAAGACGTCCTCGTCACGACCGAGGTCGTCACTGCTGAGGCCACCGCGGCCGCCGTTTCGTGCGACTTCGCGTTCGCGTTGACCACCCACGGGTTCGGCGCGGCCGACTGGTCACTGTTGCAAGAGGATTCTGTGGTGGCGAGCGGCGCGACAGTGCCGCCAGTCTTCTCGGGGTTCCTCAGCGAGGTCGAACCCCGTGGCACACGTTTGCAGGTGTCGGTGACCACACGGGCATCGAGCTCGCGTCCATCAGCACGCCAATGGCTACTGGCGGTAGCGACGCTCGTTGGCATCGCCGTGGCATTGGCCGCGGTACCTGGAGCGCCCCGGCGGGATCGGACACGCCGGATGGAGCGACGCACACAGCGATCGCATCGCCGTCTCGATGCGACGGTGCTCGGCGCCTTGGCCGCGTGGTGGTTGCTCGGCCCGTGGTTCTTCGACGACGGGTGGCTGATGGCCACCGTGCGCGCTCGCGACGGAAGTGGCTCGTTCAGCAACTACTTCGACACGCTCGGCGCGCAGATGCCACTCGGCTTCGCGTTCCACGCCGCGTTGTGGCCGTTCGCCGCGTTCGATGCGCCGTTCCTGGTGTGGCGACTGGTGCCGCTCGTCGCCTCCGCGTCGACGTGGCTTCTCGTGCGGCGAATTTTCGTGCGCGCAACGCGCGGTCCAGTCCCTCTTGCCGGACTCGGGGCGCTAGCCGCCGGGCACTTGTTGTTCTCGTTCGCGTGGCTCATGACCCTTCGGCCTGAGCCGATAGTCGCGCTGCTCTCCGCGGCGGTGTGCGCATGGGTGCTGCAATATCGAGACGACGATCGCCCGCGCACCCTCGGAGTTGCGCTCATCGCGGCGGCACTCGCCGCCACCTTGCACCCCAGCGGATTGGTGGCTTCGACGCCACTACTCCTCGCCGCGCCCACCGCCTGGCGTGCCGTCCGCCGCGACCTGGCGTCGCTCGTGCAGTGCGCGGCCATGGGGGCGTGCGGGATCGCTGCGGGTGTTCTCCTGTTGTTCGCCGACACCGATGCGGCGAGGTGGCGGGTGGATCGCGGACTGTTCGCGGGCGACGGATTCCATTCGCGCGGGGTGCTCGACGAGGTCGATCGCTATCGCGACCTGCTGGCCAACGGCTCGATTCCTGCCTTGACCAGCGTTCTTGTCGCGGGGGTTGCGTTGCTGGCGTGGATCGTCGCAACAATCGCCCGACGCACGAGCAATGAGAGCGCCACCGACACGACCCCGCTCGTCTTCGGCGGCATCCTCCTCGCGGCGGCGATGCTGCTCACGCTGACCCCGAGCAAGTGGACCTACCACTTCGGATCATTGTCGGCGTTCGCCGCACTCGCCATCGCCGCGGAATCGTCGCGTGTCGCAACCATGCGAGGCCGACGCGGCGCGATCGTCGGCGTCCCAGTCGTCGTTGCGCTGGTGCTCGTTGGCGCACGGAGCTTCCGCCATTCTCCTGACGCGCAGTACTTCCTCGAACTCGGCACCCCCCACCCGTCGGTGCTGGGAAACCCGTTGCTCTGGATTGCCATGGTCGCCGCGTTGCTCGCGGTACCCGGCACGCGGAGTGGGGTGCGGCGCTGGTCGTTCATGGCGATGATCTCGTTGACCCTCGCCGCGACGTTCGCGCTGTACGTCGTGGCCCCTGTGCTGGCCGGGCCGCGTTGGGCGATGCCGCGAGCCGGTATCGCCGACCTCGTGCGCGGGGGCTGCCCGATCACCCGATCGATCGATGTGAGTGACGAGCGTGAGGGGCGACCGTTGACTCGTGACGACGGATCACCCCCGACGCTCGGCTGGTACTCCCTCGACGGAGTCAGCAGCGCCGACGGTGCCGACGTGGTGGCCACCGTGCGAGCCTCGGCGGAGGCGCGTGGGATCAGCGTGCGAGTCGAGTGGGCCGCGCGAGATCGAGACTCGACATTGATCTTGAGCGAGACATCGATGGCGGTGGCGCCGTTCACCTCATCGGTGTACGGGCCGGCCCCGCTCTCGCGCCTGATACGAGTTGGCCCGCATTCGTCGCGTCTCCCTGACGCCAACGCAGTTCGGCTGACCGCGACAACGAGTAACGGCTCGCCCGTCGCGGTGAGCGATGTGATGGCCATAGCGCCGAGGTCGCTCGCGTCCGTGCTCGCGGGGCGATCGGCGTTGGTCAGCCCGCCCGAGTTGCCCCTGTTGCGATGCACTACTCCCCCACTCGTCCGCGCCGGGATCGCCGCTATGCCCGATGTAACGATCGGCTTCGAGCGAAGCCACGGGATCGACGAAATCCCTGAGCTCGGCAGCACATCCGGCCCGTGGTTCCTCGCGGAGGACGCGTACCCGACCACGCGGCTGAGGGCATGGCTCACCAACACAGACGCGTTCGCGGTGACTGTCCACGAGCCGGGCTCAGCCGAGCGCTCCGTGCCCATCGACATCGTGTACCGGTGAGCGCGCCCCACCGACCCCCTCGTCGAACTCGGCCCTGAAGTCAGACGCGTGTGGCGGCGCGCACGATGTCGGCGTCGATGTCGGCGATGACGTCGCCCTCGGCGTCGAGGTCGTAGAACTCGATGCCTTCGGAGACCACGGCTTCGTCGCCACCCACCGCAACCGCGAACTTGTTGGCCGAGTTGCGCACCACGTCGTGCAACATCTCATGTAGTTCTTCGGTCGAGAAGAACGAGTGCAGCGTGGCGGCCATCGTCTCGTCGAGCCCCGTGGGCAGGGTGACCACCACGTCGACGAACTGCACCGCTGCGGTGTGGCGTGGCGCGAGGTCGGTGGGCCGCGACGCGACGATCGACTCGAATAGCTCCGCCGAACCCAAGGCTTCGACCGCCTGCACGCTCAGGCGTGACTTGCAGATGCGGCACTGGTGCGCGGCGGCGCCCCGCAGGCGCACGAGTTCGGCGGTGACCGGATCGAGCGCCTTCATGCGCGCCACGCTGCGCAGGTAGTTCTCGATGGCGGGCCACAGCATCAAGTCTGCGGGCACGTCGACGTCGGCCACCTCCAGCGGAGCGATGGGGCCGAGGCGGTCGATGACGATGCGTCGGCGGATGCCTAGGTCGATCACGTACAGCGCCTGAGCGAAGCCCATCGCGTCGGCGCCGAGGTGTTCGAACATGTGGCCGCGCAACGAATCGTCGATGCCGCTCACGTCGATCACGAACTGATCGACGAAGGTCGTGAGCACCCGGCCTCGAGCATCGGTGGGCTCGGAAGGTGACGGGCCCACGAGCAACAACGCGGCGACCCGTTCGCGGATCATCGCGACGAGTGCCGCGTCGGTGTCGCGCTCGACGATACGTTCGATGACGGCGAGGTCGAGGTCAGCAGCATGCGTGGTCATAGCCCGATGGTACGCCGGTTACGCAGGTCGCCGCTCCGCGTCCGGCAACGGTCCGTGTTCAATTCAGGATGTTCACCGCGCGGGCGATCACCAGGATCACGAGCGAGAACGACATCGCCGATTCCAGCAACATCAGCAGCTTCGCCCAACGGGTGAGCGGCAGCACGTCGGTCGGGCTGAACGCCGTGGCGTTCGTGAACGCGAGGTAGAAGTAGTCGACGAAGGTCGGCTCCCAATCGGGCGGCGCAACTTCGGGCGTAGCCATCTGTGTGAAGAGCAGATCAGGGAACCGGCGTTCGCCCTCGGCACGCGCGGCCGGGCCGCCACGATCGAGCTCCCAGTACCAGAGCGCGAAAATCACCAGGTTCGTGAGCCAGATCGCCCCGCCCCACCGTAGGAGCAAGCTCGCGTTCTCGATGTGGCCGCCGAGTAACGAGTCGATCAACCGAACGGCTGACACCACGTTCGCCAAGCTCAACAAGCCCGTCAACAACAGACTCGTCGCCCGCAGCGCTCCAGAGCCGCGCCCTTCCTGGCGAACGTTCATCACCACGGTCGCCACGAGCAGGGCCGCGCCCACCGATGGCAACAGCCAGCGCGGGTGCATCGCGTACTGGTCGGGCAACGACAGCTGCAGCCCGATGGCTACGACCACGGCCGCCGAGACGGCCCAGCGGGTCTCGCCCTCGGTACGTCGCTGCCACGCCGGGCCCGCGCCCTTCTCGTGGTCGTTCATGGCGCCTCCGATCATCCGGGGGACACTGCCGTCACCTCGAGAGTCCGAATGATCAGCTCACCGGGTGGCGGTAGCTGAGCCCGAGATCGTCGAGACGGTTGCCAGCACCATCGACTCCGGTACCGAGGATCGCCGCGAGCGCCTGATGGTCATCGCGGCGGATAGTGAGCACCCGGCCGTTGAAGTCCTGGCGCTTCACCTGGATCATGGTGAGATAGCGGCTCAGCATGTCGGCTTCGGGGCCACGGAGCTGTTCGAGGCGCGTGAGATCGATGGTCACGGCGACCCCCGCCGGACGCGAAGGACGTTCGGTGAGATCGATGACCGCGGCGTTGGTCTCGACTCCGAAGTCGGGGCCTTCGTCCATGGGGAGCAACTGGTCGACCGGCACCGAATAGAACCGCGCCAATCGCTGCAGTCGGGGCACCGAGATGGCGCGCTCGCCGCGTTCGTAGGCACCCAGCACGGAGGCCTTGAACTCCTGACGGGACTTGGCCTCGACCTCTTGGAGCGACAGCCGCTTCTGGCGCCGAATGGAGCGAAGTCGCTCGCCGACCTTGCGGCTGTATGCGTCCGGAGCTACCGGTGGATTTTCGTCGTTCGCGTTGATCATGAGGTCCAGCCGTTGCCCGCGGATGTGATGCGACAGCGGGCGTGACTCGCTCACTCGCTGCACCCTGGGAAAGGGTTCACGTTGCGTGCTGGCCCGGCGTCTCCGGGTGAGATTACGACGCGAGGGCCCGCCAGCGCAAAAGACGCTCACGAAGCGTCAGGATGGCTCAAATCCCCCGCCAGGCGTGACCGTATCGCGGCCACAACACTGCACGCAGTAATAGCCGCGGTCTCTGCGCGCAGAACGTGGTCGCCGAAGGCGACGCGCGGCATGGGCGTGGCGTCCTCCTCGGGCGACCACCCCCCTTCGGGGCCGACCAGCACCGTCGGCAGGTGGAGCCCGGGCGGCGCGCCGCCCGCTACAGAAAGAGCGGCACCGGGTCGCCCCGCGACCTCCGCGAACGTCGAGATCGGCTCGATGATCGGAAGGCGGGAGCGTCGCGATTGCATGGCTGCTTCGCGCGCGACCGCACGCCAACGCTCGACATTGCGGGCGGCCTTCGCTTCGTCCCACAACACGATCGAGCGCGCCGCCCGGAACGCCACCACGCGATCGACGCCCAGTTCGGTCAGCTTCTGCACGACGAGTTCGGGCTTGTCGGCTTTCGTCAATGCGAACGCGATCGTGATCGGCGGTTCCGGCATCGGCTCCTCGAACACCTCACCCGAGATCTCGAGCTGGGCGGTCGCGCGATAGGTGCATTCACGCCAACGCCCGGCGCCGTCGGCGGCGGTTAGCAAGTCGCCCTCCCGCAGCCGCAGCACGCGGCCGAGATGATGTGCGTCAGCGTCGTTGAGCGCGGGACGTTCGAGCGTCGCGACGAACACCAAAGGTGGCCCGAACGGCGGGCGACGCGACGCTGCGGGCACGGGCGGGCCGGTCAGCGGAACGCGGACTTGATGCGCGACAGCAGCCCCGCATCGGCCGGCGCGACGATCTCGCCGCGGAGCTCGGCGAACTTGCGCAACAGATCGGCTTGCTCGGGGGTGAGGTCCTCGGGGGTCTCGACGATGACGTGCACGCGCAGATCGCCCCGGCCCCGGCCTTGCACGCGCGGTACTCCTTTGCCGCGGAACCGCATGACCTTGCCGGTCTGGGTGCCCGCGCCGATCTCGACCTTTTCCTCGCCGTCGAGCGTGGCGATATCGAGGTTCATGCCCAGCGCGGCCTGGGCGAACGAGATATGCAACGGATGCACGAGGTCGAGACCGTCGCGCAGGAACTCGTCGTGCGGGACCACCTGGAGATGGACGTAGAGGTCGCCGGACGGGCCGCCGCGCAGGCCGACCGCGCCGAGGCCCGACAATCGCAAAGTGGTGCCATCATCGACGCCGGCGGGGATGCCGACCTCGAAGGTGCGCTGGTCTTTGCGGCGGCCGTCGCCGGCGCACACCTCGCACGGGTGCTCGATCCTGCGTCCCTGGCCGTTGCACGTGGGGCACGCCACCACGGTGACCATGTTGATGAACGACTGACGTGTGCGCCGAACCTGCCCCGAACCGCGGCACTCGCCGCAGGTGCTGGCGTGCGAGCCCTTCTGGCACCCGGATGCCTCGCACTTTTCGCACACGACGTAGGTAGTGACCGTGGCCGAGGTGGTGCCACCGAACACGGCGGTCTCGAACGCGACCTGGGCGGTGGACTCGAGATCCGGGCCACGCGCCGGGCCGGATGCCCGCTGGCCGCCACCGAAGGAGCTACCCCCACCGAAGAACGCTTCGAAGATGTCGTTGATCCCGCCGCCAAACACGTCGCCGGTACCACCCGCGCCGGGGCCGGCGGCACCGAAGCGGTCATAGTGGGCGCGGCGTTGCGGATCAGACAAGGTCTCGTACGCGGCGGCGATCTCTTTGAACTTCGCCTCGGCCGTGGGTTCGTCGGGATTGGCGTCGGGGTGGTACTGCCGGGCCAGCTGACGGTACGCGCGCTTCAGCTCCTGCTCGGTTGCACCTTGGCTGACACCGAGCAGCTCGTAGTAGTCGCTAGCCACGCCTCATCCTTCGCTCAAACGGTCGCCGAGGCGCTGGCTCACGATGGCCACCGCAGACAACGCCTGCGGATAGTTCAGCCGCGTCGGCCCCAGGACGCCAACGGTACCCACCTGCTGACCCTCCACCTCGTAGGGCGCGACGACGATCGAGCACTCGGCGAGGGGCTCGACGCCGGTCTCGGAGCCGATGGCCACGCTGAGGCCCCGATCGATCACGTCGCGGATGAGCGTGACCACGACGAGTTGGCGCTCGAGTACCGACAAGACCTCGCGCACCTTATCGACGGCGTCGAACGCGTTGACCATGCGGACCGCGCCGCTGACGAAGACCTGGTCGGTCTCCTGCGAGCCGTCGTCTAGGAGGGCCTGCATCGCCGCACCCGCGAGGCGGACGATGACGTCGGGCACTTCGGGGCCGAACACCGCGCCCTTCAGCGGACCACCCACGTGGGTGCGGGTGAGGAGCGCGCACGCGTCGCTGATGGCGTCATCGGTGAAGTCGTCGGGGAGGTCGACCGTGGACTTCACGACCCCGCCGTTGGACAGGACTGCGACCACCACTGCCGTCTGTTGGGCGACCCGCACCACCTGAATCGACCGGACCGTCGCGCTTTTGGGCGTGGGGCCCACCACCACGGCGGCGCAGTCGGTGAGATCGGCCAGCAGCGACGTGGTCTCGGACAGCAGGTGTTCGAGCTCGCCGTGCGAGCGGTCGAAGAACGACTTCACGGCTTCGGCCTGTGCGTGGGCCAGTGTGGGCATGGAGAGCGAGTCGACGAAGAAGCGGTACCCCTTGTCGGTGGGTACACGCCCCGCGCTGGTGTGCGGCTGGTGGAGGTAGCCCTGCTTCTCGAGCTGGACCAACTCATTGCGCACGGTGGCCGGTGACACGCCGATGCCAGGCGCGTTCGCGATGTAACCCGACCCGACGGGCTGTGCGGTCTGGATGTACTCCTCGACGACGGCTTTGAGAATGGCCGCCTTGCGCTCTTCGAGCATGGGCGTTCGCCGATCTGCTGCCCATTCAGTGTACCGGCGCGGAACCCTCAAGCCGGGGACGAGGTCAGCAGCCGGGGTAGGTGGGCGCGCCGCCAGGGCATGCCCGGCACTCGTCCGGCGACCGCGAACTTCGCGCCGTCGGCGTCGGCGTCGGTCGAGCGCGTTACGAATCGAGTTTCAGTGCAGAGATGAAGGCTTCTTGCGGCACCTCGACGCGTCCGATCGACTTCATGCGCTTCTTGCCTTCCTTCTGCTTCTCGAGCAGCTTCCGCTTGCGGCTGATGTCACCGCCGTAAAGCTTCGCCGTGACGTCCTTACGCAAAGCCTTCACGGTTTCGCGGGCGATGATGCGGCTACCGATCGCGGCCTGGATCGAGACGTCGAACTGCTGGCGCGGGATGAGCTCACGAAGCTTGTCGACCATGCGCCGGCCGTAGCTCTCGGCGTTGGATCGGTGCACGATCGCACTGAACGCATCGACGGGCTCACCATGCAGCAGGACATCGACCTTGACGAGGTTGGCCTTCGCGTAACCCGCGGGTTCGTAGTCGAGCGAGGCATAGCCCTGCGTGCGGGACTTCATCTGGTCGAAGAAGTCCATGACCACTTCGGCGAGCGGCATGCGGTACACGAGCTCGATCCGTTCGGGCGAGAGGTACTCCATCTTGATCATCTCGCCGCGGCGCCCTTGGCAAAGATCCATGAGCGTGCCCGTGTAGTCGCTGGGCGTGAGGATGTTGCAGGTGAAGTAAGGCTCTTCGATGGAGTCGATGACCCCCGCATCGGGCATCACGCTGGGGTTGTCGACCACGACCTGAGTGCCGTCGGTCTTGTTCACGCGGTACTCGACCGATGGCGCAGTGGAGATGAGCGTGAGCCCAAACTCGCGCTCGAGGCGCTCGCGCACGATCTCCATGTGTAACAGGCCGAGGAACCCACACCGGAAACCGAAGCCGAGCGCGCCGGACGTCTCGGGTTGGTAGGTGAACGACGAGTCGTTGAGGCGGAGTTTCTCGAGCGATTCGCGAAGGTCCTGATACTCGTCGCCATCGATCGGATACAGGCCGGAGAACACCATGGGCTTCGGTTCGCGGTACCCCTCGAGGGCTGCAGTGGCCGGGCGCACCGCAGTGGTGACGGTCTCACCTGAGCGTGCTTCGCCGACGTCTTTGATACCTGCGATGAGGTAGCCCACCTCACCAGGACCGAGCGACTTCACCGGTGTGTGATCGGGCAGGCGCACACCGACCTCATCGGCCTCGTGCACGGTGCCGGCCTGCATGAAGCGCACCTTGGTGTTGGTGTTGAGCACGCCGTTCATGACGCGGATCGACGAGATGACACCGCGGTAGTTGTCGAAGTGGCTGTCGAAGATGAGCGCCTGCAACGGCGCCGCGGCGTCACCCAGGGGCGCGGGGATCCGTTCGATGACCGCTTCGATGAGGCCCTCAACGCCGATGCCAGTCTTCGCGCTGATGAGCAGGATCTCCTCGGCCGGGATGCCGAGGATGTTCTCTATCTCCTCGGCATAGCGCTCGGGCTCGGCGGCGGGGAGATCGATCTTGTTGAGCGCCGCGACGATGGTGAGGTTGTTCTCGAGGGCCAGATAGCAGTTGGCGAGGGTCTGCGCCTCGATGCCCTGCGCGGCGTCGACCAGGAGGATGACGCCCTCGCACGCCGCGAGCGAGCGGCTGACCTCGTAGCCGAAGTCAACGTGGCCCGGGGTGTCGATGAGGTTGATCACATGGTCGCGCCAGTTCAGGCGCACCGACTGAAGCTTGATGGTGATGCCACGCTCACGTTCGAGATCCATGGAGTCGAGGTACTGCGCTCGCATGTCGCGGGGGTCGACGGCACCCGTGAGCTCGAGCATGCGGTCGGCCAGCGTGGACTTGCCGTGATCGATGTGGGCGATGATCGAGACGTTGCGGATGAGGGACAGCTCCATGGCCGGGGGAAGTCTAAGGAGACGAGGGGGGTCCCCGGTTGCCGGCAGTGACTTTCGGAGCGCCGCCCGGTAGCATTCGCCGGTCGGCTTTTCGGCCGTTCCAGATCGCATTCGCGCTCGTCCGGGCGCACCGAGCAGCAGGGTCATCCGTGGCGAACATCAAGAGCCAGATCAAGCGCAACAAGCAGAACGAGAAGCGCCGCCTTCGCAATAAGGCCGTGCGCTCCCAGCTGCGTACCCGAATCAAGCAGGCCGAGGGCTCCCTCGGCACCGAGAACGCCGACGCCCTGGTGCGCACCGCCATCAGCAAGATCGACCGTGCGGCATCCACCGGCATCATCCACAAGAACGCGGCCGCCCGCCGCAAGTCGCGCCTCATGAAGCGCATTGCCCGGCTCGCCGGCGCCTCCACTGCGGCCTGACGCCTCGCGACCACCGCATTTCGATGGGCCCCGCTGTCTCGTGCGGGCCTATCGGCGCGCCAGGTTGGCCAGCCGCGCCACCAGCACTTCCATGACCATGTCGGGCGGCCAGGCCACGGTGCCCCGCAGCGCCAGGTCGGCCTCGGCCAGCAGTCGCGTGGCCTGACGCACCTTCGGCCCGCCCAGGCGGCGGCTCTGCGTGAGCGCCTTCTTCGCCGGAAAGGTCGAGCCTTTCATGCCGAGCAGGTTGGCGGCACCGCGCTCGTCAAGGCCCCCCACACCGTCGAGACGCATCATGCGGCTGTAGTGGGTGTGCAACGTCGCGAGCAACTGCAACGGGTGACGCTCCCCTGCGCCGAGCATCCGGTGCAGCTTGTCGAGCGCGTCGGCGATGTTGCCGGAGTCGATCGAATCAGTCAGCTCCCACGGAGGCACCGTGCCCGCCTCGCCGAGGAAGGGCTCGATGTCGGCCGCGCTGACCTTGGCCCCGGGGCCGTAGGTCGTCTCGATGGTGTGCAGCACCCCGACCACACGCGCTCGGTCCTCGCCCAGGCGTTGGTGTACCAGCTGTCGGGCCGCTCGATCGAGCGTGACCGAGGCTTCGTTCAGCCGCTCGTCGAGCCACGAATCGGCGGCTTTGCCCGACGGCACGCCCGTCTCGTGGACCACGCCCCCCGCCGCCTTGACGGCTTCGAGCAGCTTCTTCGGCACGGCGCCGAGCCGGTCCTGGCGAGGTGACTGGCCCCGCTCCCACACCAGCACCAAACGAGTGGAGGCGAGCGGATCGGCCAGGACGGTGAGCAGGGCCACAAGGTCGTCGGCCTTCGAGAACCGACCGAGGTGATGGCCGACCACCACCCGATGCCCGGTGAGGAACGGCGGCGTCTGTGCGGCGTCGATGAGCGCCGCAAGCGTGAACCCGTCGTCGGCCCGGAAGTCCTCCTCGCCCAGGCGAACCAGCGCGAAGTCGCGGTCCTCCCCGGCGAGCAGCTCGTGGATGAGCTCGTGCACGGCGTCGGCCAGCAGGGACGGCTCGTCACCGACGAGGAGGTGGATGTGGCTGAGGGCCGCGGGCACGGATCAGCGCTCGGCGAGAATCTCGGCCATGACATCGGCGACCCGCCGGCCACCGCTCACGTCGTGGGCCCGCAGCACCCGACAACCGAGTGCGATTCCGAGCGCGTGCGCGGCCCACGTGGCCTCGCGTCGGTCGTCGACCTCGGTACCGACGAGCGAGCCGAGGAACTTCTTGTTCGACGCGCTGAGGAACACGGCGAAGCCGAGGCCGACGAGGTCGTCAGAGTGGCGCAGGAGCGTGGTGGACATCTGCTCGTTCTTCCCGAGGTCGAGGCCGGCATCGACCATGATCTTCGACTGCGGGATACCCGCGGCGAGCGCGCGACCGGCGCGGTCGCTGAGGTACGCGCAGACGTCCTCGCGCACGTCGCCGTATACGGGGTTCGGATCAGGCACCCGCGGCGCGAGGCGGATGTGCGTGGCCACGACGGACGCTCCGTACTGGGCCGCAGCGGGCAGATAGTCGGGATCGGCGAACCCACTGATGTCGTTGCCGATCTGGGCGCCTGCCGCGAACGCTTCGCGAACGACACGGGCCCGGAACGTGTCGACCGAGATCGGGATGTCGAAGCGGGAGCGAAGGGCGACGACCGCGGGGATGACGCGTTCGAGCTCCTCGTCGACCGTGACCTCGGGGCCGGGGCCTGCTTTCACACCGCCCACATCGAGGAAATCGGCGCCGCCGACGACCAACGACTCGGCCTTCTTCATGAACGAATCGAAGTCGTAGTAGCTGCCCTGATCGAAGAAGGAGTCGGGCGTGCGGTTGAGAATGCCCATCACAAGCGCCCGATGCGTGATGTCGTAGCGGTGGGTCCGACCGAGCTCGAGAATCACGCCTGCGACGCTACAGGGCGCTCACCCGCACCCGTACCCGATCGTCGACCTCGAGCACGTCGAGCATCAGCTCACCGACCGCGAGGCGCTCGCCGAGGCGAGGTGCGGACGCGCCTCGGATCTGGTGGCGCACCGGCGCCCAGATCACCCGAGGGTGATACCGGGCCCGGAGGTCGCGCGCGACCACTGCGGCAGAGCTGCTCGTGGTGCGGATCACGAGCACGTCGATCGCGCCGACGTCGCGGTCGCGTAGCTCGCGCAGCGCGTCCACCGACCCCGCCGTTCCGTCGAGCTCGACGACCACCGCATCGCGGCGCCATAGCCACACGCCTCGGGCGACGAGCTCCGCGGCCGGTGCCGGATGCCGCGCAGCAAGCAGGGGTGACAACAACGCAACCGCCATCAGGGCGATCGATCCCCGCCGGAGCACGCGCGCGATCGCTGGCCCATCGGCCACGGTACGTACGAGGGATGCCCGGCCTGCCGATATGAGCCAGAACAGCGTGAGCCCGACGACGAGCACCACCACGTGGGGCAGGCGCAGCGTTCCGAGAGGCGCTCGGCCTGCGTACCCAGCCAGCGTGGTGATCCACCAGAGCAGGGCGCGCGCGGGTAGCTGCAACAGGGCGGCAATCGGGCCGCCCACCGGTCCACCGAGCGCGCCGGCGACCACGCCGCCGGTGAGTCCCCAGACCATGACCGGGCCGGCGGCGGGGAGGGCGAGAAGGTTCGCCGGGATCGAGGCCAGTGGCACGCCACCGAAGGTGACGACCGAGATGGGCGCCACAGCGAGTTGGGCGGCGATGGTGACCCCCAGTGCCTCGCGCAAAAACGCCGGTCCGCGTAGCGCGGCCGCAACACGACGGCTGCCGAGCAGGATGCCCAAAGAGGCCGCCGCCGATAACTGGAAACCGACCGAGCGCACGAGGAGCGGATCGGCGCACAACAGCACCGTGACGGCGAGCGCGAGGACGCGAACACCGGGCGCGGTGCGGCCGGCGGACGCCGCTGCCGTGGCCACTGCGGCCATGACCGCAGCGCGCAGCACCGAAGGCTCGGCGCGCGTGACGAGCACGAAGATGACGAGCACGAAGAGCGTGGCCGGTAAACGGATCCGATGGGGGACTCGCCGTAGCAGTGGCCCGGCCGCCGCGAGCACGAAGGCCACGTTCTGCCCGCTCACCGCCAAAAGGTGACCGAGACCGCCGGCGCGGAAGTCGTCGGCTAGCAGTGCGCTCTGCGCTCGGTCGTCGCCGAAAACGAGCCCGGTGTAGAGCGGACGCTGCTCGTAGGGCAACGCCCGGGCCCCGCCGGCCAGCGCGCCCCGAACCTCGTTCGCGAAGCCGTACCAGTGATTCGCGGCGCGCCACTGCACGATGTCGTCGATTGCGAGGCGTCCGGCGATGTGTCGCGCGTCGAGCCACGGTGCATTGTCAGGCCGTGGTTCGAACGCGCCGCGCACGATCATGCGCTGGCCCATCAGGTGGGTGACCAGCACTCGCTGCATCGATCGGTCGACGAAGGCCTCATAACGGCGCCCACCGATGCGCACGTCGACCCGTGCGCCGTATAGCAAAGGCACCGGATCGTTCATCAGGGTCGCGACGCCCTCGAACGCGCCGAGTCGTGGCTCGGCGTGCAAGGCGTGCATCGCCGTCGCCCCGCTCGACGACGCCCACACGAATGCGGTCAACGCGAGGAGCCACGGTGCCCGCGTGACCACCACGGCGAGCGCGAGCACCACCGCGCACCATCGCGGCAATGGCAACAACAACCACGCGCCGATCGCCGTGACGCACGCGACCACCACCGTCCAGCGGTCGGACATCGGCTACACCGTGACCAGCGGACGGAGCTGCTCGAGCTTGCCCGTACCGATGCCCTTCACATCGCCGAGCGCGTCGACCGTGCGAAACGGACCGTGCTGGGTCCGGTACGCGATGATCGCCGCGGCGGTCGCCGGACCGATGCCGGGGAGCGCGTCGAGTTGGATCGCCGTTGCGTTGTTCAGATCGACCGGCTCGACGTTCGCGCTGGGGAGCGGATCGACTCCCCCGCCATCTTTGGGGGCCAGCACCGCCGACGGGTCGCCGGCGCGTGGCACGACCACCCGCTGGCCATCGGCCAGCTTGGCCGCCAGGTTGACCCGAGCGAGGTCGGCATCGCTCGCCGCGCCGCCCGCCGCAGCAACGGCATCGAGCACACGCGAACCCCCGGGCACCTGCACCACGCCGGGCACGATCACCGCGCCGACGACGTACACCACGATCTTCGCACCCGCGGCCGGCCCCGATGCTGCAGAACCGGAGGCGCCTGATGCCGCAGAGGATGCGGCGGGCGTTGAAGCGGCGCGCGGCAACATCGTCGCGATGTCCGGACGGCTCTTCGGCCGGAGGACCGACCACGCCCCGATCACCAACGCGCACATCGCAACGACCGCGAGGGCCTTGACCAGCTGTTGGCGACCGGACGACCGCCCGTCAGATGGTGCGCCGAGCCAGCGAAGACGAAACCGGACCGCCCCTACCAACCAGTCCCGAAACCCTATGGGTTCCGCCTGCGTCGATGGACGCTCGTCGGTGGACATGAGAAACCCCTCCCGTCAGACGAACAGGAGGGGAAGTAAGGCGCAGTGTAGCGGCGCGACCCGCGGTGTCAGAACAAGCGTTGGGTGAGCTTGCGCCGGTAGATCGGGGTCCGGGCATCGTCGGGGCCCATGATCTCGAGCAGATCGACGAAGCGTTGGCGTGCCTCTTCGTCGGCCTTGACCTGATCGAGCAACGCGTCGAGCTGCGCATCGAAGTCGTCGAGGGGCTGGGCACCGGCTCGGGCCAACGCGGCGATGCGCTTCGACTCGGGCGTCTCGGGGATGCGAGCGAGGAGCGCGAGCGCTTCCTCGCCGTCGTTTCGGGCCACCAGCAGATCGGCCAGCGCAATGATGGCCCGTTCGTTGCCCGGCTCGATCTCGAGGACCTCGCGAAGCGACGTCTCGTCGCCGGCTTCGAACAGGTTGTTCAGATGCGTCTCGGCCTCGCTCGGGAGGAACTTCGACACGAACTCGACGACCGCGGCCTCGCCCTGGGCACCGACGAACCCGTCGACAACCTTGCCGTCCTTGACCGCGAAGACCGCGGGGATCGACTGCACCCGGAAGGCTTTGGAGATCGACGGGTTCTCGTCGATGTTGACCTTGGTAAGGACGACGTTGCCGTCGGTCGCGTCGATGACGCGTTCGAGGATGGGGCCGAGTTGCACACAGGGACCGCACCACGGTGCCCACAGATCGACGATCACGGCGACGTCCATCGAACGGGCGATGACATCAGTCTCGAACGTGGCATCAGTGACATCGATCGGCATCACGAGACTCCTTGCAGGGCGAGCGGACACCGCGCGCGGTGGCTCAGGCGGGGTTCAGCGTACGCGGTGGCCGAACGAGACCAACCGGTCACCTTGCCGACCTCGCCTCAAAAGCGCGGGCCCGCTCCCGACGAGGGCCAGCGGGTAGGTTGACGGCCCATGACCGACCTCCCCGGCGTCCGCGCCGACGCCGTCACGGCGTGGCTCGCCGCTCGTTCGCCGGCGACACGACCCCCATTGCATTTCGAACACATCGCCGGCGGGCGGTCGAACCTCACCTACCGCGTCACCGACCAGGCCGGTCATGCGTGGGCACTGCGGCGCCCCCCGCTCGGCCACGTGCTTGCCACTGCGCACGACATGGGCCGCGAGTTTCGCATCCTCTCGGCGCTCAACGGCACGACCGTTCCCGTGCCCGATGTCGTCGGCCTCTGTGACGACGTGACCGTCAACGATGCGCCGTTCTACGTCATGGACTTCGTCGACGGCATCGTTCTGCGCGATCAGCCATCGGCCGAAGCCATTGCGACCGCCGTGCGCACTCGCTCGTGCCAGAGCATGGTCGACACGCTGGTCGCGATCCATCAGGTCGACGCCGACGCCGTCGGCCTCGGCACCCTCGGCCGCAAAGAGGGCTACATCGCACGTCAGCTGAAGCGCTGGCGACAGCAGTTTGCCGACTCGAAGACGCGCGAGCTTCCCGAGATCGAACGGGTTCACGACATCCTCATCGCGCGCATCCCCGAGCAGCAGGGCGCAGGAATCGTGCACGGCGACTACCGGCTCGACAACTGCATCCTCTCGCCTAGGGGCGACGTGGTGGCGGTGCTCGACTGGGAGCTGTGCACCCTCGGCGACGTCTTGAGCGATGTCGCGCAACTGCTCGTCTACTGGTGCGAGGCCACTGACGATGCGTACACCCTCGAATCACCGCCCACCATCGTGCCCGGCTTCCTGACGCGCGACCAGCTGATCGAGGCCTACGCCGCCCAGTCGCCGCTCGACCTCAGCGACATCGACTTCTACCTCGCGTTCGCGTATTGGAAGGTGGCCTGCATCATCGAAGGCGTCTATGCGCGCTACAAGGCCGGCGTCATGGGCGGCGACGACACCGAACTCCAGATCGAGTCGTTCGCTCGCCGCGTCGAATTGCTGGCGAGCCGCGCCGACGAGATCGCGAGCCGATTGTGACCGACTTCGGAACGGGTCCGTTGTTCGAATTGATCGAGCGGCCCGATGTCGACCGGCCGGTCCTCCTCGTCCATCTCGAGGGGTGGATCGATGCCGGCGCAGCCGCGGTCACCGGCATCGCCGCGGCGCTCGCCGAGCAGGGTTCTCGGGTGGTGGCCCGCTTCGACACCGAACAACTACTCGACCATCGGGCGCGTCGGCCGGTGATGCACCTCGACGATGGCGTGAACACCGGGCTCACCTGGCCCGAGATCAATCTCGAGCTCGCGACCGACCGCGAAGGCACGCCGTTCCTCGTACTGCACGGCCCCGAACCCGACCACAACTGGCGCCGCTTCGCCGACGCCGTGATGCACCTCGCCGTCGAGTTCGACACCCGTCTGCTGGTGGGCTTCGGTGCGTACCCCGCCGCAACGCCGCACACCCGGGCCCCGCGCCTTTCGGCCACGGCCACCGACCGAGCATTGGCGGCCCAGGTCGGGTTCACCAACGCGACCCTCGACATCCCGGCCGGCGTGCAAGCAGTCATCGAACGTAAGTCGGTCGAGTTCGACATCCCGGCCATCGGCCTATGGGCACAGGTGCCCCACTACGCGGCAACAATGCCGTACCCAGCTGCCGCGGCCGCGCTGCTCGACGGCGCCCGCATCGTCGCCGGTCTGCGATTCGACGCCGAGCCGTTGCGCGAACAATCGGTGGCCACGCGCCATCGCCTCGACGAGCTGGTCGGACGCAACGACGAGCACGCCGAGATGTTGCGCCAGCTCGAGGTACAGGACGACGCGATCCGTCAAGCCGACGAGAACGAACTTCCGAGCGTCGACGAGCTCGCGGCCGAAGTCGAGCGCTTCTTGCGCGAGCAGGACGAATAGCGGGCGCATATGAAGATCGACACCGGACTGCACAGCGACATCACCAAGGCCGCCGATGTCGCTCGGCGCGCCGAGGCCGCAGGCTACGACGGCCTGTTCGGCGCGGAGATCGCACACGACCCGTTCCTTCCGCTCGCGCTGGCCGCGCAGGCCACCTCCCGCATCGAGCTGGGCACCGGAATCGCCGTTGCCTTCGCCCGCAATCCGATGACCCTTGCGGTGATCGGGCACGACCTGCAGCGGCTGTCGCAGGGTCGGTTCGTGCTCGGCGTCGGTAGTCAGATCAAGCCGCACGTCACCAAGCGATTCTCGATGCCCTGGTCGAGCCCGGCGGCGCGCATGCGCGAGTTCATCATGGCGATGCGCGCTATCTGGAACACCTGGGACACCGGCGAGCGCCTGGCATTTCGCGGCGAGTTCTACAAGCACACGTTGATGACGCCGATGTTCGATCCAGGCAAGAACCTCTACGGACCGCCACCGGTGCTGCTGGCTGCGGTCGGCCCGGCGATGACGTCGGTCGCGGCCGAGGTCGCCGATGGTCTCGTGGCGCATGCGTTCACCACCTCGTCGTACTTCCGCGACGTCACCGTGCCTGCGGTCGAACGCGGGCTCGCCTCTTCGGGGCGCGCCCGTTCCGACTTTCAGATCTCGATGCCGTTGTTCGTGGTCACCGGACGCGATGAGGAACAGCTACGCGCCCACGCCAAGCCGGCGCGGGCGCAGCTTGCGTTCTACGGATCCACACCGGCCTATCGGCCTGTGCTCGAACATCACGGCTGGGGTGAGCTCGGCGACGAGCTGAACACGTTGTCGAAGCGCGGCGAGTGGGAGCGGATGGGCGACGCCATCACCGATGACGTGCTCGACGCGTTCGCCATCGTCGGCGAACCTGGCGCGATCGCCCCCGCGATCAAGGCTCGCTTCGGCGGCCTGCTCGACCGCGTCCAGTTCTTCGCCGCGGACATCGACGACCACGCGACCTGGGCGCCGGTGCTCGATGCGATTCGCGCCATCAACGACCCGTCGGGCGCCGAATCCTGATGTAGCCGTTGATGAGCTGCGAGGCGATCGACATCGACCCGGGGAACGGTGGCAGCTCATCGACGTGGAACCACTTCGCATCGACGATCTCGCTCGGATCGATCACGATCTCGCCGCTCTCCCACTGGGCATAGAAGCCGAGCATCAAAGAGTTCGGGAACGGCCACGGTTGGCTGCCGAAGTAGCGGAGATCGCCGACCTCGACGCCGACCTCCTCGCGCACCTCGCGACGCACTGCTTCCTCGAGAGACTCCCCCGGTTCGACGAAACCCGCGAGCGCGCTGTACATCGGCGAGGGGAATGCTCGGCCGTGGGCCAGCAGCATCTCGTCGCCGCGGTGCACCACCATGATCACCGCGGGTGACAAGCGGGGAAACGAGAGCAGGCCGCACGCCGGACACCGCATGGCCCGCTCGCCGCGGGCGAGCTCGGTCGGCGTGCCGCACCGGCCACAGAACCGGTGCGTGCGCGACCACTCGACGATCTGCACCGCTCGGCCGGCGAGCGGCCAGTCGCCCGCATGGACAATGGGGTGAAGCGCACGAAGCGGGACGAACATGAAGCCGTCAGGCTCGACCGCGTCGTGCGAGACACCGACGGTCCACACGCTGGGCGCACCGGCCGGACCGATCTCGTGCTCGGTCTCCCAGTCGGCGAAGGCATCGAGCACGTCGCGCGAAGGGAACATGGCGAGCTCGCCCTCGGCGCTGCCCGTGGCGACGAGCACGTCACCGTTGCGCACGATCATCCAACGCTCCGTCATCCAACGCTCCGTCATCCAACGCTCCGTCATCCAACGCTCCGTCATCCAACGCTCCGTCATGATCGCCTCGAGAGTTCGTTTGCGGCCACGCGCCGCAGGTCGCTCATGCCGTCGAGCAATGTCTGGGCCAGCGCGATCTGCGCGCGAAACCGCGCCCGGTTCTGGTCTGGTCGGTCGATGCGGAAGTAGATATCGCCGTCGAGGTAGTCGGTGAGGAATCGCAGCGCGTTCTCGGTGGTCATCATCGCACCCGCTATGGGAAGTGCTTCAGCCTCGGCGTCGTGAAGCTCGCTTCCGTAACCATCGAGCCAACCGCGGAGCACGAGACCGAATCGTTCGGTCTGCAGCGACGTGGTCGCGAGGTCGTCGTCCTCGGAGGCGCTTCGGCACATCGTGCGGATCAGTTCGCCCACATCCGCGAGCAAATGGCCGGGCATCGTGGTGTCGAGATCAATCACGGTGAACGTGCCATCGGCGCGGCGCACGATGTTGGCTGCTTTCGCGTCGTTGTGGGCCAGCCGTCGCTGCAGTTGACGCCACGCGTCGAACTCGCGCAGCTCATGAAGCCGCTCGAGCACCCTCGACGCCCGTTCGATCTCGGGTTGCGCGTGGAGAAATCGGTTTGCATCATCGCGGAGCACCGCGAAGTGCCAGGCGCGTTCTCGAGCGGCGAAGTCGTGGAACGATGGGATCACCTCGACGTACCGTTCGAGCGGTTCGTCCGCCAGCGACGCGGCGTATTCACCGAACGCTCGGCTGATCGTCTCGACCTCGGAGTCCGCAGGAGCACCCGCCCGCACCTCGCCCGGGATCCAGGTCGACGCCCGCCACAACCCGCCGAGGTAGTCGCGATGGAGCAGTGCGCCATCGACCGTGCGCCGCCAGTGCAGCGTGGGCACCTCGACCCGGTCGAGGACCTGCTCGAGCCGCTCGAGGTTGGCCATGAGCTCGTGCGGCGCCCGGAACACCACGTCATTCACCCGCTGGATCGCCACCGGTGTCGCGGCGGTCACCTTCCACGTGCGATGGATGTGGCCGGCTGGGAGCGACTCGATTGGCGATGACCCCTCGATGCCGAAGGCGGCGAGGATCTCCGGCGGGGGCGGCGAGGTCACGGGGCGTAATTCTAGGGCGAGCGTGCGTCGCAGATCGGGCCGCAGGAGTTCGAGCCCCGTGGGTGTCTACCGCATGGCCCCGCTGCTATGGTTTCCCTCTCTCGGGGCTATAGCTCAGTTGGTAGAGCGCTTCCATGGCATGGAAGAGGTCAGGGGTTCAATTCCCCTTAGCTCCACGTGTGATGTCGCGAGACATCCCGGACGGCGTGAACCCTCATCGAGGGTTCACGCGGTTTGGTTTTTGGGGTCCTTCTGGTCCTCCGCGGGGTCGTCCGCTGGGTTGGTAGTTGCGGGTGAGGTCGCGGAGGAGTTCGCCGGTGGCGGCGTGGATGATGCGGATCTCGAGGTCGTGGATGAGCATGACGACGGGGGTCCGGTTGTGGGTTCGGCCGATGCCGATGTGGTGGAGTCGGCCGTTGTGGCGCAGGGTCACGGCGCCTGCGTTGTCGACTCGGTCGTAGCGGACGCGGTATTCGGTGTCGGGTTCGTGTTGTCCGGGGGTGGCTTTGGGGCGGGTGGTGTAGGCGACGGCGGGGGTCGCGCGTTGGGGAAGCGATCGATGTGGTCGTTGGTGGTTGTAGAGCTCGACGAATTGGTCGAGTCGGGTTTGGAGTTCGGTGAGGGTGGCGGCTGGGGGTTGGGCGCGTAGCCACTTCTTCATGGTCTGTTGGAAGCGTTCGACTTTGCCGCAGGTGGTGGGGTGGTTCGGTTTCGAGTTCTTCTGGCGGACACCGCGTTTGACGAGTTCGGTCTCGAGGCCGTTGCGTGAGGTTTTGCCGCCGCGGGCGAAGCGGGCGGTGAACACCATGCCGTTGTCGGTCAAGGTCGAGAACGGGATCCCGTGGCGGGCGGTCGCTGCTTGGAACGTGGCGAGGACCGCGATTCCGGTGACCGGTTGGTGCGCGGTGACGGACAGGGCGTAGCGGGAGTGGTCGTCGAGCCAGGTGAGGATCTCGATGTCGACGCCGCCGGCGAGGCGGTGGTGGGTGAAGTCGGCCTGCCAGGTCTCGTTGGGTTGTTCGGCCGCGAAGCGGACATAGGACGACTTCGGTCGTTTCGCCGGTTCTGGTGCGATGAGTTGCGCGCGGCGCATGATCCGATACACCGTCGCTCGCGAGACCCGGATCCGGTGGTGGTGTTCGAGGTGCCACACGATGGTGTCCGCGCCTGCGTCGAGACCCGCGGTGGCGAGCTCGGAGCGGAGTCTGAGGATCAGTTCGACGATGGGCGCGGGGGCGCGGTGAGGGCGCGTCGCGACCGCGGCTCGAACGCGGCGTCGCCTTCGACGCGGTAGCGGGCAACAAGCTCATAGACCCACGACCGCGATACCCGGTAGGTGTTGGCTACCTCGGCCGGTCGACGGTTCTCCAACACGACAGCGGTGATCACAAGACGGGATTTGGACACCCCGCGAGCATCAAACGAGTGTCCGCTATGACGCGCGACATCTGTCCGCCATCACCCGAGACAACACACCCTTAGCTCCACCCCGAACTAGCTGGTGCAATGCAAGACCCCCGGCCACAAGGTTGGGGGTCTTCAAGTTCCAGGGAGCCGAAGTGGGAACCTAAGCCTTCGTTCATTGGCTCCCAATGGCGCCGAGCAGACGGCTAGCCGTTGGCAGCGCAGCAGTCACGCTGGATGCCGTCTGGTGCCGGTAGTGGCGCGACACCATGCGTGTGTCGACGTGACCGAGAATGCGAGCGACGAGTTCAGCCCGAACCCCATCGCCGACAGAACAGTGCACGCGGTATGGCGCAACGAGTACGGGGTCACCGGTCTGACGCCAGCGAACCGCTCCACCAAGATGGCAGATGCGAGGAGCCGGCGCGTTCGGTGCACCTCTGCGGGCGTCGACGATGAGACGGCCGCCACGACCGCCGATCGGCGATGTTGGGGGCGACTGCTCGCGGCGAGCCGGATTCGGTCACACCCGGATTTTCGACACCGATTGCGAGCTGGAGTTGGTGACCCAGATGTTGGTGCCGTCGAACGCCACCCCCTGCGGGCTGACGCCGACGGCGACGGTGGCGGTGACCGTGTTCGAGACCGGATTGATCTTCGACACCGTGTTCGACACGTTGTTGGTGACCCAGATGTTGGTGCCGTCGAACGCCACCGCGATCGGATTGGTGCCGACGGTGACGGTGGCGGTGACTGTGTTCGAGACCGGATTGATCTTCGACACCGTGCCCGAGCCGGCGTTGGTGACCCAGATGTTGGTGCCGTCGAACGCCATCATGGCCGGGCTGCCGACGGTGACGGTGGCGGTGACCGTGTTCGAGACCGGATCGATCTTCGACACCGCGTCCAAGCCGGCGGTGACCCAGATGTTGGTGCCGTCGAACGCCATCCAGACCGGGTTGTCGCCGACGGCGACGGTGGCGGTGACCGCGTTCGCGAACGGATCGATCTTCGACACCGTGTCCGAGCCGGCGTTGGCGACCCAGACGTTGGTGCCGTCGAACACCACCCCGTGCGGGCCGTCGCCGACGGTGACGGTGGCCGTGACCGCTTTCGAGCCCGGATCGATCTTCGACACCGTGCCCTGGTTGAGGTTGGTAACCCAGATGTTGGTGCCGTCGAACGCCACCCCCCACGGGCCCGGCCAGTCGCCGGTACCGGGGTTGACGGCGCCGGTGACCGTGTTCGAGACCGGATCGATCTTCGACACCGTGCCCCCGCCCTCGGTGGCGACCCAGATGTAGGTGCCATCGAACGCCACCCCGACCGGGACGGAGCCGACGTAGACGGTGGCGGTTGGTTTGTTGCACGTGTCCCAACGGATCAACGCGATACATGACGCAGAAACCGGACCGGCCACCCCAGCCGACCCTGTCGAACCTGTGGAACCGGTCGAACCTGTCGACCCTGGCGACCCTGGCGACCCTGGCGACCCTGGCGACCCTGGCGACCCTGGCGACCCTGGCGACCCTGGCG
>Ga0114966_10001098_pt1 | contig 25280 bp, 18 predicted proteins | sample M_130207_XF_Meta_FD_87029 | JGI IMG/M metagenome (GOLD analysis project Ga0114966, IMG submission 87029) | Freshwater microbial communities from Lake Montjoie, Canada to study carbon cycling - M_130207_XF_MetaG | ecosystem: Environmental > Aquatic > Freshwater > Lake | place: Lake Montjoie... | reverse complement strand
TGATGCTGCTGCTGCTGCTGCTGCTGCTGCTGCTGCTGCTAAACAAAAACGTATTGATGATGCTGCTGCTGCTGCTGCTGAAAAAAAACGCATTGATGATGCTGCTGCTGCTGCTGCTGCTGCTGCTGCTGCTGCTAAACAAAAACGTATTGATGATGCTGCTGCTGCTGCTGCTGCTGATGGCATTAATTTAGATGATTTTAGACAATTATTTAGTTGTGATTACCTAACAATGCGTGAAATTGCAGAAAGGATTAGACGTCTTACAGATGAAGCGATTCAAAATATATTTCAATCGAACTATGAACTATTTAACTATATGATTACTGATAAAAATAATGTTAGAGCTTTGCTTGTAATTGGATTATTAAGATCGTTTTTAAATAAAGAACATGAAATAACTCTTGTTGGTAAATACGCTCTACAACTAACTGCAACTTCAAAACATAAGCAAATTATGTCCTTTAATAAATATCTTCATCCTCTTATGCCGGTTGATTCAACAACTGCACTTGGCATATGTTTAGACCGACGCAGCTCCGATTTGGATGCTTGGTTCCTTTCAATTGAAACGGAGAGATTTAAAAAAACATTTATGGACATTTTTTTAAAATTTTTTGACGCAACTGAAATAATGCGACATGATGAAGAAGTGAAAATTGAAAGGTTTCAAGATTTTTTATTATCAAAAAACAGGTATCTTACGAAAGCGGCGGTGGGTTATCCGGGTATCGTTAAGGTGTTAAGAAGCGCGGGTGATGGTTTTGTTACAAATGTTGCAGATTTTGCATTTAAAAATTATGAACAAGAGAAGTTAGTATTTCCAAATATCGAACCCATAGTTTTATCTGATAAAAAGTTAGATGATGCGTTGAAACGATTGATGGGTGGGGGTGGTGCCCCAATACCCCCAATACAATTAACATTTCAGTTTCCAGATTTATTAAGTCTTTTAAACGAATATGTGCACATTATTGTAAGTGAATTAACTAAAATATTAGCAAATAAAAATATGTTTATGGAGACGGAATATTATTTTGTTTTCACATCAACATTGTTAAAATTTTTTTCAAGGGCGATTCAAATGTCTTATATACAAATGTCTAAAATATATGATGAAGATACCACTTTATTTATGAAAAATCCTAACAATACAACGCGTGCCTTTTTTATGATAACTGTTAATCAGCATACCCAAAATGAAGAAATTTTAAAAATCATCAATGAAATATTAAATTTATTTTTGGTTGATGAGAATAAATTAAACCCGGAGACATTTCATTTGTTGGTTTTATATAGAGAAACGGCAAAACCCGATTATAAAACAAGAGCATCAAATAATTTACATCGAACAATTCTCGATATATTTATTAACAAAGCTGGTTTAGTTGAACCGCCGCCACATCGTATGGGTGGGAAAAAAATAAAAAAAACAATAAAAACAATAAAAACAATAAAAAGGAAAATAAATAAATCAAAAACAACAAGAAAAAAAATAAAACATGTCGCAAAATATACAAAAAAATACAGGAAATAAAATTAAAATTAGAGTAATTTATTTCCCGATCACTAAAAAAGTTTTATACCATTTGTGCGCTTAACTGTTCGCACCACATTACCAATTCGTTGTTGTTGTTGATGCTGCTGCGACGGTTGTTGCTGATGCTGTTGCTGATGCTGCTGATGCTGTTGCTGATGCTGCTGATGCTGCTGATGCTGCTGCTGATGCTGATGCTGCTGCTGATGCTGATGCTGCTGCTGATGCTGTCGCAATCGAATCTGATGTTGCTGATGCTGCTGTTGTCGCAATCGCATCTGATGTTGCTGTTGTAAACGCGCCTTACGTTCCTCTTCAAATAATAATTGTTGCTGATGTTGGGCGCGATATTGTTCTTCTTGTGTCGCTGCTGCCAACCCCTTGGATTTAAATTTAATTCTGTTTTCATCGTGTATATTTTGTTCTTCATAAGTATTTGAAGCGTGACTATAAGCGGTGTCAAAGCCATTAACATCTATAAAATTGTTATTATTTTGTTTATTAAAAACATAATTCAAATTTTTTATTGTGCTTAACCCATCGCTTGTTGTTTTGTAAAAGACCATTTCCGCTTCAGAGCGCGATATGGTTCTCATAATTCCCTCCACCATTTGCAATATTTTTGGACTCTGCAAAGGGAAAAAATTCCGCCGGTCTATTTTTAGACCGGCTTGCAAAACACGATGTTGCATATAATTATCTTCGCCGCCCCACGCCCAAAAATTAGGAAACCCATTTGTTTTTTCAAAATCTGATCCCTTTATTGAAAAAATGCCCCCCAGCGCAAACGTTACACCATAAAAATGTTTAACGATTCCTTCGCGCGTTTCATACTGCAATACGTTTTTATCATAAGGAAATGTGTCAACGTCATTAAATACAAATGTAATATTTTTATAATGGTTTGGAAATTTGTCTCTAATTGCTAAAAATCCAATATTTTTCATTCCTCCACGATTAAATGGGCGATTATCTTTTTGATGAACAAAATGAACGACATAATCTCGGGGATCATAATCAGATAAAACGTGTTTCATATAAACGGAAAAAAATGTCATATGTTCATGTCGATCTCTATAAGGAACGATGAATGCAAATTTTGGAACTACTTCTTTTATTTCTTCGATATCTTCTATTTTTATTTTTATTTCTATTTCTTCCGTCATACCTTTTTAATTTTGAATTTAAATTTGTATATTTATATATACTATATTGCGCATAATATACAAATTCAAACTAATAAATAACTAAATAACCAAAGTACCAATCATGCATAATATCTAGGTTTTAGAAGGAAGCGCATATTTTTCTAGTATTACTTTTGGAATAAGATTATCAGTAAGGGTTTCCAGTTTTTTATAACATTTGTTTATGGTTACTTCGCTAATTTCCGTTATTCGATTCACGTCCCTTTTTGACACATTTAAATTACACGTCTGCGAGACAAAATACACAATTCCGGCGGCGATTGAGTGTGGCGTATTTTCTGGTATTAAATTATTCTTTTCAATTCGTGCTGCCACAAATTGACACAGTTTGGTAAGTTCCCCATTGATATTTAATCTACTACAATATCTCTGGATAAATGCTTCTGGTTTCGTCTTTACAAAACTCGTCTTGTCTGAATTTACCATTTCGTGTTCTAGTTCGTTTATAATTGTAATTGCATTTTTGCACCCCTTTGTTGCACTCGTATTATCTAGATTAAAAATTGTTGCAATTTCCTTTATTGTTCTAGGACAACCGTGCTTTCGGCACGCGATGTACGTTGATGCTAAAATAATTCCATCGCGATTGAGACCTCTATACGTTTTAAACTCCGATATTTTCTTATGATACCTAAGCGCCTCGTCAATAATTATTTTTGGTATGCCGCCGTTATGTGCTATGATTGTTATGCACTGAAATTCGTCATATTGTGATTTTTCTCGATACGGCATGGACTGCCATTCCGTGTATCTCCTGAATTTTCTCATCTCATAGCTGGTTGCGCCATCACACACAACTTTGCACCCATAAGATGATTCAATCAGCAGCGGATTTATCGGCATTCCACAACGAGTCGGATCGCTGGTTTGGTTGTCGTCCGCGCCATAATAGCGCCATTCCGCACCATGATCCAGAATATCTTTATACACAACGGCGCATTTTTGATTTGTGCACGTCAAAAATCCATCATCTGTAAAAGACACAATCGAAGAGCAATGATCGCAGGTTTCTCGCTGACCGCTGCTTCTATACACGCATTCTAAAGCTGATGCCGACGATGATGATGCCAATCCGGATGCACCCAAACAACCCGTCGAACCATCGCCGCAATCTTCATTTATAAAACTGGAATCAATTTGTTTCCACAAATCTTGTTTATTGGGTTTAGAATTATGTCTGTTTTTTTTTGTTGTTTTATGGTGATTATTATTATTATTATTGGTACTATCTGATGCTGATGCGGTATTTGCCGTAGTCATGAATCGTGTTGGCGTTCGTCCGTTACCGTGTTATATATTACATCGATCTATATCTAATTCAATTTTTATTAAATATAATTTATATAGTTGTAAAATAATTGTAAATAATTGTAAATTATATATTATTTTACAACTATATAAATTATATATTAAAATATATATATGACATAAAATATTTTCTATATATATTTTAATATGGGTGCAACTATTTCTACACGCAATGCTAAATCAAACCTGAAATTAAAAAAAGAAATAGATTACATTGCTACAAATCTTATACTAACTTCTGATTTTACAGATATGACAAAACTTGGTAATGTGAATTATTGCAATAAATTAGTTAAAAAGGTTTCAGTTATATTTCAAAAAAATCAAGACATTGATATTGGACTATTAATAAGGGAACTATATAAAATTAAAAAAAATAATGAACAACAATTTAATGATGAATATGGCGTGGACACAGCGGATGCAACAGATGCAACAGATGCAACAGATGCAACAGATGCAACAGATGCAACAGATGAAAAAGAGAAGAAAAAAGAACCAATGGCTGATGTAGCCGCATCCGTACAAAAAGAAGGAGGAGAACGAAAACATGTAGGAAACATTGAAGTAGAAGTGCGAGGTGGTACAGACAAAAAACGCAAAACCACAACCACGCGCTCTAGCTCTCGCGCTCGCACTCGTTCCACACAACCACAATCCCAGCCACGAGTTCAATTAAAGGATGTCAAAAAAAAATGCAATAAAATTGCAGAATTTTATGTTTTAGTTGCACATTTATTTGCGTGCATTGTCAGCACTATAAATCCATCATTTGAAATTAATAGCAACAGTACCAATACCAAAAAAAGCACACCATATGGTAAATCACTTGACTTTTGTTCAGATAGATTAATGTCATTAATAAACAACGGATTAACTGAAAATAGCGATGGTAATTTTATGGTAAATCCAAAAATTTGTCAAACAAATATTTCTAAAAGCGGAAGCGCAATGCGAATTGGTCAATTACCCGGAATGAATGCTCTGAAAAAATTATTTGAAATAAAAGGAGATCATCGCGAAGAAATTAGAGCTCTTTATAAAGCATTAATGGGAGACGATGCACCGTCAAATATAACAACTTTTAACCAGATAGAAGGTATACAGCTTAAATCAAGTAAAAATGATGTTGAATGTTCAGGATTCCAATTATCCTCGTCGTCCTCAGATGAGGACGGAGGGGGCACCAGCGGTGGCGGTCGCGATGACGAGCGCGAACTAAAAGACGAATACTACCAGTCACAATTTCAGTCGAGAACAGGACCAGGAACGCGAAGTGGCATATATGCGCACGGATATGTTGGTAGCATGAAAGAAGAATTATTTAGTGAATATATGAATCATGTTAAAATGATGATGAATAAGTCCGAAAAGAACCGCGCATTGCTTCTAGAAATATTATCTGAACTATTCACGTATACGCGCAATGATGATGATGAAATTACTGGAGTTATTATTAACCCAACACTAGATTATGAGAAACTAAAAGCTCTTGTGAGACAAACGCGAAGAATTATAATTAATTTATATGTTGGCTGTGAGGAAGACCATGCAGCAGCGTTGAATATATTCAAAAATATTGTTGAAAAAAGAATAAAAATAACATTAATGATGCAAGAAGAAAATCTTCGAAAACAATTAGGAAACCTAACGCAAGGAAGAATAAATCAAGAGTTACTTCGGTATCAAAATCAGGCATACAGACAAGACTACAATTATAATCCAAATCCAAATAGAAATCAGTTGCCGCATTTTAAAGATTTGGTTAAAAAACAAGTAAAAAAGGATTTAGATTCAAATCTTTATCAAACTATTTTACCAGAGTTGGACGAATGGTTAAATGAAGAAATTCAAAATGCCGTAGAAGTATTGGATCCATTGAGTGTCGCAAAAGCGTATATTCAATTTTTAGAAGAAACCGAAATGCGTGAAACAGAACAAACAGCGCCCATAAATCCAAATGCTGTTGCCGCCGCCATTGCCCCCGCCGTTGCTCCTCCCGCTCTTGCCCCTGCTCTTGCTCCTCTTGCTCCCGCTATTGCCCCCGCTCCCGCTCTTCCAGCTCCCGTCGTGGTTGGTCGTTCTCCTCACCCTGCCGGCATGATGTTTAGTCCCAAAAAAGCAGCTAGACCAAAAGTAAGAACAGGACCAGGACCGGCGCCGAGGAGGATCATGGAGGATTATTCAGAAGAATGAGTTAATTTATTTCCAAATTATTTCAGGACGCATTGACCATTCAGAATATGCCATTGCTTTAGAGGTGGGTCGTTCTAGCGCCAAAAGCTGATGCAATGCACAAACTCGTCTCTCAATTGGTGTTAATTTGTTTATTTGGGGTTGGGGTTTTACACCCTCCTTCAAAAGTTTTCGAGACAATTGTTTTAATCGCCATTCGAATTGAAGTGCTGCTGACCAACTTGGAAAGCCTTGTACATAACACACGCGCCGCCACGTGATCCCCCTTACAACTTTAGCACTTGTTGCATGCGCGCCACCTACCAGCTCTTTATTATGTTGTCTCAGGCGATGGTCTAAATTTACAGTTGCGCCCACATATGTTGCAGCATTATCGCTTGATTCTAAAATATACACGTAGTATTTTTTATCTTCCTCTTTTATTTTAGTGGTGACTATGTCGTCGTTGTTAATGTCTCCCATGACACGTGTATAATATATAATGTGTATAATATATATATTTATTTATATAAATATATATGAGTAAAAAACACAAATAATTTGTATTTTAAAATAGTAGATAAACCGAAATAACATTAAAATAAATGCAACAATTTATTGCAATACTTGTATTCTGCATTGTTCTTTTTTTATATCTTCACATATATTTTCAACTGAAAACATCAAATGATTTAGAAGTATATGAAATTGAACAACCATCAAAGGATAAACTAGAAGAAATCTGCGACTTGAGACAGCCAGTTATTTTTGATTACCTCAATGATTCCTTGCTTGAAAGTTGTAAAATAAACACGGTTGCCGAACATTATAGCGCCTTTGATGTAAAATTTAGAAATGTTAAAGAAATAGATGATAATACCGATCTACATATTCCAATAACGCTTAAAATTGCACTATCATTATTTGCCAACGACAAGGATTCCAAATATATAAGCGAAAAAAATGGAGATTTCTTGGAAGAAACCGGGCTAATAAAAAACTATAAATACAATGACGCATTTTTACGACCATACATGGTATCAAATTGTTTCTATGATATTCTAACTGCATCGCATAACACAGAAACGCCGCTTCAATATAATGTAAACTATCGAAATTTTTATTTGGTTACTCAAGGGAGTATAAAAATTAAATTAATTCCACCAAAATCTTCCAGGTATTTATATCCCATAGAAGACTATGAAAATTTTGAATTCAGGTCGCCTTTAAATGTGTGGGACATACAACATCAGTATAAAGCAGATTTTGATAAAATAAAAACGTTGGAGATTGAATTGAAACCCGGAAAAATTGTATACATCCCGGCATATTGGTGGTACAGCATTAAATTCATAGAACCATCCACGTCTGTTTGCGTATTTAAATACCGCACATATATGAACACAATTTCCATATTGCCCAAATTGTGCATTAAAACTCTTCAGCGACAAAATACAAAGAGAGAAATTGTAAAAAAAGTTCGGTTTTCTAACAATAGGACAGTCGTTGAACCAAATAATCCAGACAACAACAATCCAAACAATGCATTGGCGGCGTCGGTTTCAAAAAAAAAACGACTTGTTGAAGCGCCACAGCAGCAATCACAGCAATCTGAAGAGGTTGCTGTTATTTCTGTTAATCCGGTTCCTGTTTCTTCATCATCAACATTGAATAATTTGGATAATTCAAATATATGTTTAATTGTGGATGAAATTGTTAACCCGTTAACGTTAACAACAACAACGTCAATAGATTCATAGTTCCAAAAAAACCAATAATTTTTATTTAATATTTCATCATGTGTCCATTTCCATCGCGAAGAACTTTCAAATACGAGTTAATTTTTCGTGTGGTAAGTTTGCAATCATCATATCCAAACAATTCTGTTATAAATTTAGAACGGCAATTATGAATGCTGTGAAAATTTGGAATTGCGCCCGGCGTTGAAAGATAAATAACACTTCGAGACATGGCATACATTGTGATATTTGATTTGTGATTCCATGTGCACATTGATTTTCGCAAATAGAATGCCAATGTTTTTCGCGATGAAAAATACATGCAAACATCTGGATAAATAGTCAAATAATGATCGCTATGCTGGCGGCGCGTTCCATTCAACACGTACTGGTTTGAATCTGCATCATAAAATATGTACATTCTCCAATCGACTGGCGTATTATTTCTTCCCGACGATGATTGTGTTTCTCTATCTGACACAAGTTCTTTAATGTATAAAACGGGCAGCGTGGACATCATCGGATCTGCGATTTTGCCTGATCGTAGATAGGAATGCGGATATGAATAATTATGATACTGTTTCTCACGATACTGTTGCTGTTTCTGCGCATCTTGCTGCTCTTCACATTCACATTCTATTCGGGGAAACGGATTTGAATAAATTTCAGGAACATCATCAGCAGCACAAGGGGTGGGGGGGGCATCAGCGGCATCGTTTGAGATAACGACCTCATCGTTATTATCGGTATTAGAGTCGTTAATTTTCTTCTTGTCGTTTGAATAAAAAAACATGTTATATTGTTATATTTAATAAATAAAAGATGTCTCTAAATAATAATAATTATTAAATTTATTATTTCATAATAGTCGGACAACTTTATTATAAAATTGATTAATTAATATACTTAAAAGTAATATTTAAATTAGACTAACATTCATTCATATAAATGAAAAAACACCAAATAAAAAACCCATTACCGACAAAGATTGATAATATTGATAATGAGTGGAATGAATTTTTAATGTTTCGGGGGTCATCAGACGACGACGATGTTGTTAAAGTAAAATGCGGTAAAAATAAGAATAATCATCATTCAAAAAATAATGCGAATTCTACAAGTTATGATTTTCAACAAAACGATGCAAGTGATGCAAGTGATGAAACTGATGAAACTGATGAAACTGTGCTTTATTCCAAAGATTCTGGCGAGCTTTTGCCCAAATGTTCGCCAATATATATTTCAACAAAAACGAAAATAGCATATTTAAATACTGTTATCGATATAAAAAAAACATTTTGGGATATTCCGATTATGCCATATGCAAATCAGTGCATCGGTATTGTAAAAAAACAGATTAAATTTTCATCAATTTCAAAAGAGGAACTTGATGAAATTGAGACTCGCGTGAAAGAAGAGGTTGAAAAAAAAACTGGATATGTTGAAACCCAGATCATAGAGCACATTGATAATCCGGACGGTCGGATAAAATTCAAAGATCAGCGGAAAATAAATATTGGTCTTTCTAAAAAGGATATATTAAATTGCAGGTGTAAGAAAAAGCGAGCGTTCTTTAACTGTTTTGTTCTCATCGTGAGAGTTGAAGACGAAATGTCGCCACCAGGCGCACGAATATTTAAAGAGATGCACATTAAAGTTTTCAATACAGGAAAACTCGAGATTCCGGGAATACAAAATGACGCGTCGCTTCAAAATGTTATTGATATTCTAATAAGTATATTAAAGAATATTATTGGCGACCACGTTGATTATCAAAAGAACAAGTGTGAAACAGTTTTAATTAACTCGAATTTCAACTGTGGATATTATATTGATCGAGATAAATTATATGATATTTTAAAATATAAATACAGAATTAATAGTAATTACGATTCCTGTTCTTATCCCGGAATTCAGTGTAAATTCTTCTATAACGTTGTTGATGATAACAATGTCGCACCTGAACATGTTCAGACGGGACAACAACCAAACGCAATATCAAGTTCTCCTGCTGCCACATCTGCTGCCACATCTGCTGCCATATCCACATGCGTACCAGCGTCCGCAGCAAAATATATTGAAATTTCATTTATGATATTTCGAACGGGAAGTGTGCTAATTGTTGGAAAATGTGAAGACTATGTTCTACACGACATTTATGGGTTTATCAAAGAGTTATTGCGCGTCGAGTATTCGACGGTTGGTTCGCATATTATCAATCACGAAGACACCGTTAAGAAACACGTGCCTAAATTGCGCACACGAATTATTGTAAATAATATAAATAATATATAACAAAAACGCCATAACCTATCTATAAAAAAATCCAATTAATAAGCTTCAAAACGGTGCATGACTTTATTTTTTCTTCAAACTCTATTGAACAACATTTGGGCATAATGTGTGTTGAAAGAATGTCAATATTAATTTTCCTTATTTTTTTTACAAAATATTCAATGAGTTTGATATAATCTTTATATAATGGTTGTCCTGCAATTCTATTTGCATTTGCATGTTCAACGACAAATAATGTATTTTTTTTTGATAGAATTATGTCAATAAAATTTTTAATGTGATTTAATTTATGAAGCAGTGCGTCTCGGTCATCCGAAATAGACAAAGTTGTGTTATTATTATTTATGAAGGAATAATATAATTTATATAACTTATCATTTAAATGTCCAATGTTTACGTGAATTTTATTAACAATATTTTGTGTTTTCAAATGTTCTGGGTTTAAATTCATAATTTCATCATCAATAAGTTTATTATACATGTCTATAAAAAGGGAAATGATATTGTTTTTCTTCTCGTCCATTTTACTTTCATAAAAATCTTTTTTATACTCATGATGAATATCAAAGATTGTTTTTTTATAAACAAATAATGCTGCATCTTTAGAATTTAATTGTAAATATGTTATTGCATCATCTCCGATTTGTCCTATGAATTCTACATAGTATGAATATGATTTTTGGCAATGATAATACGTTAATTCCAAGTTGCGAGTATACAACAACAACATTTTAAACACATATGAAATTGTAAACAAACCTTTTAATAAAATATATTTTAAATATTCACAATTTTGAATTTTAATGGTTTCAATCCCAAATAATAAATATTGATTAATAACGTTAACATATTTCATGTATACATCCATTTCATTATTAGAAACATCCTTATTATAATTTTCAATGTTTTGAAGTGCGTTATCTTTCATACTTGCTAAATAAATACTAAAATGTATAAGATTATATATAATTTTAAATTATTATTAAAATAATTTAAAATGATTAAATTAATTATTATTACAAAAATATTAATTTTACAAAAATATTAATTTTACAAAAATATTAATTTTACAAAAATATTAATTTTACAAAAATTACAAAATTATTATCCCAAAGCATTACTAATACCGGGCTGTGTGTGCATTCTACCAACACCACCAGAACCAGCCTGATTTTTCTGGAATATCCCTTTCTGTTTCATATAAAGCAAACCAGAAGTAAAGCCATAAGGAACACACCCACAGTATCCACCGTTTTGCTGAATTGCAATGTTTGCAAATTGCCCCCTACCTACAAGCGGGGTTAAACCGCCCATCTTCAATCCATAACTTTTAGCATTGTTGTTCATTATGCTTTGTTGATATCTTGCGGCTCTTCCAGCATTCATTAAAACCATTATATTTTGTTTATACATTGTCTAAATATTTTATTTATTTATTTATTTATTTAATATCGAATTATCGAATTATCGAATTATTGAATTATTGAATTATTGAATTATTGAATTATTGAATTATCGAATTATCGAATTCTACTTATATTATTTGTTAAACCTACTTAGACCAATGGCGCGAAATAATATAGTTGAAAGTTTCAAGACACGATGAGTTCTAAACACGATGAAGATATCATGTATACGGAAGGCGGTGGATTAGTTTTTAATCCGTATAATGAAAAAAATATGGAGATTACATTGAGCGATGTTCAATTTATTCTTCAAAAATATGGTGTTCCTACACCTACGGTATTTAATATTGATTTGTATAAGAGGGCGTTTATACACAAATCGTACACAAAACGTCCGGCTGCTGATAATGCTAGAGATAATATTACGATTGCCGACAGACCGGAAAACTGCATGTCATTAAAAACAAAATCGAATGAGAGGCTAGAATTTTTGGGGGACGGTGTATTAGAATGCATCACAAAGTATATTTTGTACCGTCGTTTTCCTAAAGAAAATGAAGGCTTCATGACAGAAAAGAAAATAGCAATTGTAAAAAATGAATCGATTGGAAGAATCGCGTACGAAATGGGTCTGCATAAGTGGTTGGTTATTTCTAAACATGCTGAAGAAAAATTCACGCGAACCAATTTAAAAAAACTGGGCTGTTTATTTGAAGCATTCATCGGTGCGCTTTTTTTAGATTTTAACAAAATCGGCGTCAAAGATGAAGACGAGTGGTTTAAAAATATTTTTATAACCGGACCCGGTTTTCAAATGGCGCAGTTATTTATTGAGAAAGTATTCGACACTCACATTGATTGGGTGAGCCTGATTAAGAATGACGACAATTATAAGAATATTTTACAGGTTAAAATTCAAAAGGAATTCAAGACGACGCCAGACTATTTCGAAATTTCTCATAATTTAGACATGGGATATACAATGGGTGTTTATTTGTGCCTGGGGCAACAATTTTACGAAGCCGATTATAAAAATGCATACTTATATTCAGATTTGCAATCCTTTTTAAAAATTCGTTCAATTATTGAAACGGAGTCAAAAATCGTGGTGTTTTTTGCTCAAGGTACTCACAAGATTAAGAAGAAGGCAGAACAAATCGCATGCGATTTGGCACTAGGCGAACTTTTGAAATACAATTAATCATTTAATTCAATATATATTTAGGAAGTAAATCCTTTATTGAATTAATTATTACAATATTTAAATAAAGTATTTAAATACTTATCTAATAGTAATATGTGTGATGCAGCTATTCACATATTGCTAGCTCATAACTCCGAGGTCACTCGATCGAAACGGGTTGCCGGTCAGTGCATAAAAGCACTAGCAGCAGCATTTATTTTCGCCCCTTTAGCTCAGTTGGATTAGAGCATCAGCCTTCTAAGCTGGGGGTCGCCGGTTCGAGACCGGCAAGGGGTGCTGGGGTCTCCATAGCTCAGCTGGTAGAGCAAACGGCTGTTAACCGTTAGGTCATAGGTTCAAACCCTATTGGGGACGTTTTGTAAATAAAAAAATAAGAATTTGATTTATTTTATCATAAATCAAACTCTTAATTGTTGCGTCATACTGTATCCACAATAAACTCAGTAAACTATTTTAACCTATTTTAACCTATAATAATAAAAAATATTATAGGTTAGCGACACACAATCAACTCAACTAGAAACAATAACTTCTTTTGATATTGTTTTTATTATTCGTTTTTCACCGGAATCCGGTATCGGCGTGCACACATGATTCATTGTTAGAATAAATTCATCTCGTTTTGTGTCGTTTGTTTTTATTTCCGGATCAGAATCCTTCAATTCTTTTAATGTTTTAACCTGTTTTCGAGAGACTTGACCAATTGAATTTTTTAATTTCTCATTTCCCTCATCCTTTGTCCAATTGTCTTCCTCTTTTATATACATTACATCTCTCTTTATATCCGTGCAATGAATGGGTCGTTTAAATACATCCAGCTCCTTTAATCCGCGCAAAAAGATAGAGCCGACGCTGTCTTCCAAACTCTTGTCTCTCGTAACGTTCAAATCATCAAATGTAATATTAAGGGATTTAACAAAATCGCACATGTTTATCGCATCCTTGCACTGCTCGTTCAAAAAGAAATTCAAATTAAATTTCTGTTTTATATTATTATTATTCGTTATATTATTTCCAACACATAATTTTGGTAACATTTCTATTATCTGTTGTTGTTGCTGTTGCTGCTGCTGTTGCTGAAACATTATTTGTGTTTGTTGTTGATTCTGTTCCATAATAATTTTTTTCATTTCTTCATTGTCTTTTAATAATTTAATTATTATATTGTTCGTTGTGTAATCATCTATACCATGATGACTCGTCGTTACTGTTTCATCGATAAGAAATTCATCATCACTTATATCTTTTGATTTTATAATGTCCGGTTTATTATTACTACTTTGATTTTTTAAATAGATGCACGTCTTCCTGTGAAAACAAAGACTTGATAAAAAAACATACTTTCTTCCGCAATCACAGATATTTGACTTTTCTTGTTCATTATTTATATTTTTTTTTAGAAGTAATAACTTGTGTTTATGGGTTGATTCGTGTCGCTTGCGTTGGCTATATCTAACTGTTGTATAATTACACACTTCGCAAGTATAATTGTTGGAACCGGAACCGGAACTTTTTTTAGCATTATCATAACCAGTCTCATTTTCCCCGTCAAAATATATATTTTGTGATACAGTATGGTGTTCATTTTTGTCCTTTTTTTTCGGCGAACTTTTTTTAGAATTATTATTAGTATTAAAATAGTCAGTCTCAAAACGTTTATTAATATTTATTGTATGTGATGCGTCATGGTCTCCGCTATCAATAATATTTGTATAATTTTTTATCGGAACCTTTTCATTAGTATCATCATAACCAGTCTCGCGTTTTTCATTTATTTTACTCAGTTGTGACGCATTATGGTGTTCGACAATATCATTTAAATTGGTCGAACTTTTTTTTAACATTTTGTTAGTAGGCATTAGTATAAAGTTCCTATAGATAATTTTTTAAATTGATTTTTTAGATTTATTTTACGATTTTTCTTATTTTTCATAATATTTCCTTATGCTCACGTGTATATTTTTCCAAATGTTTGCGACACCATATAACATGCAGATAACAGCGTCATTTGATAAAATCCAAAAACATTAAAAAACCTCAAAACACATGTTTTTTATTTTTTGAAACTCTTTTTTAAAAATGAGAAATGGACAAAAATAAATGTCCATTTTGACTTTAAGAAAAAAAGTTTATAAAAATGCATGTTTTCCAACAAGTATTCCATCTCGCCGAAAGGTTGTTTGTTAGTTACTATTTTATCACCGGTAAATGACTTTTTCGTTTTCAAATTATGAAATTCGAAGTTTTGAACTAATGATTCAACCATCGATGAAAGATTCATTAGTAATTAAATAATGGTAATTATGTAATTTAATTTGATAAATTACATGATTGTAAAGTTTAAAAGTTTATATAATCTAAATTGTAATTCGTTTTGTTCCGGATGTATCTGACGAAGAAGAAGAAGAAGAAGACGCACCATTACTTGCATCATTAGAATCATTATTTTTTTCAACCATCAGAATAGACGGAGTTGCATTGTTATCATTAGCATCATCGTGTTTATTTTTATCATCTTCATCCGGAGGATTTGCATCAGCAGGTGTAACATCTTCTGGCATTTTGATAAGATTTTTATGTGGATTGTGATAGTAGTCATGTCCACCAATTGTCACCGTGTACCATCCGTTTGGAGGACGCAGGTCGTAATCTTTTTTCGGATTTGGTTCGTACCACATTGTATCTTTGGTTGTTTCATTATAGTAATATTCTTTATTTGATGTTGGTTCAACCATTTTTTTCCATTCTTTGCCCATGCTTGCAGTCGCTTCAAGATTGCGATCATTGTTATTGTTGCCGCTGTTACAATTCACAATCACATTGTGAGAATTTTGGTCGCGGTGGTCACCACCTCCGATTTGTTCGTGCACCGACGACACGCCACCCCCCTCTGAATAATTATTATCACCATTATCACTATTATCGCCATTTTCGCCATTGTCGCTATTTTCGCCATTATCGCCATTGTCGCCATTGTCGTCATCAGAACCACCATTTTGTTCATATGATTCATTGGGATAAGAAGAAGAAGAAGAAATAACCAAATCGCCACCGATGCTATCTAGACCGTTTCCGCCGCTGCCACCTCCTTTCAAAGAAGAAGATGAAGTTTCAATGTCCGTCGCTGCCGCAGATAAAATCTTGTAATTGTTAGAAAACGACATGCTTTCAATCTGGTTAATATTGTCATCCGTAATAATTCGCATTACGCAGTTCATGGTTTGCAATTCTTGAATCAGCAACTTTAATGAATACGGAATTTGAACAACGCTAAAAGACCGACCAAAGCGCGTAATGTTTACCAGTTTCGGATTATCAGTGAGCACGTCATTAAATTGAATGGGTCCATCAGCCATTGGGCTCATGAATACGTCATTATCCGGATTGTATATAGCCGTCATTCCGGTTTTATTACAAATTGCCATATAATAAAGATCGCCCCGCACCATCATGGATTCTTGCAAAAAATACGCAGCCCCGTGCCCAATTATCCCGTCACGTTCCATTTCGCCAATTCGAAGTCCACCATCATTTGCCCTCCCTTGAACCGGTTGTCGCGTGAGGTTGGTATTTGGACCTCTTGCTCTGAAATTTATTTTATCTTTAACCATATGTTTTAGTCGCATGTAATAGGTGGGTCCAATGAAAATTTCGCTTTCTATTTGTTCGCCGGTGGTTCCGTTGTAAAGAATTTGGGTTCCTGTGGAACTGTAGTTTTCTTTTTGCAACATGTTTCCGAATGTTTCATGTTTATTCCCCAGATTCACGAATGCGGTGCAGTCGCCGAATGCGCCGTAAACTACGCACGCTTTTGCCATGATGGTTTCAACAAATTGTCCAATAGTCATGCGGGACGGGAACGCGTGCGGATTTATAATCAAATCGGGACGTATGCCGTCTGGAGTGAACGGCATATCCTGTTCCGGAATAATGAGTCCAACCGTCCCCTTTTGACCGCACCGAGATGCAAATTTGTCTCCGATGTTTGGTGCTCGGTCTTCGCGAATGCGGACTTTTGCGATGCGCGATGGAACGTCTGGGTTACTTCCTTCTGTGATGTACGTCTTGTCAACATATCCCAGCTGTCCTTTTTTGGGACGTATGGACGCATCGGTCACTTTGCCCGCATTTTTAGAATCGCTCACCACTTGTCCAATGAGAACGCTTTTTTCCGTTACGGGAGTATTTTCGATGATGAGACCGTTTGCATCCAAATTACTATAATCATATCCTTCTCCGCGACCAGAATTTGCAACAGAATTTTGTTGCTGGTAATCATTCATATTTACAACTCGGGTATCGATTCTATCTCCGGACAACTGTTTGCTTTCTTCGCGCGTTTCATACATGTTGTAATAACTTGTTCGAAAAAGCCCACGTTTAATGGACCCCTCGTTGAATAGAATGGAGTCTTCTACGTTGTATCCGTTGTAACTCATGATGGCAACAATCGCATTTTGACCGTATGGGTTTTGTTCATCATTTATGTATTTTAAATATCGAGTTTTTACTAGCGGTATTTGTCCGTTGTTCAACACTACGCCCATTTTATCAAACCGCTGAAGGAATGACGTATTGTACATGGAGACGGCTTGTTTTGACTGACTGCACGAGAACGTGTTGCGCGGCAGTTGGTTATTTTCTGGAAATGAAATTAAATTCCCCATCACTCCAAACATGAGCGACGGGTGTATATCGGAATGCGTAAATTGGGCGCATCCCGGTTTCACTTTATCGTCGGGTCGAAATGCAAATAGCGAATTATTTTCTTCCGACACGTCAATGTACTCGACAACAGCCATCCGATTCATCATCTTTTCGAATGTAATATTTTCTGGAAGATTGTCGTATAATTTAATAATACTGGTCATGTCGTTGGTCGTAAAAAATAAGTCATTATTTATCTTTTTTATTCCGAATCCTCCAACGAGATATTTCCAGGAAAATTTTCGACTTGTGATTAATTTAATAATTGATTTGGATTGGAAAGCGTACATTCCTTTATTGTCGTCGTAGTAGTAAGCGGGTCTACATGGTCGCCCGGCATCAGTGAAAATATTAATTTCTCTCATTTGAATATCCCAAGAACAGCTAATGTAGATTGGAATCATGGAAAGGCGCCTGCACGTTTTTATTTTAGTTACAACAGCTTCCGGGTCAGTCACCACGCCAATCCAGCTTCCGTTTACAAACATTTTTGTTTGATAGTATAAAAAATCTTTTGGATATTTATCCAGAGATAAAAGGTTGATTCCGGGCTCATTTAACAGCCACCGTATCATATCGCTCCCCCTGCAGCCATTGGTTACGTGGGTTGAAATTGCAAAATGTTTTTGCAGTCCGTTGTCCGGAACATCGACCGGATCCATAAGGCACCATTGCGAACCGTGTAATAATCTTGGTTTAATAACTTTCGCAGAGTCGTCAAGCGGTAAGTTCACTTTTCTTAGGTGTGAAATTGCCGAGTTATAAGAAAGGCGATTCAGGTCTTGAACGATTCCGGCTTCTTTTGTAAATTCGCTACCACCCCAATTTCCTTTGAATGCACGCCGAAGACCGTCTTCGACGATGCGATCTTTGAAAATGTCATCATATTCTTTAATAATATCAGTAAATGTATCTGCATAGATTGCAATGTTATAATTATATTTAAAATCCAAGAGCGTTCGAATGCGTTTGATTTGTTGCGCATAGTATTCATTAAATAAGCTGTGCAACATTTTTCCCGGAACTTTAATGCGTTTATACTTGAAACTATCTCTGTCAATGGGATTATCAATTTTTGCCTTTACGCGAATTAGTTTATTAACCATGTATCCTAGAAAAAATGCTTTTGATTGAAAATTTAATTCTCCGATTTGTGGAAGAAAAAAATTCATTAAAATGTTCTGTGCCTGTACTATGGATTTGCCTTTTATAAATACACCAATGTATTGAAGAGCGGCTCTCTGAGTAAATATTTTATTTGCATCGTGCACGCTTGGACGAAACAGTTCAATCAAATCTTTATTTTCTTCCATGTTTAACAGGCAGGTTTCAATGATGTCGTAATCTGATATAACGCCAAGAGCGCGCATTAAAATAAAAAGCGGTATTGGTTTTTTTACATTTGGTATTTCAACGACGATTTGATTATTTGTATATCTTGGGGTGGGAGCAACCATGTATACTCTTAGTTTACGTTCGGGTTTGGACGTATCTTCCGAAACCGTGCGAATTTCAACAGAGTGGCTGTATTTATCGTCGGCGCTGCGAGTTCTAACGTATAACATGTTGTCGGCAAACATTTCCTGGCTTACAATCGTTTTTTCCTTTCCGTCGATTATAAAGTATCCACCGTGATCATTTTTATCTTCACCCATATTGTATATTACATCTTGCGGAAGACCACGCAATATGCACAAATTAGAATGAACCATTATTGGAAATTTACCCAAAAGTATTTGAGGGAGTGTTACCTTTATTATCGATTCTTTTGTCCCCCTTGCCTCACTTGCCTCCTTTGTTTCCTTTGCCGATGATTCTGTTTCTGATTTTTTCGATTCTTCGGCTCCGAATTCAACATCCACATCATAGTGTATTGTTGTACCGTATGTCATATTCCGAAGTCGCGCTTCATTTGGATACATGTAATGAACTCTTGAAGTTGTTCCCGTTTCATCATATATCACAGGTTTCCCGTAATATATTTTATCACCCTCTTTTCCTCCAAGATAAAGGCGCAAAACATGCTTATACTTGTCGGTTTGGATATTTTTTTCTTTTTGAAACACAATTGGATTATGTTCTTTAAATATGCGACTTATTCCGTTTGTGATGAAATCATTATATGAATCCAATTGATGAGCCACTAAAACGTTGGGGTTGTCACTGAAAAATTTATCAATAATATTCCACGGAATTGTTTCATTTAATAATTGGCTTATGTCATCTAATTCTGATTCCTTTATTTTCTTCTTTGATTCTTCTAATGGTTCTTTTTCTTCTTCTACCTCTTCTTCTAATGGCGATTTTTGTGGAGATTTTTGTGGCGATTTTTGTGGCGATTTTTGTGGCGATTTTTGTGGAGATTTTTGTGGAGATTTTTGTGGCGATTTTTGTGGCGATTTTTGTGGCGATTTTTGTCTCTGTTCTTCTTCCTTTTCTTCTAATTCTTTATTGGCTGGTTCCTTTTGTTTTTTTTCACTTCCTTCTTCAACTTCAGCAAGAGCTGATTCTTTTATTACAACAGTTTTTGTCGACATTAATTTGTATAAATTTAATTATTATTATATCTTATATAATATATATAATATCAAATGTTATATATTTAATTTAATTTTAAATTAAATATATTTACAACCTTTCACATTAAAAAACTTATTTATTTATTTATATTCATAGTGTGTTTGACCTTTTTCGTGAGACTCGTTGAATACTTGTTGTGTTCTGTTATCTAGCGCCCTGTCATAATCGCCATACGATGAATAATACCCGCCGTCTGCTTGTCCCATTTGTTGTCCCATTTGTTGTCCCATTTGTTGTGTCCATTGCGGCTGCTGCGGCTGCTGCGGCTGCTGCGGTTTCTGCTGCTGCTGCTGCTGATGCTGCTGTTGCGCCTGCTGTTGATAAGTATTAAATGGTTGTTCTCGTCCAACGTTATTGCCGCTGCCGCTAACATTGGTGGTGTGGTTATTTATAAAATTCCCGAGAATTGAAACAATAATAAAAAATAAAATAAATGGTAAGAATATAATGAACCATGAAAGTTTATAATACCCATAACTGCAAAGGGAGTTAAAAATAAAGATCCAAAAAATGACATACAATATTTTTGCAATAAAGATGGGCGTCGTGCTTTGCACGGGACATGTTACATTTCCAACACAGTATAAATTTGAATTTCCGTAATTTTGATACGCAATCATGATAATTCCGATGGATGATAAAACAGCATATACAAAAGCGGGAGTGCAAAGGCTCATAATTTGTATTTGATATAATAATATATTTTAAATATTTATTTATCAAATACAAATTTCCTAAATGCGAAATGTAAATTAAATTATACTTGCTTGCTTGCAATTGGTTGATCCCACGCATACGAACTAGGCGCCGGTTTTAATCCCTGTAGCTTTGAATTAAAATCGGATATGTTGGAAGTAATGCCGCCGTAAGCATTTTGAATGTCGGTTAAGAAGCCGCCTCCGCGCGAATACATCTTCATACTTTTACGTTTGCCTCCGCGCATTTCGCCCAACTTGGGAAGTTGAGCACCGTATTGAGTTGGGTATCTTTCTCCGTGATTCAGCGCCCGCCCGTCATCATTATTTGGAACTATTCCGGTTCCAACCCCTAGTGCACTTTGATTAAAATAGTTACCGGTATTCGCATTGCCAGACGCACTCCAAGGTAAGCCAATAAATTGTGATATACCGCCACCCATGCCGCCGCCACCAGTTTGTTCGCACAATTTATTTCCATCTTTTCGGACAAAATAGTTGCTGGACTTTACACCACGACCACCCCCCAATCGATTAAACGTTGATCTTCCCATCCTAATATTACGAATAATATTGATGCGTTTTTTATTTTTATTATATAACTCTCTACAATTTTTGCTTGATTTAGAGCTGGAACTACCGTGTCTTTTAGACTTCCTAAAACGAGGATGTTTTTTTGTATTTGACATTGCCTTATTATATCTTATTATATACGCATCTTATTTTATTTTTTTTTATTTTTTTTATTTTAATTATTTAAAGGTCAAAATTGGTTATAAATCATTCCCTAAAATCAATTGGGTATGAAGAGACTTTTGTTTTGTTTTATATTTATTACCGCGAAACTTATTTTGTATTTTTTTAAACAAGTTTTTAAAACACCCACCGCATCCGCATGACGAAGATAAACATTTATCGTCATTTCTGTCATAATGATCACTCGAATTAGAATAATTATTAGAATTGTAATTGTACATGAATGAATGAATGAATAAAATGCAAAAAGAAAAGATTATATAATAATACTATTGCATAATCTCTCTATTATTTTATAAATTAATATTAATTTTATATATACATATATATATACATATATATATACATCATTTTTATTAATGAAAACAAGAGGTCAAAAATGTTTACCAAACATGTTTTGTGTAAAAAATACCACAATAGCATTATCATTCGTTTTAGCTGCGTTTATAATTTATTTCATGTATTCAAAATACTACAGCAATACCTCACCAAATAGTCAACAAAAGCAACAAGCACCACCAATGCAATTTTTAATGATGTCGCCATCGCCGCCGATGTCTTCTTCTTTGCCCGATGTTCTTGAAAATCCTTACGTTCCGCCGTTGCGCGACGACCGGTATCATGGGGGCGGGGGCGGGATGATTCCGATAAATGTTCGAACACAAGGTCCGCCGGTCAATACAAACTATCGACAGGTTGGACTTTTGACTCGCGCAAATGGCAAAGAAACAATTTTGCCGCTAATGGGTCGTCCTCTACAAAGAAATAGAGACAAGTGGCAATTTTATACAATGAGCGATAAAAATAATTCAGTAAAACTTCCAATATCATTTAGAAAAAAAAGTTGCACTAGCGAATATGGGTGCGACAACATCTACAATGGCGATACGGTGTATGTTGAAGGGTACAAGGACGCATTTCGCGCAACAATGTATGAGAATGCAGTAATGGAGTACATGTAATGAGCCTGACTGACATACAAGAGAACCACGAAAAACAACAGGTTTCTCTAAAAAAAATATATAATCATAAACATATTAGAACGATGTATATAATTATATTAACTTGTTACTATTAATTAACTCTCAAAAAATGTCATTTGATCCGAGAACAGCCTTTACAGAATTATTCATGCTACAGCAAATAAAAACGGGAATAAAGTGGGCGGATGCAATATTATTTGGATTTTTTGTATTTATGTTATATCATGCCACTATTATATGTAATTCGAAATATATATTTAAAAAGGTGTGTACTATAAAGAATCAGTCAATTTCAAAGAACTGGCTGTATCTAACAAATAAGATTCCAAGAAAGATGATTGTTTTCAACGGATTCAAGTACAGCTGCGGATACTCAACAATTAAAACGTTTATAGATTATCCGGCACCCATGATTCACATCTTTGATTATATGCATAATAATATTTACAAGGTTGAAAACACATATAACATTAAATATTGCGAAATGATTGATGCCCAAACCGATTCTCAAATAAAAACATACGTTCCGAATGAAGAAGGGGTTACATTTGAACTGTATCCTGATATTTTTATTGAATTGTCAAGCGACAAAATATCAAATAAAGACCATGAAAGTTTATTAGATTTTACAAATGTTATGTGTCACGTCAAAACGTATGAGCACGATATTTCATACATTCACGCATTTGTAAAAATGTGCGAATCAAAGTTTGAATTATCAATAAACGAGCAGTTGTCTAAACAAAAATACGTGTTTAAATGCAAGAAAATAAATAATAAAAATCGTTCTGATGATAACATGGACTGGTCGAGACCTGATCGCGGAATCAAGTGCGAAGAGTATCCGATGTTGACCAACAAACATTTAATAAACAACTGTTTTTTTACAAAGAGAGATGCTTTAATAAAACGAATTGATTTTTTTATTAATAATGAAGATTGGTATAATAAAAGGGGAATTCCTTATCAGCTTACTCTAGTGTTTGAAGGATCTCCTGGTTGCGGCAAAACGTCAACAATGAAGGGCATTGCAGCATATACCAATCGTCACATTGTTGATGTCGATTTAAACAATATAACATGCATAAGTGAATTGGAAAATATATTTTATGGAAACTATATTAATGGAAAATATATTCCAACTCAAAAGCGCATTTTTTTAATCGATGAGATAGATAAATTTTTCGAAGAATTATCTTTAAAAGAAGAAAAAGATAAAGACTCGAGTTCGAAATTGAAAGAAGCTGCATGTTCAAACAATATTGTAATTGTTTCGTCGTCGAAGGATTCTGGAAATGATGATAAATTTAAGAAAGCTTCGGCGACAGTTGAAACCCAAAATATGTCAGAAATTAAACAACAGTGTAAAGCGGGTTTAACGAGGGGTCAAATATTAAGTATTATGGACGGAATATTAGAATCGCGCGGGCGTTTCATTATTTGTACGGCGAATGATACCTCAAAAATTGACGACACATTTAAGCGTCCTGGAAGAATGGACGAAATCATTCATTTTTCAAAATGCGATGAATTGATGATTAATCAAATAATGGATTTATTTTACAATGGATGCGTCAATGACTCGTATTCATCAGAGCAGCTGGTTCGATATACTCACATTAAGAACCAGGTTTCTCCATCTGATGTAAATAAAATTTGTTTTAATAACATTGACTCGAGAGAACAGAGTGAAGATATTTTATTACGACGCACTTAAAATAGTTTCGGCGAATTGAATAAGATAAGAAAATTAACTTGATTAGTATTAGCTTTATTTATTCTTTTAATATTTTTAGGTGCGGCACTGCCATTTATTCCTTTTGAACCAGACAATGTCATTTTAAGATTTGAACTTTTATTTATAATGTTGGATTTGTTAAAAACACTTGTTTTTGCAACAATGTATTTTTTGAATTCGTGCGAATTAGAGTCGTAATTTAAATATCTCGTATTGAATATTTTTAAATTATTAAAAGTGCAATAATAGTCGTGTAAACTATATGTGGGTAAATTAGCATTTCTGGTTTCAACAAAAAATTGAAATTTATTATTATTAACTGTAATTGTTTTTATTTTTGAATTTCTTACATGGTTTAAAAACTTACCAAAGATTCTAACGATGGACCATCTTTCATATGAATATTGTCCGCGTGTAGTATACAAATGTAAATATTCGTCAATACACATTTTTAATATAATATTATTTTTTTTTGAAGCAATAAAATGCGGATTAAAAGCCTGAGTTGCTTCTGTAATGCATGTAACAAAATCTGAATTTAATATTAAATATTTATTGAGTGGAATGAGAGGGTGAATATCTGCATCAACATATATTCCTCCGTATTTATAGATAATGCACAATCTCCAAAAGTCAGCTTTAATTGGACCATCTGGTATATATTTAAAAATGTTATAGTGTAATATCGAAAATTCAGTTAATAAAAATTTTTCGCACATTGAATTATCAAACAAGTTTATTTTATAGGTTGGATTTAACTTTTTCCATAAGTTACACGTCATTTTAAGGCACTCAATATTTTTATGACAAATATAAATTACTTTTGGTATATTATTATTATTGTCAATTGTTTTTAATAATTCTTTTTTCACTTCTTCTTCCTCTTTTACTTCTTCTTCCTCTTTTACTTCTTCTTCCTCTTTTACTTCTTCTTCCTCTTTTACTTCTT
>Ga0114966_10001097_pt1 | contig 25283 bp, 20 predicted proteins | sample M_130207_XF_Meta_FD_87029 | JGI IMG/M metagenome (GOLD analysis project Ga0114966, IMG submission 87029) | Freshwater microbial communities from Lake Montjoie, Canada to study carbon cycling - M_130207_XF_MetaG | ecosystem: Environmental > Aquatic > Freshwater > Lake | place: Lake Montjoie... | reverse complement strand
GCCCAAGGGTTCGGCAAGCAAAAAACTCTCCTTCGCTGTCGCCTTAGGTATTTTTGGAACGGCTCTGCTCTATGGAGACGGTCTGATCACCCCAGCGATCTCGGTTCTCAGCGCCGTCGAAGGTGTCAAAGAAACAACCACCGCCTTTGACAGTTTGATTATTCCTATTGCAGTTGTCATTTTGGCAGTTTTGTTCCTCATACAAAAACGAGGCACTGCGGGGATCGGTCGCGTCTTTGGACCCATCATGGTGCTGTGGTTCGCTACTTTGGCGGGGCTTGGACTCAACCAAATCATTCAACGACCAAGCGTGCTCAAGGCCATCAGCCCAACGTACGCCTACGACTTTTTCATGGTCTCGCCGATGAAATCATTCCTCACCCTCGGATCTATTTTCTTGGTCGTCACTGGAGGCGAAGCTTTATACGCCGACATGGGACACTTCGGACGCAAGCCAATCCAGTTGACGTGGTACCTCGCCGTTTTGCCTGCATTGTTGCTGAACTATTTTGGTCAAGCCGCACTGATACTTTCCGACCCAACAGCGGCCGAGCGTCCGTTCTTTAAATTAGCCCCCGAATGGGCCATCGTTCCGCTCGTTATCTTGGCCACGATGGCCACGGTGATCGCCTCACAAGCACTGATTTCGGGTGCTTTCTCCCTCACTGTTCAAGCAGTGCAACTCGATTATCTTCCACGAATCAAAATTCGTCATACTTCATCAGATCATCGCGGGCAGGTTTATGTACCTCTCGTGAATTGGTTGTTGATGTTCGGCTGTATCGGACTCGTCATCACCTTTAAAACTTCTGCCAACCTTGCTGCCGCCTACGGGATCGCCGTGACAACGACGATGGCGATTACCACCGTTTTGTTCTACATACTTGCCGTCAATCGCTGGCAGTGGTCCAAGTTCAAAGCCCTGGCGATATGTGCGCCACTGGCAATCATTGACATGGCTTTTCTCGGTGCGAACATTCCCAAAATTCCAGCGGGTGGTTGGTTTCCGCTGATCATCGCCTTGATCTTGTTGGTGCAGATGATGACTTGGCGAAAAGGCCGCCAACTTGTGGCGCAACGCATCAATCGTGGAGAACGCGATATCAACGATGTCTTGGACGAGTACGGCACGGTTGCCAAAGTTCCAGGCACTGCAGTGTTCATGTTCAAGGATCTCGGCAAGGCACCACCAGCCTTAGTGAATAATCTGAAGCACAATAAAGTTTTGCATAAATGCACTCTGATCGTGGCAGTCGAGACTGCAGATATTCCCCGTGTCGCCCTTGAAGAACGTTCCACAGTGACGCGTGTGGAACCTGGGGTCTTTCAAATTCTCCTGAGCTTCGGGTTTACCGAAGAACCCAATGTGGTGGAAGCCTTGGCAGCAATTAAAGAACGAGGATTCGATTTCAATCTTGACGACACCACATTCTTCCTTGGTCATGAATCTGTGATTTCTGGCAAGGCCCCGGGAATGAACCCTGTGTTTGAACATCTTTTCGTCATTCTCAATCGCGGCGCAGATAGTGCGGGTCGGTTCTTCAATCTTCCCAATGACAAGATTTTCGAAGTTGGATCCACGGTCGAGATCTAGTCTTCAGGCCCATCGCTGCCCAGTGTTTTCTCGCCCAGTCAGACACTTACTCCGTCACTCTCGTAATCTGTTCACATGACAAGTCGCACCATTGCAATCACAGGAGCAAGTGGCCTGATCGGAACTGCTCTGGCCAACCACTTAACGGCTCGCGGAGATCGGGTACTGAAGTTCACTCGAACTGGCCGCTCGTCCGACACAACAATCGCCTGGAATCCTGCTTCAGGACAGATTGACGGCACACGCCTCAGCGGCGTCGATGCTGTCGTCCACCTCGCTGGTGCTGGAATCGGTGACAAACGATGGACCGCCGAATACAAAAGAGAAATTCTTGAAAGTCGCACCAAAAGCACCGCCCTTCTGGCGCAGGCAATGGCCGACCTGAGTGATGGACCAAAAATATTGTTATCCGGTTCGGCGATCGGTATTTATGGTGCATCAGAGACACTGACGTTTGACGAACAATCGCAAAATGGATCAACCTTCCTTGCCGACGTCTGTCAACAATGGGAAGCAGCGACGGATCCCGCCTCAAAAGTCGGCATTCGTGTAGCTCATTTGCGAACCGGCATTGTGCTCAGTCCTGCTGGTGGAGCACTCGCCAAATTATTGCCATTGTTCAAAATCGGCGCAGGCGGAAAAATGGGAACAGGTAAGCAATGGCAGAGTTGGATTTCCATTGATGACGAAATAGCCGCTATTGACTTCTTACTCAGTGCCAATGTCACAGGAGCTGTCAATCTCACCGCTCCACAACCAGTCACACAAGGTGAGTTCACCAAGGTGCTGGCGAAGGTGCTGCATCGCCCCTCGTTCATGCCAGTCCCTTCTTTCGGACCAAAACTTTTGCTCGGTGGTGAACTAGCAGATGCTTTACTTTTCACTGGCCAAAAAGTTCTGCCGCGTATTTTGCAAGGTGCCGGGTACTCATTTATTCATTCAGATCTTGAGTCAGCCTTATGCTCACTACTTCAGCGTCCCAGTTGAACGATGACGGCGAATCATCATCAATGAACATGGCACTTCCAGCCACATGTGATGTGGTCGTGGTCGGTGCTGGCTTGGCTGGCCTCAGCGCCACTCGGGTGCTCCAAGAGAGCGGATTGAATGTTCATCTTCTCGAAGCATCCGATGACATCGGTGGTCGTGTACGCACTGATTATCTCGACGGCTTCACCCTAGATCGCGGCTTTCAAGTGATCTTGACGGCCTATCCCGAATTACAACGACAATTTGATGTGCTGTCATTGGATCTACGCGCATTTGAACCAGGAGCTTTGGTGTGGCTGAAGAAGAAAGGACATGTTGTCTCTGACCCCTTACGCCGTCCGCTCACCACTTTGTCGACGGCAATCGCCCCCATTGGGTCGGTGCTCGACAAATTGCGCATCGTGGCTTTGCGCTATCGCGTGCGCCGAGGCGACGCAGCACGTCTGTTGTCAGGTGAGGACATAACAACATCCGAGATGCTCCGCAACTCAGGCTTCTCAGCGCGGATGATTCAGCGTTTCTTCACTCCCCTCGTTGGTGGAATTCAACTCGATCCACAACTCAGTGCTTCGCGGCGAATGTTCGACACTATTTTTCGAATGCTCTCGCAAGGTGATGCCGCTGTTCCCTCAGGTGGGATGGGCATGATTCCGAAACAATTAGCGGGACATCTCGATCCCGCGACAATTCATCTCAATTCGCCTGTCGCCCAAGTCTCAGGTACCAGTGTGACCTTGAAAGACGGACAACACATTTCTTGTCGCTGTGTGATTGTCGCCGTGGAAGGTCCGTCGGCGAGTGTGTTAACTGGCATTGAACCCGTTATCTCACGCAGTGTGGGATGCATTTATTTTTCTGCCGACATTGCTCCGACAGATAAAAATCTCATCATTCTCGATGGCACGGCGCGAGGACCAGTCCTCAATATCGCAGTCATGAGTAATGTTTCAGCCTCTTACGCCCCGCCCGGCAAACACCTCATTGCTGCTGCCATGCCGGGTCACTACCAAGGTGATCTCGAAGCACTGGCGCGCCCTCAACTTGAGGAAATGTTCGGCGCACAAGTACAACAATGGGTGCACCTGCGCACATACCGAATTGAACACGGTCAACCCGATCAGTCGCCACCATTTTCACCACAGAAAAAACAGTCACTCGGAGATGGACTTTTCGTATGCGGGGATCATCGCGATACTGCTTCAACTCAAGGCGCCTTGTACTCCGGGCGACGCTGTGCTGATACGGTGATCTCTTACCTTTCATCCAAGTAAAACTAAAGAAAACGGAAGTTACCAATGAAAGTTCAAGATCCAGCAAAAGTTGTCTCGGTGAGCGGATTTGTCCCCGCATCCCCCACAGAAATTTTCAACCTTTTAGCTGATCCGAATCAGCATTCTTTGATTGACGGTTCAGGCTCAGTACTCAAGGCCCGCTCCGATGCTCCCGAGCGGTTGTCCCTTGGCGCGAAGTTTGGTATGGATATGAAGATTGGTATGAAATACAAGATCACTAATGAAATTGTTGAATTCAACGAACCGAACCTGATTGCTTGGCGCCATTTCGGCGGCCACATCTGGCGTTACAAACTCGAATCCGTCGAGGGTGGCACGCAAGTGACCGAGCAGTTCGATTGGAACGGCTCGAAATCACCTTTGGTACTACGTCTGAGAAAATCACCTACAACAAATAAAAAGTTTATGGTCGCAACGCTCGAGCGGATGGCTCAACATTTTTCAAAGTAGTGATTGCTGATGAACGAGAACAACCACGAAATCATTACCAATAATATTCGTGCTCGACGTACGAGCATGTTGGTTGATAAGACTCGTCAAGTACCTCGCGCACTGATTGAAGAATTATGTGAATTAGCAACGTGGGCGCCAAATCACAAACGGACTTGGCCGTGGCGCTTTGCCGTCGTCACTGGCGAGGCCCAGTTGCGCATTGGCAATACCGTCGCCGAAGCCATGCAGTCTTTCGGCGACGAACCTGCAAAAGTTGAAAAAGCCCGAACCAAATATGCGCGTACACCGGCATTGATTGTTATTGGCAGCATCGCTGGTGACAGCGAACTACAAACAGCGGAGAATCGTGATTCTGCAGCGGCGGCAGTACAAAATTTCATGTTGGCGGCTACTTCTCGTGGTTTAGCCACCTACTGGGGTTCTTGCCCGAAAGGTGCCAACGATCCAGTCGCCGAATTTTGCGGCTTTGAGAGCGATACCAAAGTGGTCTGCATCATGTATCTCGGATGGGCGACGACACAAGTTGAAACGCCACAGCGACCCGCAGCAAATATCACGTTCCTAGAAAAATAACTGCTCTACGGCTGATACAGGCCGAAGACACCACGCAGGGCATCACTGATCTCACCCAAAGTCGCACCAACGCGTAGCGCTTCTTTCATCGGATACAAAATATTGTCAGTCCCTTGAGCGGCCTGAACGAGTGCGTCCAAAGATGCTTGCAATTTGACTTGATCGCGTGCAGCTTTATACTCGCCGAGGCGGGCTTTCTGACCTCGTTCAAGTTCAGGGTTCACCGGGAATACTTCGGGCTCAGGATCATCGCTGACAGCGAACTTGTTGACACCGACGATGACACGCTCATCATTATCAATTGACTTGGCGTAATCGTATGCCGCATTTTCGATCTCGCTCATCTGATAGCCGGCTTCAATAGCCGCCACTGCCCCACCGAGTTCATCAATGTGAGCAATGTATTCAAGTGCCAGACGCTCAATCTCATCTGTCAAAGTTTCCACGAAATAACTGCCGGCCAATGGGTCGGGAGTATCGACAATGCCACTTTCATAACCAATGATTTGCTGAGTTCGCAATGCAATGCGGGCCGCCCGTTCGGTCGGCAAACTGAGGGCTTCGTCGTAGCCATTGGTATGCAAACTCTGTGTTCCACCCATGACGGCAGCCATTGACTGCAGGGCGACGCGCACAATGTTGTTCTCTGGTTGCTGCGCAGTCAGGGTGCTTCCACCGGTCTGAGTATGAAAACGCAGTAACTTACTGGACTCTTTCTTGGCTTTGAAACGATCATTCATGATGTTGAACCAAATGCGGCGAGCGGCGCGGTACTTGGCTACTTCTTCAAAGAAATTATTGTGCGCGTTCCAAAAGAAAGACAACCGTGGAGCAAAATCATCCACGTCCAATCCGGCCTTAATGGCCGCCTCAACGTAAGCAATGCCGTTAGCTATCGTGAAAGCGATTTCTTGCACAGCCGTTGAACCCGCTTCACGAATGTGATATCCCGAAATCGAAATCGTGTTCCATTTCGGAACATGCTTGGCACAATATTCAAAAATGTCGGTGATGATGCGCATGCTCTGACGAGGTGGGTAGACGTACGTACCGCGGGCGATGTATTCCTTGAGCAAATCGTTTTGAATTGTGCCACTGATCGCCGTCGACGGGACACCTTGCTCCTCGGCGACTAATTCATACATCAAAAGCAAAACGGCACCCGTGGAGTTGATCGTCATTGATGTTGTGACCCTGTCCAAGGGAAGATCAGCAAGCAACAAACGCATATCAGCCATTGAGTCAATGGCTACTCCGACTTTGCCGACTTCACCTTCGGCTCGGGGGTGATCAGAGTCGTAACCCATTTGAGTCGGAAGGTCAAAAGCACATGACAAACCTGTTTGACCAGCTCCCAATAAAAACTTGAAGCGCTCGTTAGTGGACTCGGGGGTTCCAAAACCCGCGTACTGGCGCATGGTCCACAACTTGCCGCGGTACATCGTGGGGTACACGCCACGGGTGTAGGGCGGTTGGCCGGGATCGCCTAAACGCTCCACTGAATCCCAGCCAGCTAGGTCGGCTGCCGAATACAGGGCTTTGATTTCAATGCCAGAATCGTTCATAGGATCTTCGCTCATTGCTTCCAAGCGTACGCCCTAAAGATGGCTTCAAGCCAGTTTGCCCAGTCTTCAAGGTGGAGATATGTTGAGCAAAAAGGTCTACTATGCACATGTGACCACCACCGAAAATGCACCCAACCTTGAATCAATCGCGATGGGCCAACCTGGCTATGTCTTGGCAATGCCCACCTTCGCCAATGTTGAAGAAGAGCGCGCTTACCGCAAGTCAAGACTGGCGGGCGCTTTACGAATCTTTGGTCGATTGGGCTTTGGCGAAGGGGTGGCTGGACATATCACGGTGCGCGATCCCGAACTCACTGATCATTTTTGGGTGAACCCTTTTGGGCTGAGCTTTCGCCACATGCGCGTCAGCGATTTGTTGTTAGTCAACCATCATGGTGAAGTCGTCCACGGAACAATGCCCGTCAATCGTGCTGCCTTCGTGATTCACTCGGCGATACATAGCGCGCGTCCCGAAGTCATCGCCGCCGCCCATGCTCACTCGGTGCATGGTAAGGCCTTCAGTTCGCTCGGCATTCCACTTGACCCCATCACTCAGGATGCCTGCATCTTCTACGACGATCACACCGTGATCGCTGAACAAGGTGGTGCCGTCGTTTTTGATGTCGAGGCTGGCAAAGAGATGGCAGAGAAATTTCCCACAGGCAAAGCCGCTATCCATCTCAACCATGGCTTATTCACAGTGGGCTCAAGCGTTGAAGAAGCAGCGTTCTGGTTCTTGTCTATGGACCGTTCATGCCAAGCGCAGTTACTGGCGATGGCTGCCGGAACACCAAAACTGATCAAACATGAATATGCGCAGTACACACGTGAACAAACTGGCCATTCACTGGCTGGATGGTTCCAATTTCAACCGTTGTGGCAGGAGATTTGCCGCACCGACCCCGAACTCTTCGACTGAACACCAACACCGCTTCGACAGCTGACGAGTCGCACCTCGCAGGCTTTTTCAATACCGCCTCACCTGAGGCGCTTTTTGTATTGAGTGCTATCGCCCAATACATTGGGGCAGTCATCGCTATTGATCTTTTTGATCAGGTCAACCCCGCAACGGTGGCGTGGTTGCGAGTCACCGGCGCATCTCTTGCTTTGATACTGATCTCGGCACGGAGAATTTTTCACCCGCGACATCGACAACGATGGACGCGCCAGGACCTACTGGCAATGGCCACTTTTGGTATCGCTACTGCGCTGATGAATACTTTCTTTTATCTTGCCATCGAACGTATTCCATTGGGTAAAGGTGTGGCCATTGAGTTCATCGGTCCTATTACCGTTGCTGCCTTACGCACGCGTTCACGGCGCAACGCTCTGGCCTTATTGTGTGCTGCTGTTGGCGTGGCCGTTCTCAGTGGAGTTGAACTCAGCGGCGAACCCCTTGGTTTACTCTTCATCTTTTTGGCATCCGTGATGTGGGCTACATACATCGTGGTTGGCTCACGTGTTGCTCAACAAAATCGTGGCGTTTCTGGACTCGGTCTTGGATTAGCCATCGGAGCTTTGGTTGTGATGCCGATTGGATTACCTGGCAGTGGCCCGGTGTGGGCGGCTCCGCATTTACTCTTTTTATGCTTCTTTGTTGGCGTGATGTCTAACGCCATCGGCTACGGCATTGACCAATCCGTCCTCCGCCGTATACCCATTCGACGCTTCAGCGTATTGCTTGCACTCTTGCCCGTCACCGCCACAGTTGTGGCCTTCATTGCGCTTGATCAAAGACCCAACGCCATAGATCTTTTCGGCATGACTTTGGTGTTAACGGGAGTTTTCATTCAAGAAAGAGAAAAAATCAGTTCCTGATTTAGTGACCCATCCACGGCGCACAGAGGCCATCAAGGTCGCGAACTTGAATCTGTTCGCGGTTAGCCCATGTCACTTGATTCGTTGGGTCGGGCTTCAAGTTGAAAGTGCGAAACGACATCTCGGTCGTATCCACAGCCAAAATGCGTCCGATCAAAGGCTCACCTAAATCAAGGAGCACCTTGATCGTCTCTAAAGCTTGAATCGAACCAATAATTCCCGGCAGAACACCAAGCACTCCTGCCTCAGCACACGACGGTGCCAGTTCGGCTGGAGGTGGCTCGGGAACCATATCGCGATAGGTCGGACCAGTCTTGGGATGAAAGACCGAGACCATACCTTCAAAGCGGAAAATCGATCCATGAACAACTGGAATGCCCAACTTCACACTGGCATCATTGAGCAAATAGCGCGAGGGGAAATTGTCCGCGCCATCAACGATGACGTCGTATCCAGAAATGATGTCCATAATGTTCTCGGCGCACAAACGTGTGTCATAAGCGATCACTTTGACGTCTGGATTTAATAACTGCAAAGTCTTCTTGGCTGACTCAACTTTACGATCGCCAATTCTCTCCATGTTATGCAGAATCTGACGTTGCAAGTTACTGGCATCAACTTCATCCATATCAACGATGCCGATAGTTCCTACGCCGGCCGCTGCAAGGTACATCGCTGATGGTGAACCAAGTCCACCCGCGCCCAACATCAGCACTTTGCTACCCAACAATTTTGCTTGACCCTCGACACCAACCTCAGGCAATGTGAGGTGACGCTTATATCGATTCATCTGCTCTGGACTCAGCGACGCAGGAGATTTCCACTCCCGACCCTCGTCCTTCCATTTGCCGTATCCCCCCGCCATGGACAACACATTGGAGTATCCGAGTTGGCCCAATGTTGCCGCGGCGAAAGCACTCCGCACTCCACCTGCGCAGTACACAATGATTGGGGCAGTCTTATCGGTGATGCGGCCTTCAATTTGCGCTTCAAGGTGCCCACGAGGAATGTGCAGGGCGCCGATTAACGCCCCTTCGGCGTATTCATCGGGCTCACGAACATCCAAAATACTCACTCCGCCAGCAGAGATCGCAGTGTCCGCAGTCGCTGTATCTACTTCAGTAATGACAGATTTAGCGGCGGAAAGTAAGTCCCGAAAGGTGGCCATGTTAAAAGCCTACCTAGTTAGTCGGGAATTGCCACAAGGGCCGGCAGCAACTCGCTGATGTCCCCGAGCAAGAAAGCATCGGCAAAGTGATCCATTTCTGTGGGTTGACCATTAATGATCACCACTTTCGCGCCAGTTGCCTTGCCGCGAGGGACGACATTGGCCGCTGGCATGACATTGAGTGAACTGCCGATCGCCAAAATCAAGTCAGCTTCTTCGGCCGCTTTCAACGCCGCCGCAATCACCTCTTCAACCAATGCTTCGCCAAACAAGATCACATCGCGTTTCATCAAACCGCCACACTTCAAACATTTTGGATCCGCCTCCCCCGCATCAACGCGCTTCAGAGTTTCTTCAACCGGACGTTGCTCACGACAACTGATGCAGCGCGTGAACTGCCATGTCCCATGCACTTCGTGGACCAATTCGCGTGAGTTGCCCGCGCCGACATGGAGACCGTCGACATTTTGAGTGACCAAACCGTGGAGTTGTCCACGCTGTTCTAATTCAACTAACGCATAATGGCCTACATTTGGTTCAACGCTGCGCAGTCGGCGGTCGCTTGAGGCTTTCCAGCCCGCGATGCGAACTTCTTCGTCCTTCAGATAGACGCGAATATTTGAAGCCTTTTCCGCAAGCGGATTCTTCGTCCACAAACCATTGGGCCCGCGAAAATCAGGAATACCTGAGGCTGTCGAGATTCCTGCTCCAGTGATTGCCGTGATGCGTTGCGCCTCAGCGATCCACTGACGCACGACCGCAAACTCAGGTGAATTGACATTATTGATCAACATTGGTTCCTCATCACTACTCACAAAATTATTCCACTCTTCACCGATCTAGAACGACTCACGCTCACATTTGTGTGCTCTCCCCAATGAGAAAGGCGCACCAGCGTTATGGCATCTAAGCATTCCACCGTCCTTGACCGAGTCACCGATGAACTCATCGTCATCCCCTGGCGCGATCCCGTTGTCGAACGCGTCGGCTTTGACGCCTGTGGTGATTATGTGGAGCTCTTTTGGCTCGCCACATTGGGCCCAACAGCAACATGGCTCCTGCGCCGTCTGGCGATCACCGTCGTCAACAATCCTGACGGCTTTGCCGTTGATTTAGCAGCCACTGCACAAGGACTCGGTCTCGGTTGGGAGTCTGGTCGAGCCAGTCCATTTGCTCGCGCCGTTCAGCGGCTCGTGATGTTTGGCCTGGCTCAACCAGTTGGTGATCGCTTAGCGATTCGTTCTGTTGTTCCACCACTGGCTATGAAACAACTCTCGCGCCTGCCCGAGCATTTACAACGCGCCCATGCCCAATGGGCCGAATCGGATCCTGAGGTAGCAATGAGTGAGGGGTATTCAGGGGGTCACGCTCTACCCGTTGAAAATCTCAGCGGGACTTTTTTGGCTTCGTGAAACTTGTTGCCAAATTGATCAACAAGCGCGTACCAAACCCGGTGGCACCACGGCTCAACCAACCATCATCAAAATCCGAATTCATCGGACCAGCGATGTCGAGATGCGCCCATGGGACATCTCCCGTGAACTCCGACAAGAACAACGCAGCCGTAATCGCTCCGCCGTATGGACCACCAATGTTTTTCATATCAGCCACATTTGAGTCAAGGAAACGGCGGTATTCGCGTACCAATGGCAATTGCCAAACTGGTTCGCCCGACGTCTCCGAGGCTTGCTTGACCTGTTCGATAAAGGGCTGATTCGTTCCTAAAACACCGGCGATCTTGGGTCCAAGAGCAGCCATGCAAGCTCCCGTCAACGTAGCAATGTCAACGATCGCATCAGGCTTCAACTCGGTGGCTAACGACAATCCATCAGCAAGAACTAAGCGACCCTCAGCATCTGTGTTATGGATTTCTGATGTCTTGCCGTTACGAAATGTCAAGACATCGCCCATTGCCATGGCGCTTCCCGACGGACGGTTATCAGTGCACATCAAATATCCAGTTACAGCCGCACGACAACGCAGCGCTTTGAGCGCACTCATGGCCGATAAAACTGATGCAGCACCTGTCATGTCCATCTTCATCATTGCGTGCGAGGCATCGCTCGGCTTCAAACTGATGCCGCCAGAGTCATAGGTGATTCCCTTGCCAACCATCACCAAATGACCTGTGGGATTGCTCGGCTTATAGGTCAACTTCACCAGACGAGCTGGCTCGGTGGATCCTCGATTGACTCCGAGGAGACCCCCGCAGCCCATGATTTCCAACTTGTCGTTATCAAAGACCTCGACCTCGAGACCGCTCGCATTTGCCACCTCAACGGCCCGATCAGCAAGCATCCGTGCCGTCAAATATGCCGGCGGCATATTCGCCAAGTCACGAGCCAAAATCGCTGCAGCCGATGTAGTGCGGCCGCGTTCAATACCCGATTCGGTTCCTCGTGCGCGCTCACTTGAGCACGTCATCGTCAGCAACGAAGGACTTGACCCTTTCGCTGATTTCAAATCTGTGTAGCGATAATTCGCTAATGCAAATCCCTCAACGACAGCTTGTGCAGCCGAACGCGCATCAAGGGTGACGGCGTCAACAAGATTTGTTGCAACATGGCTGCGGCGACTTGTAGCACGGGCCAAAGCAGCGGCGGCTAGACGCAGATCACCTGAGGTGATCTTGCGCTGATCACCAATTCCCACTGCAACAAGGGTCGCCCCTGCGGCGCCGAGGACAACGAGAGTTTGACCAATCTTTCCTTCAAAACCTTGAGCACTGAGAGCCGAGCGGTTCAGCCCCAACTGTCGGGGGATTGTTCCCGAGGACGCTACTGCTAGGCCGACGGCGTCTGCGGAACGAGGAATTGAGCGAGTTGATTCAATGCAAAGAGCCATGTGTCTATCATGACACGCCGCGCACGGGGAGACTCTCTCCTTCGTGCCATCGAGCCATCGTCCACAACAAGTCTGAGAGCCGGTTGAGATACGGCACGGCCTGCGACGGGGCGGGGGCAGCGACTATTGAATGCCGCTCAGCACGACGGACCACAGTGCGCGCCACATCAAGCCATGCCGCAACTTTGTTGCCACCAGGAACAACAAATTCTGTGGGCGGCTCGAAGCGGGTATCAAGTTCGTCAATCAGGTTTTCCAATCGGGTCACCATTGAAGCCTCAACGCATGATGCTCCTGGCGTCAACTTCGAACGATTTTCGGGCAAGGTGGCCAACTCAGCCATCAACACCCAGAGATCGCGCATAATCGGTATCAGCAAAGCCTCAATCTCTGAACCCGTACCAGCCTCAGCGCGGACGACACCCAAAATCGACTGCGCTTCATCCACGGTGCCGTAAGCACGGGGTAAAGCACTGTCTTTAGGAACGCGTCCGCCATAGAAAAGTCCGGTCGTGCCGTCATCTCCATCTTTTGTGTATACGCGCTGTCTGGCCATACCTCAGACCTTACCCGTCCATGCTGTGAAGCGCTAGGTTGCCTCGCCAACTGTCACATCATGAATGAGAGCCAGCTGTATTCCAACCTCGTCTCATAATCCAGAAGCGGTAGATTAAGAATCAATGTCTCGTCAGCCCTACCTCGCCGCCGTCAATGAACGAGTGATCGTATTTGACGGAGCCTTTGGAACTTTTGTTCAAGGCCTCGATCTTGGTCCCGACGATTTTGGTGGCCCAAGTCTTGAAGGATGCAACGAATATCTCTGTCTGACGCGACCCGATGTGATCCAGCAGATGCACGGAGCATTCTTAGATGTTGGTGTTGATGTTCTTGAAACTGCGAGTTTCGGAAGTTTTTCCACCGTTCTCACTGAGTATCAGATCTCCGATCAGGCATATCTGCTCAACGTCGAAGCAGCACGTCTGGCGCGAAATATCGCCAACGATTATGAATCTTCCGGTAAGGCCCGCTACGTGGCTGGATCGATAGGACCTGGAACAAAACTCCCCAGCCTCGGGCACATCCGTTTCGCTGAATTGCGTGATGCCTATGAAGAGCAAGCCCGCGGACTGCTTGTCGGTGGCGTGGATTTATTCCTTATTGAAACCTGCATGGATCTCCTGCAAATCAAGGCGGCAATGATTGGCTGTCGACGCGCCATGCTCGCCGAGGGTCGCCAAATCCCGATTCAGGTACAGGTCACGATGGAAACCACTGGACGGATGCTGGTGGGTTCTGAAATAGGAGCAGCCTTGACTGCCATCAGTGCCATGAACCCTGATGTTTTTGGGATCAACTGCGCAACTGGTCCAGCCGAGATGCAAGAGCATTTGCGCTATCTCAGCGAAAATGCCTCAATGCCAATCAGCGTGTTACCCAATGCCGGACTTCCGAGCATCAAAGACGGTCGCACGCACTACGACCTCACTCCCGAAGAATTGGCTAAGTTTCATCATCATCACGTTCACGATCTCGGTGTTGGCATCGTCGGCGGTTGCTGCGGCACCACGCCCGCTCACCTCAAAGCTGTCGTTGATGCCGTGAGCGGACTGGCGGCACCCAAGCGCACGCCAATCAATGAACCAAGCGTCTCCTCGATCTATTCATCGGTGCCAATCATCCAAGACAATTCGTTTTTGATTATCGGTGAGCGCACCAATACCAACGGCTCACGGGCTTTTCGTGACGCGATGATTGCTGGCGATTGGGATAGTTGTTCCAAAATCGCCACCGAACAGATTCGCGAAGGAGCCCACGTCCTTGATGTGTGCGTTGACTATGTGGCTCGCGATGGCGCAGTCGACATGGATGAGATTGCCAGTCGCTTTGCTACTCAAGCCAGCGTGCCTTTGGTCCTTGACTCCACTGAACCCGAAGTCATGGAAGCTGGCTTGATGCACATCGGCGGGCGAGCAATTCTCAACTCGGCCAACCTGGAAGATGGACAGGGACCCGGCAGCAGACTTGATCGCGTCTTTTCACTGGCACGCGAATACGGCAGTGCAGTGATCTGCCTTCTCATTGATGAAAAGGGTCAAGCGCGTGATGTGGAGTGGAAGCTAGAAATCGCGCATCGTCTGCACCGCATCGCGGTGGATCACTACGGCTTGAAGGCCAGCGATCTGATCTTTGATGCTCTGACGTTCCCACTCTCAACGGGTGATGACGCACTGCGACTCGATGCCAAGTACACCATTGATGCGATCACCCGAATCAAAGCCGAAATCCCCGGTTGCTTCACAACTCTTGGAGTCTCAAATGTCAGTTTCGGGTTGAAACCCTCATCACGCCACGCCTTAAATAGCGTCTTTCTCAATGAGTGTGTACGCGGCGGCTTAGATTCGGCCATTGTCCACGCCGGAAAGATCATGCCCCTCGCGCGCATGCCTGAAGAGCACAAACAAGTCTGCTTGGACCTCATCTACGATCGACGCACCGCCGACTATGACCCGCTCAAAAAATTGCTTGAAATATTTGCCGACGTTAATGATGTGGCCGCGGTGCGCGAGGATCGCAGTGACTGGACGGTTGAGCAGTTACTCAAACAACGCATCATTGACGGTGATCGTGAAGGTCTCACTGCTGATCTCGATATCGCAATGGCTCAGGGGCTCGCACCGTTGATCATTGTCAACGACATTCTTCTTGATGGCATGAAGGTAGTCGGCGAACTCTTTGGATCAGGTCAAATGCAATTGCCTTTCGTCCTGCAATCAGCCGAAACCATGAAAACTGCAGTCTCCTACCTCGAACCGTATATGGAAAAGACGGGTGCCAGTTCCGCTAAGGGCATTTTGGTTTTGGCGACCGTCAAGGGAGATGTGCACGACATTGGCAAAAACCTTGTGGATATCATCTGCACCAATAATGGTTACGAAGTTCATAACCTCGGAATCAAGATTCCGATATCTGAAATGTTGCAGAAGGTCAAAGATGTCAAGGCCGATGCTCTCGGAATGAGCGGACTGCTCGTGAAAAGTACCCTGATCATGCGCGACAACTTGATTCAACTGAATGAATCAAAAATGTCAGAAGTGCCCGTGATTCTCGGTGGCGCTGCATTGACACGTTCCTTTGTGGAAAAAGATTTGCGTGACATCTATGAAGGTCGCGTGTTTTATGGTCGTGATGCATTTGAGGGTTTGCACACACTTGACAAATTGATGGCCATGAAAAAGTCCGGCATTGATGATCCTCTTCTTGGCCGCGTGCCAACTGGGCGGGTGTTGCCTGCACGTAGTGGGACCACGGAAACAGTTGTCGTTGACCTTCCTCTGCGTTCTCCTGATATCGCTAGTGATAATGAAGTCTTCACACCACCATTTCTCGGCTCAAAAATTGTTAAGGGCATCGGACTTGATGACATTGCTCAGTACGTCAATGAGACTGCCCTATATCGCAATCAATGGCAGTTCCGTCCAGAAATCGGTGAAACCGACGAGGACTTCAAGTCACGACTGCGCGCTACCTTTCGTCAAGAACTCGGTGCCGCTAAGGCTGCTGGATTCCTGATTCCACAAGTTGTCTACGGTTATTACTGCGTCAATGCCCAAGGCGATGATCTCGTCGTGTGGAGCGATGAGAGTCGTACCAGCGAATTAGCCCGCTTCACATATCCACGGCAAAGTACTGCTCCGTTTATGTGCATCGCCGACTTTTTCCGCACAGTTGAACACGGCCTTGATTATGCGGCTTTCCATATCGTCACCATGGGCGAAGCCGTGAGTGTTGAAGCCGCCCGCCTCTTTGCTGCCAATGAGTATCAGCAGTACATGATTATTCATGGTCTTGGAGTCGAGATGGCTGAGGCTTTGGCCGAACTGTGGCATAAGCGAATCCGCCAAGAATGGGGCTTCGTCAGTGAGGACGGTCCATCCATCGGTGGCTTGTTCCGCCAGCAGTATCGCGGCGGTCGTTACTCATGGGGCTACCCCGCCTGTCCCGATCTCGAAGATAACGCAACCGTGGCTCGCTTACTTGAAGCTGGGCGTCTCGGCATTGAAGTCAGCGAAGAAACTGGCTGGCAATATCAACCAGAACAAACAACTTCGGCGATCATATGCCACCATCCACAATCAAAATATTTTGTCGCCCGCTAACCGCTCAGTCAGTAAGTCTGAAAGGCACCCAACATGTTGAAAATTCTGATTCGCGTTGCGATTTCTATTGCTGTTGTTGTCGGACTCGTTTACGGCGGAGTCTTGCTATACACGAAGGTCATCAATCCACCTGAAGGCAAGCTCAATGAAGACGACCTATCGGCAATTGTGAGCGACTCTTCGACAGCGCCGTCAACAGATACTGAATCATCAATAGCCCCTACCTCAACATTGACGCAAGATGCGGGAATCACTGGCACATGGTTGGCCACCAATGAATCCACAGTGGGCTACCGTGTAAAAGAAGTACTGGGAGGAGTCGACACCGAAGGCGTCGGACGCACAAATCAAGTCAACGGATCCCTCAGGATTCAAGAAAACACCCTACTGAGCGCCGTTTTCGAAATTGATGTTGCCTCAATCAAGAGCGACAGTTCCAAACGTGACAATCAATTCACTGGCAACATCATGGATACCGCAACATATCCAACTGCAACGTTCCGCCTCTTGACCCCAATAGAACTCGGCGCCGTTCCGACAGAAGGACAAAACATCACTGCGACTGCCCAGGGAGAACTGACATTGCACGGAGTCACGCAAAAGGTTTCCTTTGATGTCACCGCCAAGATTGCCAATGGAATCATCGGAGTTCTCGGTTCAATTGACATCACCTTTGCGGATTACGGCATTGCCAATCCGTCTAATGCCTTTGTCAAAACCGGCGACTCTGGACTTCTTGAATTCGTGCTGGCCTTCGTGCGTTAAGCCAAGCTTCAGCGCTGTGGTTGACTTCGGTCCCAAGCATCGGAGAGAGCGGCATAACGGCCCTTGAGTTCGACGAGTTCGGCGTGGGTGCCCAGTTCGACGAGTTCTCCGTGATCGATGACACCAATCCGATCAGCCCGGCGAATCGTTGAGAGACGGTGCGCCACCACAATCACAGTCCGTCCAATCATCAAACTTTCAAGAGCATGCTCAACGACGGCCTCAGTGCCTGGATCAAGATTTGATGTGGCCTCGTCGAGAACAAGAACCGCCGGGTTCACAAGGGCAGCGCGCGCCAAAGCGATCAGTTGCCGTTCGCCCGCTGACAATCGAGATCCCCTCTCACGAACATCGGTGTCAAGTCCCTCTGGAAATTCTGCAAAGCGTTCCAATGCACCAATGGAGACCAAAGCCTCTTCAACCTCGCCGTCACTGGCTGTTGATCGTGCAATACGGATATTTTCGCGAATTGATCCAGAGAAACAAAACCCTTCTTGGGGAACCACGACAATCCGCCGTCGAAGATCCGAATTGGATGCTTGCCGTAAATCAACGCCTCCGTAGGACACCGTTCCTCTGTGCCCATTGGTCTCACTCGGGTCGTACAACCGAGCCATCAATTTAGCCAACGTAGATTTACCCGCGCCCGTCGGACCCACCAGCGCCAGGCGTTCGCCATCAGCCACAAAAATAGTGACATCTTTCAACACTTCACGATCATTTCCGGCATAGGCGAAGGTCACATGATCAACCACCAGTGCCCCGCGCGTTGACAATTCTGTGGGATGCGCCACTTCATCGACATCGGGCACAGCGTCAATAATCACAAACAACTTGTGCAGAGCGGCCGTTGACGATTGCACCGTGTTGTACAACTGGCTCAACTGTTGAACGGGATCAAAGAGGTTGGCTAAAAGCAACACGAAAGCCGTGACTGTTCCAATCGTCGCTGTACCTTGATGAACCAAGTAGCCACCAAAACCGATGATTGCGCCCGTGGCAGCGATTCCGGCGAATTCAACAAGTCCGAAATACCAAGTACTAATTTTCACGCTGTACATGTGCGAATCAAAAAGCGCACGATTGGAGAGGCGGAAACGCTTGGAACGATTTGCCTGCTGCCCGTAGGCCTGAATCACACGCACACCCGTGATTCCTTCTTGCAACGTTGACAAGTTGTTGCCCACATTTTCGCGCACATCAAGATAGGCATTATTGGAAATTCGTTGAAACTTGATAGACGCCACAATCAAAACCGGTAAGACAACCATTGCCACAATCAGCAACTGCCAGGAAAGGACCGCTAACAAAACTGTGGCCAGAATCAAGAGCAAGAAAGCTGAAACAAACTGAAGTAGCCCAAATTGAACGAGTTCACTCATTGACTCAATGTCGGCCGTCATCCGTGAAACTAGTACGCCAGCTTTTTCGCGATCAAAAAAAGCCATAGATTGCTTCTGGAGTTTGCCGAACACCGTGATCCGTAGTTCGCGCAAGAAACCTTCACCAGCACGGTTGATAGCAATAAATTGCAAGCGCGCTGTGATGTACCCAACGATCACGACAAGCACGTAAAGTGCCACCGTGCGATTCAGCGCCGACCCATTCTTGGTACGGATCCCATGGTCTATGCCATAGCGGACCAAAGTCGGACCTGCCAATGTCACCAATGTGCCCACGAGAACAAAGCCCAGCGCAGACAGAAATAAACGTCGCTGAGCACGAGCCATCACAAATGCCCGTCGAAGAACTTTCAGCGTTTGTATGCGATCCAATCGATCCGCTTCACTGACCGCAGACATCCCCCACATCAGATATCCACCTCAGTATCGCTGTCGCCATCACTCTCTTGCCAACCAGCAAGAACATTCTGATACCGCTCGTCGTTCAAAAGTAATTCTTCGTGAGTTCCGACGGCGACGACACGACCTCCATCAAGCAAAACCACGGAATCGGCCAAAGCAATAGTTCCAGCGCGATGGGCGATCACAATTGTCGTTCGGCCCTTCATCACGGTGGCCATGGCTTGGCGAATTTCGTGCTCCTTTGAAGGATCTACAGCCGAGGTTGCATCGTCGAGCACCAAAATCCGCGGGTCCGAGACTATGGCGCGCGCAATGGCAATTCTTTGGCGTTGACCACCAGATAAGGAGTATCCACGCTCACCAAGAATGGTGGCGTATCCGTGAGGTAATTCGAGAATGAAATCGTGCGCTCCCGCCAATTTGGCAGCGCGTTCAACAACTTCTGGGCTGGCATCAGGTTGGGCAAAAGCTATGTTGTCAAAAACTGAATCGTGAAACAAAAATGTCTCTTCAAAGACGATGCCAACCGCAGTCCGCAAATCGTTGAGCGACAATGATCGTATGTCAACTCCGTCAATTTTGATTGAACCTCGTTGGACATCATGGAAGCGTGTCAGCAAACGTACGATCGTAGATTTTCCCGAACCCGTGGCACCCACTAAGGCCACTGCGCTACCTGGCGCAACACTTAAATTGAAGCCGTCAATAATGGGTGCGTTATCTCCATAACCGAAGATCACATCATCAAATTGCAATTGACCGACGGATTGCGTCTGCGATCCACTAGGAAGTTCGAGTGCAGCGACTGGATCAGTAATCAAACTTGGAGTATTCAACACCTCGTTGACTCGCATGAGCGCGACTGAGGCTCGCTGGCCGAGTGCCACAGTCATTGCCAAGTTACGTAATGGCCAGATCAGCATGGTGATGTAGGCATTAAATTTTACCAAATCACCCACGGACATCTGGCCGTTAATCACCCGATGTCCACCGATACCAAGAACCGCTATCAGGCCAAGCGAAGGCAAAAGATCTAAGGCTGGCAAGAAACGACTACGAATTTTGGCGGCGATCAAGGAAACGTTCCAAATGTCGTCGGCTTCATGACGCAATTTGTCGGCCTGAACTTTTTCAGCGCCGAACCCTTTAATGACGCGTACTCCAGCGACGCTTTCTTCAACGACGGTCGCCAATTGCGCTTGCTCTTGTTGCACCTCTAAGACGACAGGATGGATATCGCGCGAAAAACGACTGGCAAGAATGGTGACAACTGGAAGTGGCGATAAAGCGACCAAGGCAAGAACAGGCTGCGAACTGATCAGCAGCACGACGATGGCGATGACCATTGCCAAGTTAGACAAAGTGATCGGAATCATCACCACGAAAGCCTGCAACTGCTGTAGATCGGACGAGGCACGACTCATGATTTGCCCTGTTTGCATACCGTCGTGATATCCCACGTGCAAGTGCAACAAATGATCAAAAATTTTCTCTCGTAGACGAGTCTCGATCCAACGGCTTTCGCGGAACGCATACCAGCGACGCAGAGAGGTGAATATTCCGGCGATGACACCAGCCCCAACAACTAGCCCCGACCAAAACAACAAACTTTCGCGCCCTTCAATGCCGCGGTCAATGCCCATCTTGGTGAGTTGCGGCACCGATACTTTGCCTGCGGCCCAAAACACTCCTACGAGGACTCCGAGGATCAAGCCTCTCTTTTGCTCGAAAAGGGCCGTCCTGAGCAGTTTCCACCCCAGCGACGAATCACTGAGGGGTTCTTTTACTTCGACTGCCACGGAGACAAAACTAGTTCCTGCATCCGTCATTCTCCCCATTGCGAGCCTCTTGAATCCCTGCCACACCCGTCAGGCATTCTTCATTCATGGATATCAACAAGCACATATCGGCGACCCCTGTAGAAGCACCGAAGCAATTGCAATTCAACGGAATCGGCACCCCGCAACCTGTTATCAATCCGCGTTTTGTTTTGTCCGATGAAATATGTCGTAATGGATTGCGTCATATCGCCGAAATCCGTCAACGACTATTGGCCAGTGCTCAAGAGAGAGCCGCTTCATCAACCGGCACTGGGTGATAAAGCTTTCACCGATTCCCAATAGTTCAATTCTGGGTCGAGTCCCAAAATTGCGAGGGAACTCGTTGTGACACCATTGTCAAAGTACTGCTGGATCTTGGCCCGACACTGCGCTGGCGAACCATGAATCAAGATGTCATCAACGACTTCATCGGGTATCGCTGCCAAGGCAGCCTTGCGATCTCCCGCTTTCCATGCGTCCCACATACCTTGCAACTGTGGTCCACGACCTAACCAGCGATGGAATTCGGCGTACACCGGCACATTTAGATATGCAGCAATAGCGAAACGTCCAGCGGCGCGCACAACATCGGTGTTCTCACTTGGGCAAACAAAAATACGCGCCACGATTTCGCGTTCTTGCCCACCAGCCGCGCCGTTGACAACCTCTGCCACGCGTTTAACATCTGTCGGCGACAACCAGTTAATGATCGCACCATCGGATTCCCGCCCAGCTAGGCGCAACATCCCCTCACGTAAGGCAGCAACCAAAATCTTTGGCTTGATCTCTGGTCGAACGCCTAACTTGAAACCATTCACTTCAAAGGTGTCATAGGACTTGGCTACCTTCTCACCAGACAGAGCATCATTTAAAAAGCGCACGACATCGCGCACCTTTTTGTACGGCTCAACGAAGGGAACACCGTTCCACTTCTCGACAATGACATTGCTACTTGAACCAATTCCAATGGCGAAACGACCAGGAGCCGCATCTGCCATGCTGGCAACGCTTTGCGCAAAACAAGCTGGCGAGCGCGTATACGCAGGAACAATTGCGGTCCCCAATCGCAGTCTTGGTTCCCAAGCCGCTGCCATCGCCAAAGGTGTGAAAGCGTCGGCACCATCAGACTCGGCTGACCAAATGTCGGTGTAGCCCATATCTGCTAACTCATTGAGGCGCTCACGATGAGTGTGCAGATGACCAGGGAGTGGAACCGTCATACCGGGACGGCGAGGTAACGAGGAAGGTGCAGATGTCATGACTTCATTGTTACCGACGACAACCCCCATCAAAGACTTGGGCTATTTCTTCGCCTTACCAGCCGGACCTGGGCCAGGCATATCGCGCCAAAAGCGCACGATGCAACTTTGACTCGCCGTGGCCATCAGTGTCCCATCTTCGGCAAACATGTGCACGAGACCATGACCGAAACCGCGCCCAACCATGTGAATCCGAATGTCAAGCAAGACCCATTCGGTCGGCACCAAGGTGCCGATTCGCAAGGTGTTATCCAAACTATTTCCGCCACCGCGAATGCCCAGCGACTGTCCGACACCCATGGGCACAAAGTCACCCAAGATTGCCAGAGTTGCGGCATCGATACCCTCAATCACTTCAGGTATCCGCGACCACAACAAAACTTGTCCGTCACCTGGCGTCCCATCAAGTTCTTCTATTTCTTCACGACCCTTGATGATCCGCTGATCCATACGACCACTGACCGTGCCCGACCAATCCAAAACATGGGGACGCTCTTTGCACTCATGCGGACGAGGGATATCAGTTGGCATTTTTTCCCACTGTCCACTGGCCTCAAGATCACGATCTCCCAAAGCGGCATTCACAGTCAATATCTCGCGATCACCGACATGGCAGACCGCACGAGCTTGAGTGATCTGATGACCATGGACTGCGAGAGTCACATCGATGTCCATCACCTCACCAGGCTTGGCGTAGGACAAATACTGAGCGGTCGCCCACACAGCTCGCCGACCTGATGTGCCCTCCATGGCTGCTACGGCAGCGCCGAGACCACAGCCACCATAGAGAAAGCCTCCGCCTGTTGAGATCCCAGTCACCACGGGGAGAACCCAACGATGGGGATTGTGCGTGGCTTGTAAACCTAAGAACTGTCGGCTATCCATCGTCGTGAACTCTAGACGCCGACTAGCGTCTCAACCCATGGCTGTGACTTCTCACTCAGGATCAAATTCAAACTCCGCATCAACATGGCAAGGCGATGCCTGCTCGCTGGTGGAGGCCTTTCGCTCCGGCGAGCGCTCCCCCGTTGAAGAACTGGACGCTACATATGCGGCCATCGCCTCAAGCGATCTCAACGCCTTTGGACATCTTGATCAAGAACGCGCCTATGCCGCGGCGCGTTCAGCAGATATCAACTTGCCCTTTGGTGGCGTTCCGATCGGTGTCAAGGAACTTGATCAGGTAGCGGGTTGGCCAGATACCGAAGCCTGTGTGGCACTCAGTGACATCGTCGCTGATTTTTCATCGGTCATGGTTGAGCGTCTCGAAACTGCAGGGGTTGTTCTCATCGGTCAAACCACGGCCAGTGAGTTCGGTGGCGTCAATGTCACGCGCACTGTGATGCATGGAGCGACTCATAATCCTTGGCAGCATGGCCGTACACCCGGTGGTTCATCGGGTGGTAGTGCTGCCGCTGTTGCGGGAGGTCTCACCACCTTGGCTACTGCTGGCGACGGTGGTGGATCTATCCGAATTCCCGCAGGCTTTACTGGGCTTGTTGGCTTGAAAGCCACGTACGGACGCATCCCGCGCGCTCCCAAAGTCCAACTGGGAAATATCACCACTGTCACTGGTTGTGTGTCTCGTAGTGTGCGCGACACGGCACGTTGGTTCGATGTCACGTCTGGCCATGACCCGCGCGATCCACTCAGCCTGCCCTCCGTTGCGCCGTGGGAACCACATCTTGGTTCCTTCACCGATGCTTTGCGCGGACTTCGAGTCGCCGTTGTCCCGGACTGGGGTGGCGCAGTGGTCTCGCCAAAAATGTGGGAAGTGCTGAGCGCTCACGCTGATCGTTTAATCAAAGAGCACCAATGGAAGCGCATTGACATTGACACAACAGTGCCGAGTATGGGTGCCGCCTGGAGTATTAGTGGGATGCTCTCCATTCACGCCCAACTTGGTGACCGTTGGCCAGACTGCGCGGATGTTCTGACACCAGAAATTAGTTTTGGCTTAGCAAGCACGATGGAGCGTTATGGCCCCGAAGCACGCGCCCGCATTGAGTCTCGGCGGACCGATGTGAATGAACGTATGGCCGAGATATTTCACCTCACTCATGGAGTTGACCTCGTGATCACTGCATCTAACCCCGATGTGGCATTTGCGGCCGAGGGTCCTCTGCCATCGAAATTTGGCGGCGTTCACGGCGGTGCAGGGAACAACGGTCGCTTGACCTTCCCCGCCAATATTCACGGCAACCCCGCTATTTCCATTCCCTCGGGCTTCGTCGATGGCCTTCCCGTTGGCTTGCAAATCGTGTCGCGCCATTTCACTGAACAACTGCTGCTTGATATCGCACTCGGCGTTGAACGCAATCAACCGTGGCCACTCGTTGCTTAAAGAGTCCTGCTTAACTCAAACGCTGAAGCCAAGGACGCGCCACTTAGGAAAAGGACAGGTTTTGATTCTCAATGATCGCTGCAGTTGGGACATTTTCTACTTTCCACAGTGCCTCACCCGACGATTGCGTGCTCGACCACGATGGGTCAACTCCAGAGCACAGAATCAAACCTGCGGGGCCGACTACTTCCCAAAGTACTGCGGCATTCGGACCATGCCATCTCACTGCGAAAGACACCCTGTGTTGCGCGCCAACAGCAATGTCGTGGACTTCAAACTGCACTCCGAGACGATTCGTGGGGAAGCCATTAGGCAACAAAGTGGCGACATTCTCATCAGTCAATAGCGCCAGTTCATTTTCGATAGACGTCACTTGCAAGAAGCCGTGAGCGCCACCATCATCTTTTCGAGCCAGCATTTGAGCCAGCGATTGACCACGCAGCGATAATGCCTTAGCAAGCAATTTTGAGAAATCGGACACTGCTCGCTCCTGATCCGTTCCTAGTAGATACAGCGCGCTACGAAATCCATCCAACGCAAGAGCGCGAGAAATTTTGTTGCGTCGTGTTGCCCGCGCAAGAACTTCAACAGCCCCGGCAAGGTCAACCGGATCAACTTGTGAAAGAGACATACGTTGCAGTTCACGCTGACTAATTAACCAACGGGCACAATCTTCACCATTGGTAAATACATTCGGCACGGGAGACAACGCAAGTTCAGAACGTTCAGCGACTATGACATCGCCTGCTGGGATGCTTTCAATGACATCGGGAAGGTTGAACCTAGATGCGCTGTCACTCAGAGCGACCCAGCCGCGGGCCACTGAATCATGATTG
>Ga0114966_10001096_pt1 | contig 25284 bp, 50 predicted proteins | sample M_130207_XF_Meta_FD_87029 | JGI IMG/M metagenome (GOLD analysis project Ga0114966, IMG submission 87029) | Freshwater microbial communities from Lake Montjoie, Canada to study carbon cycling - M_130207_XF_MetaG | ecosystem: Environmental > Aquatic > Freshwater > Lake | place: Lake Montjoie... | reverse complement strand
TTTTTTTTATAAGGTAGGTTGGAGTCTACACTCCAAGGGGATATACTTTCCCCCAGCCCGTTTCGGACTTAACCACCAACATAACAAAGATACAAATTATTTTTGACATAACCTAATATTTATAGTAGTATGTTAACAAAAAAACAAGAACAGGGGTTAAAGATATTAGAGAGTATAGTCCAATCAGAATATCCATTCGTGGTGTCACTAAGTAAGTCAGGTAAATATGCATTAGATCACTACGCAACAACAATGGGGATCAAGTTAGAGATAGATCCAACTACATTAAGTAAGTACGTAGGTCTACCATTCGCCAAGAAGTTTAAGGAGACCCCAAATTTATGGAATTACTATATGAGGGATGATGAGCTACTGTTTGTTCTTCACCTGTTTGAAGATGAACACCAACATATAATGGGGTGGAAGTTTAACAAAGGTATGGAAGAGTTCATTACTAAGGCATACAGTCAACTCCCCACCAACATGAGGGTGAATATTTATAGTGATACCCCTGAGTATGATATCCCTGATTTTGCAAAGGGAATGTTACATACCCCAAGATCTATATCTATTGATAGATTCTACTTGGCACCAGATAGTACACGTCCTAAGTTTGAGGATTAAACTTATCCTCCCCCCATTGTTAATAACTTTATATATAACAAGGGGATCCTGGCATACCCCCTCCCATATGGGGGTATTGGCATATGTACCCCTCCCCCCCTCCGTATCCCCCCCATATATGACATTTTGACAGGTAGAAAGGGGGTTCAATGGCGTGAATGAAATATTGGTAAAAAAAATTCTGGAAAAATTTTTGGGAAAAAATTGGAACTATTTATCCATTTATTAAACGGGGGTATATTTATTACTAAAGAATATAATATGAAAAAAGTTGTAAGATTAACAGAATCAGATTTAACCCGTATTGTTAAAGGTGTAATTAAAGAGGAAAATAAAAATAGTAATTCATTTAATTTTGATAAACCAATCATGACTTTTAGAGATGTTGTGAATAGTATATTGACCGACATTTCAGTTAAGGCGTCTATGAAGTATGATGAATTTGATGAATACGACCCACTTTATAAAAATTCACAAGTGCCTGATTATTTAAGACCATATGTTAAAGAAATTGAAAACTACGTAAAAAATGAAATGTTTATGGAAAAAATATATGATTCAATCTATGATGTAATTATGGACACCCCAATTCAAATTAAAATAGAAGAAGATATATTATCTAAGTAATTAAAATACGACAATTATAATACTTTAACCCCACCTTCAAGTGGGGTTTTTTGTTTAACGTATATTTATTGGTATATGGATCACAAGTTAAAAAAAATTGTTAGGGGGGTATTAAGGGAAGAAATGAAACCCCCAAATTATATCAAGAGAAGATATATTTGTATGGATAAATATATAACAAAATTAGAAAATGGGGAAGAAACCCTCCCTTTAAGAATAAGACGATTAGATTGGACTCATTACCAAATAATCGTGACCTCTTTTATAAGATCTAATTGTGACGATGGTGATAGGTATTATGATCCAATTATACATTCAAAGATTATGGATACATTTGGTGATAGATTATATGAATGGTATAACGATAATATTGATATATGAAAAAGATAATTAAACTTACAGAAACAGATATGAAAAAGATAATTAAACTTACAGAAACAGATTTAACCCGTATTGTTAAGAGGATTATTCAGGAGGGTGAATACGATGATTTAATAGACCTATCTCAACTTGAGTATAATACTAAAGTTGATGATAAACCATTTAATGATTTATTAATAAAAAACAATTTTGAGTATTTGAGAAATCACAATGATATGGACATATACCTATTAAAAAAGAATAATTACGACGTTATGGTTGGAGTAGAACATTCATATATGGATAGATTCTTTTTAGTTATTTATATTATTACTAAGGGTGGGGAAAAAATTAATTATTTGGAAGATCTTTATGGTAAGCGAGAATTAACGTTATTTCATAATGAGAAAATAAAGGTTACCCGTCTTATAAAAGGGGCAATAGAATTTGGTAATTCAAAGAAAATGATTAAGGAGAATCATGGGGATAGATTTACTACGGTATCACATTACATTGATATGATAGAAGATGTATTGGACAATTATGATTCTATTGATTGTGAAAACATCAATAAGAAATATGAACGTTTCTACTGTGAGAATATTAGTGAGTATTCAAAGGAGAAGATTGAGACAGTATTGGAAAAATTTAAAGAAGAACGGTCAGAATTAATGCATAATGAATTTGGTGGTTTATTTGGAGGATAATCCCCAATAAGAATTATTAATGATACCCCACCTCATCAGTGGGGTTTTTTATTTAACGTATATTTATTGGTATATGAATCACAAGTTAAAAAAAATTATTAGGGGAGTATTAATGGAATCTTTAACTGAGTCAGAACCTCTTTGGTATAGATTACCTAATAATATACTTAATGAATTGGGGATTGAATTATATAACCCTGATGATGAGGCTTATGTTGTTGAGATACATTTTGATACTAAGAACATAATTATCCAATTATATACAGTAGAATTTAACGAATTGGTTCCGTATTGGTATTCTAATCAAATGCCTGGTAATATAAAAGATAATTTTGATATACCTTTAAGTGAAATCCCAAAAAGTTTAAAAAGTCTTATCTTTAGAAGATTAAACCCTAGTTATCACAAATACCTATGAAGATCATTATAACGGAATCACAATATAATAGAATATGGTTACTACGAAGATACAAATTAGTAAGGGATAGTTTTGATACAATTTTTATGTATATTAAAAATCCTTGTAAGTTTGATTCTTTTGAACATTACGAAAGAACATTTGTGGATCTTATGTTGGATGAACTTCACCCTGAATATTATTTGATTGATAATTTTGATTATGAAGGGATGATCTCCGAACTAAAGGATATGTTCTATGTTGAGTTAACCGAATTATACTACGAACGTAATTGTTAATATATTAATCCCCCTTCAAATGAGGGGTTTTTTGTTTTATGATATATTTATTACTAAATAAAAAAAATTATGAGAAGAATAGAAAGATTAAGAGAAAACGATTTGAATCGTATCGTTAGAAGAGTTATTAGAGAAGATAATAAACAAACCCCAAAAGTTGGTGATACTGATACTTTAAAAAACCTACAAACCTATTTAAAGGAACTTGTTGATGAAAGCGTTATAGACAATGATGTAAAGTCCCATATAATGTTTTTAGTAAAAAAGTTAATTAAGGAAAATAAAAAATAATATATTATGAAAATCATTATAACAGAACATCAGTCCAAACGATTAAAACGTATTCTTAGACGAGTTATTAAAGAAAATGAAATTGATGAAGACGTGTTCAACGCGGATCCATATGAATTGGAATCAGTAGATGGAGCAGTTAAGATAACAAATAAGGAAGATAACACTTCTTTAATATATAAAATTGAAGTTGGTACACTTGGTATTTGGAAGTCAGTAGATGTTGTTGATTTTCCAAACGGAGATTCAATTGAATTAAAAACTTTAGGATTCTCAAGAGTAGAAAGTTTAGGAAGATTTTCAAAATCAGAAATTTCAGATGCTTTGAAAATGGATTGGGGTAAAGATGTTATTGAATTTGACGATTTAGAGGAAGAAAATGGATTTAAATTCAAATTTATAAAAGTTCAAGGTTCTGAAGAGGATTCAGATGAGAACGAAGAAGATAATTAAAAACTTAATCCCCATTTTCTAATATCTAATAAGAGTGGGGTTTTTATTTAACGTATATTTATTAATATGAAAATCATTATAACAGAACGACAGTCCAAACAATTAAAACGTGTTGTTAATGAAAACTTCAAAGAAATCTCATGGGAGGATATTTGGTTTAAGTTAAGAAGATTATCACAAAGTTTTCAGTATCCTGATGACGTATATAGTTTTGGTGGTCTTGATTTTATTGTTTCGGAAGACGGGGAAAGTTTGGACTTAATGGACATTTATAGAGATCCATATATGTGGAGAGATGAGTACGATGAAGGTGCCGAGGTTTTAGAAAAGTATTCAGACAAAATTAAAAACTTTGTTGATGAGTTTAATTTAAAATATGACCACCCATTTACCCTTATGTTTAAAATGGGACCAAAATTTAATATGAAATTTTATACTGAAGATTAAAATTCTTCCTTTTTAATGGGGGCCGGAACCCCGTCCCGACTTCGTCGGATTTTCTGTCCGACCGAACCCTTCGGGTTTTTTTAATTTATTTGTTGTCTACTTAAGTGAATCTTTCAGAAAAAGTGTTCGTTTTTGTTTTATGTGATATTTATTAATAAAATATATAAATTATGCGAAGAATTATAAGATTAACAGAAAGAGATTTAACAAGACTTGTTAAAAGAACCATTACGGAACTTGATAGATCAACGTATGAAAAAGCTGCTGATGTTGCGGGTGAAAAAGGATTTAATAAATTGTCTGATAAATTTCGTGAACACGGAAGAGAATTTGGTTTGGGTCGAGAAAAAAGTATTATTGTTATGGTTATAATAGAACGTGGTGAAGAAACCGAATTATACCTAAGAGTTGATGGCATTAAAAAGACGTTCATGGATGATAGTGGGACTTATACTATGGTAACACAACAACTTAATACAGATAAAAATATATCGTTTGAATTATCTGTGATGCCAAGTGAAATAAAATTTTATTTGAATGGTAAGAAATGTTTACCAGCGACAAGGAAAGACGCAATAAAAGTTTTAAAGATGTTTGAAGGTAAGGGTGTTGATGTAAGTAAAATTGACCCAAGATCAATATCAAATGATGACACTGGATTATAAATAATAAATAAATTAATATAAGAACCCCATTCCTAATAAGAGTGGGTTTTTGTTTTTTTTGAATAAAGAAGTATTTATAATAAACAAATAATATTATGGGAAGAATTATAAGATTAACAGAATCAGATTTAACAAGATTAGTTAAACGAGTTATCATAGAAGAAAAGAAAAATAAAAAAAATATTAACGAAAGTATTTTATTAACTTTAGGTGGAATTGCGTTAGGTGGGGCGATTATAAAAAAGGCTTATGATTATTTAAGTAACCGTTCACTAATAAATAAAATGACCCCAACAGGTAATGTTAGAAAATCAACTGGTGGTGACCAAGAAGGTAACTTCTTTACCATGAAAGAGTATCGTGATAATGATACTGATGAAACATATTGGGGTATTGATGTTACGGACGATACAAGAGATCAAGGTTTTAGAGATAGAAAAGTTTTATTATTCAAAGGAGACGACCCTAAAAGAATTGAAAGAATTTTAAAATTAGAAGTTGCTCACGATTATTCGGATCAGGCTAGAATGAGCGATGATTATGAAAAAAGATTTGGACAATTCAAAGCAGACAAAGTAATGCGTATGGGAGATAATACATATGATCATCAACATTCAAAATAAAAAAAAATTAACCCTTCCTTAATCGGAGGGGTTTTCTTTTTCCTATATATGCTTATATTTATAATAAAAAACTTATGAAAAAATTATTATTATTTATTGTTACGGCTACTATGTTATTTAGTTGTAATACAGGAACAAAAACCGAAACGTTAGAAGATATTAAATCTGATAAAATTGTTAAGATACATGATGGGTCTTTTGCTTTTTGTGGGGCATCGGCAGCGTTACCTACGGGAAAAAAGATTATTGTTCAAGGTGTTAAGTATGACGAGGGTTGTGCAATCTGTCCTGTATTGAACGGACCATCTCTTTCAAGTTTGGCAATGGAAGGTGTTAGTGAAACTTATGGTAAGTTCAATGTTGAAAAAAACTTCCAAACTCCTGACGGAACAAGTAATACTGTATGGTCTTTATTTTGGTATTATGATACAACCACTACTATACCCCAATTTAATCCTTCAACTAAGGAGTGGGAATATATGACACCTTATAACAGATCGTTTGTTATTAACTTGGATTCACCAAGTACAAGTGAGAGTAATATGTTTGCAATGCCAGGTGTTATCTTTGATACAACATCTTCAGGTATTGTTTTGGCTAAAGTATATGGTCCACTTAATGAGGCGGCAATTCCATTACGTAAAGCAGTTCCCGTTAAGAATGGGCAGACATCAGTAACGGCAGCTAAAGTAGGATTCCCTTATCCTGTTGGAACTCCGATCCCCGTTTCTGAATACAGTAAAGAACTTCAGAAAAAGAAAAAACACTAACTAAAAATTAAAACTTTAAACCCTACCTCATCGGTGGGGTTTTTTGTTTTATGTAATATTTATTAATATGAAAAAAATTATACGATTAACGGAGAGGGATTTGGGTCGTATCGTTAGACAAGTGATTAGAGAAGATAGTTTGACTCCAAAAAGTAGAAAATTAAAAGAAATTATTAAAAATAATTTTGAAATTGACTTTAATGGAAAAATTAAAGAAATTAATAGATATTCCGAAATCCCTAAATCGTTTACAGAACAATATTTATCACTTAGTACGCCAAAATCTTTTAAAGATAAAATTCAATTTGGTCCGATGTATTCAATAGACGTTTATAAAGACAACGTTATAAACAAGAAATATCTGTATCAAAGTGGAAGTGATTTAATGGACAAAGATGGTAACTTTTGGAGTGAAAATTATTTAATGAAATTGCTCGGCCTTAATGTTATGAGTTTAAAAATTGATGATTTAATTGATATTTATTATGAAAGTATATATGATATGTAAAAATTGTTATTACTTAATAATAAAAAAATTAATATAAAACTCCCCATTCTTTAATTAGTTTGGGGGTTTTTTTGGATATAGAAGTATTTATTAATAAACAAAAAATATTATGGGAAGAATTGTAAGATTAACAGAAAGAGATTTAACTAGATTGGTTAAACGAGTTATTAGTGAAAGTAGATTAATTAGTGAGGAACAAATGAGTCAACAACAATTAACTTCAGGTCTATCAGATGGTAGTAGTTGTTTTAGTTCAAAAAATATGCCAATAACATATAAGCTAGCACAAGCCGATTGGGATACCGCTTATGCATTGTTATTAATGTCTCTTGGTGTTGGTCATGGAATTATAAAATCTCTTACGGGTGTTTATATGGATGATAAAGAACCAAGTTTATCTGATACAAAATCAAATATACAAAAATCAAAAAACTTTAATAAGGGTTATAACACCGGTAAAAAAGGTGTAGATACAATTTATAAAACTAATTATAACCAAATATCAACAGAATTGTCAAAGTTAAAAACTTGTGTTTTTGGATAAAAATAAATAAAATAATATTATGGCAAGAATTGTAAGATTAACAGAAAGAGATTTATCAAGATTGGTTAAACGAGTTATTAGAGAACAATACGAAGATGATTATACCGCAAGTGGATTTGATTCTATGGGAGATGCAGCACATTCAGATTTAAAGTCTAAAGGTCATAGTCATAGAGGTAAAGACGATGAAGGTGAATTCTACATTGTATTTGACGGTGAGAAATTCTATGAAGATGATTTTGAAATTGCTGATCACAATGATATGGGAAAAATTCCAAGAGTTGAGGACGGTAAATTAATTATTGCAAATCCTGCGTGGGGATCATAAAAAAATAATGAATGGTATTTAGACCCCTTAATTAGTTGAGGGGTTTTTTTGTTTCTCAGATATTTATTAATATGAAATTTATTATAACAGAAGAAGAGAAAAATAGAATTCGTGGTTTATACGAATATGTGGATGAATCAGATACATTTTTGGATCAGTTCTCAAGAATATATGGGGTACCAATGGAAGACGCTGAAAGTATTAACTTTTCCTCAGGTCAAACTCAAATGGACATTGTCAAAAATACGTTAATGGGTCCGTTAAAAATACCTACAATTGAACACGCAAGAGAAAAGGGAAGACTTGATAGACTACTACAAGAATTACTATCTTTTTATAAAGGTGATACTGGATTAAAAGGGTCAGTAAGTGAAGAACAAAAATTATGGTTAAATGATTTTATAGAGATATTAAAAGTTATAAAACCTCAAATTGAGAATTATGCTCAAGGGTTACCTCAAGAAAAAGTTTCGGTAAAGGTGGGAGACCCCAATTACTTACCGTCAACGGAAGTTTTACAATCCGTTAAATCTGGTTTGGATAGATACTCACAGGGTTTACCACAAGAAAAAATAAATACCACCAATGATAGTACTTATGATTATAAATTAAGTGATGATAAATATTATTACTCACTTAAAGGTCAAAACAATTGGGTTGAGGCAAATGGTAAAGGTCTTGAATCAATTAAAAGTAAAGTTACATTTTCTTAATTATGAAAATCATTATAACTGAAAGTCAAAAAGAATCATTGGATTATTATCAATTATCTAACTGTATTAAGAGAAGGCTAGATCTTGATGGGGTTGACGATATTGTTGATGAAGCCATGGAAGAATTTGTTTCACTTCGTAATACTACTGAAGGTTTTATAGATATGGTAATTAATTACACATATGACCTAGTTGATGAAGATTATGGTGTGGAAAAATGTTGGGGAAATGAATATTGGGATGAATTCTCCGCACCAATTAAACGATTTTTATCCTCAAGATATGAGGCAAAACTGAAAGAATATTTTGAAAATCATTATAACTGAATCACAATTTGTTGATCTTTTTTTTAAACGTAGGTTTGGTCGTATTGATAAACTTGCTGATGAAAAGATGCGTTATTACCCCCCTTGTGATTATACATATGATAAGTATTATGCTTTTTATGATTACTACGGTGATGTTCGTAACGCAGTCATATTCAAGATGTTTGAAAAAGATTCAAATGTTCCTCAAGACATCGTTGATATTGATGTATTATCTGAAACTATGAATGAATGGATGTATGAACAATTCTACGATAAGGTTAAAGAATATTATGATAAGGTTTTAGAGGATGAAGATTGTGATGAGTAATTTTTTTTAAAAATCTAACTATTTATAATAAAAAACAACATGAATAGAAGTTACAGTAAAATTAGACACATACAAGAATCCAATCAGATTTTGGAAAGAAGGTTATTGATTGAACAGGTGAAAATTGGTAGAAATAATCCTGATTGGATTACTTTGGTTTCTAAATTAAAAACCCTTTCTTATTCACCAAGAGTATTAACATTTACGGACTATGATGATATTCCATCTCAAAGTTTGAATTGGGGAACTGCTAAATCTGCTAGAGGTAAATACGGTTTTGCAATTTCGTCAACATCTCCAGACTTACCTAAAGAAAGAATGCATTTATTTAACACTGAAGATAGAGAAAATCAAACAGATATGCTCAATTGGTGGACAAACAAAGGTTATAAGATGGATGGGTCTGACATTTCAATAAACTTTAAAGATGCGGATAAATTAAAAAATGATATTGAGTCATTTTTTAAAATTTACCGTCCAGAATAAACAATATAATATAATTAAAAACCCCATCTTTTCAGGTGGGGTTTTTCTATTTTAAAAAGTTTTTAAATCGTTTTTAGAAAACGTGTATTCCGAACTGTACAAGTACTCACCAAAGTTAAGGTCATACCAAGGACTTTGTCTATCATCACCTACAAGAATTTGAATGTCTTGTGCTGGCATATAACTTTGTGCCAACATAAATTTTACTTCATTCTTTTCATTCACACATTTATCCACAACAATAACTATATGTCCAGGAAATCCACCAATTATAAACACATCTCCAATTTGTAGATCAATAGTACTCTTTGAGGTTAGTTGTTTGTTTAAAGAGTAAGTATTTGCGTAACAGAAAACACCACACATATAAGACCAAAGGTTTTCATTGGTTGGAGTTTTTCCACCTAAGTAAGATAAGTAATTGGCTTTTTTACCACTTACGTATGAAAACTCTATTTCACTATAACGTTTTTGGGAAAATAAATATTCAGATCGTAATCTCATAACCGCATCTGCACATTGGTGATTTGCATTCCCACGAAGTGGAAGATCAACTACTGCACAATATGCGGATGTGTTGTATTTTAAAGTACCATCAAAGTGATAAACTTGAGAACCATGAGGTTTTAGTGGTAGATTTTGTAAATAAGATCCCCAAGATCCACCTTCAGATTTAACACGAGTAAATCCATCTGGTGTGTTAAAACGATACTTAACGTTTGTTCCACTTTCATTAACGATTGGTTTATTTTTTACAATGGTATTACTAACAACTTCAGTTGTTATATTATTTTTTTGTGATGATGTATCACCGCAAGATATTGTGGTAAATAAAATAATAAGAGATAAAATAATTTTTTTCATGTTGTTTTTTTTACAAATATAGAAAAAAAAATAGAATAAAAAAAGAAAATAAAATAAAAATTTTGGAAATATCAGATTTTTATTACTATCTTTGTGGTATGAGAATCGACAACTTTTTAAAAAACCTTAATTTTGAAGAACTACTTGAAGTAAAATCTAAATCTTCAAGTATAATCCGCGATTTCAAAGACGGATATTTCTATATCTGTGAGGCACGTTCTTATGGACGTAATTGGAAAGTGTGGGACATTTATAACACTCACACTCTTCAGGAGTTATGTTACCAATATGGTGGTGACGACGGTATTGTTGATGTATATTCCAATAACCCCGACTTGTCTGGTATTGATAACTATGGGGCTCTTAAGTTTATTCCATCCGTGGAGGACCATAACAAATGGAAGGAATATATGTATCTTAAGAATTCTATTCCCCGACATGAGGTAGAACTTAAAGTGTGGGAAGAACGTGAAAATGTTCCATTCAGACAAAGACCGAGTTTCGCTCCGTTCTATACTCGTGAGGATATTGATGCTCAAAAATTAAAGTTGGAAAACTTTGATATGAATTTTGTTGAACCTAAATCTTATATTAGTAATACTGAAGAAGATGATGAATAAACTTGGAATATTTTTTGCAGGAATTGTTACCTGTCTGTTAGCAATAAATTTTATACCCAATTTTTTTATGTATCTTATTGGTTGTTGGCAGATTGGGTCTTGGATTGGAAAAATTATGGAAAAATTAATTAAGAAGGAAGATGATGAAGGTTATACTTAGTGAATCACAGATAACAAAGATTAATTTAACTTTGGATATATTTAAATGTCAGATTGGATTGTACGATTCAATTAAGAATAACCCAAATAAATTGGATGCATTTTTCTCCCTGAATAGAAATCCTTTATTTGATTTAACAAATATTTCTTATTTCAGAACTGGATTGAAATCAAGTAGTGTGATTGCAGGTGGTAAACCTGTACACGACCACTTTATTCAACGTAAACACGCAATGAAAATATTGTTTGAGAAGTTGTCCCAAAACAAAGACATGACTTTGGATGAGTTTGTTGTTTTTTTGGTGGAATACGGATCCACAGTTGCAATCACGAAGGAAGAACATCAGGTGGTAACCACAAGAGCAAAGAACACAACCGACCTCAATTACGAATTATACGAACAGTGTGGAATAGTCATTGAAGGTCTTGATAAAATGATCCCCTTTTAATAAGGGGATTTTTTGTTTTATGGGATATTTATTGATATGAAAAAAATTGTAAGACTTACTGAAACGCAATTAACTAATCTTATAAATAAAATTGTTAATGAACATTCTGATGATAATTTATCACGGTTTGATTCAGAAATAAATGTTGAGGATTGGGTTGAGATTTCTGAAAAATGGACTCAAAAATATAAAAAATCTATAGATTGTAGTAACCCTAAAGGTTTTTCTCAAAGGGCACATTGTCAGGGAAGAAAAAAAAGAAAATAATATGAGAAACTATTCAAACGAAATTATTGATAAAATTGAACTTATAAAAGAAATTATAGTATCAAGATCAATATTGAGAAACATTAGAGATGACATCAAATGGGAATTAGAAATTGAATCTGATAGAATCAACGGTAAAATCTATGAGATTACTTTTTACCTTAAAGTTATTGACCAAGATTGTATTGATTGTCATTTTGAACCCGATGGGATATTAGAGGAAATACATAAGTACCAAAAAAGTATTTATAATTCTATTAGTAAAATAACTTTTGACCAAAATTTAAATATAGTAAAAGGTAGTGGTTCACTTAGGGGTATTACAGTTAGTGAAGTTAATTTTGCTCTAGATACAATAACCATTGAATATGGAATTTTTATTGATATAGAAAAAGAATATGATTGGTAAAATGAAAATAATAATAACAGAAGACCAAGATAAACAAATTCGTTCATTTGTACGAAGACTTAGTATTGCGGATAAAATTATTTCCGAGTTGGACCCTAAAGACATTTGTAGAATATGGTCAAACACAGAAAAAGACGCATTATATTTTGCCGATGACGTTATGCTGGGAATTGTGTGGGAAATTAATCTAACACTTGGGATTAAAGATTCATATAAAAATAAAGATCTGTATAGATTTTTTGAGGATTATGGTTATTACGATAAACTAAAAGAATTTTTTTATAAATCATTTGAATTATGCGAATAATCATAACTGAATCTCAAAGTAAAATTCTATGGTTACGTAGGAGATTAAATGACCGTGAATTAATGGATCACTTAAAGGATATTGTTATTGAAGGATTTGATTATACCGATCCTTGTAACTATGGAGATTATGATAGTTATGAAATTAATCTCGTAAATGATTCCGCAGTAACATTTATTAATTCATATGATTACCTTATTGGTAAAGAACAATTATTTTCTGACGAACTTGTGGCTTTTGTATCTGACGTAATTGTTAGTAAATATCGTTCCCGAATTAAAGAAGAATATGGGGATTGTGAATGTGATGAAGATGAAGATTGTTCGGATTATTCCCGTTCGTAATTAATTTTATTATTAATTTAATCTTTTTATTAAATTATTAATTTCATCATTAGCATCTTTAATTGTGTAATATACCTTAGAAATTAAATCCATTAATTGACCTTTTTGATTATTATTAGCTGATGATTCATCTAAATTATCGTAAATTTCTAATAATTTTTTTTTAAGTTCGTTATCAGTTATTAGTTTTTTTCTAATACCAATAACGACCTCATTTATTTCATATTTATATTTTGAATAATTATATCCATCACCAGAAAAAAATCCTTTAATTCCGGCAAATGTGGAACCCTCATTAATAATTTTTTTTACAAGTCTATTAATATCATTTTCGTTAAATTTTCTATTTCTCATATTAATAAATATACGACATATAAAATTAGTATCGGTAATATTTATAAAATATGAAAATAATTATAACCGAAAACCAAAATTATCTTCTTAGACGAGTACAACAATTTATTGATATTGTTGAGGATCATATTGAAGGGTATGAACTAAATGAAGATGGTTCATGGTGGTGCCGTCATTTTAATGCGGATACTTTTTTTGAAAATCTAATGAATAATTCAATTGAAGAATTTAAAAGTAATAATTGGAATTTCTTCCACGATACTTCCGAAAAAGGTGGTTCGGATATGGACATCAGTATATTAAATAAAATTGTTGAACAAAACTACGGTAATTATATTAGAAATCTTTTTATCCGTAAGTGTGGGAAAGCTCGTTGGTGATATATTTATTAACATGAGAAGATTAAACGAAAATGATATGAGCTCACTTATTAAAAAGGTGGTTGCCAAGTTAAAGGGAGTCTCTGAAGACCAGATCAAATATAATATGAAACATGACCTACCTTGGGATTGGAACGGATCTAAGGAGGGTTTCTATGAAAAGATGGAACCTAAACGTAAACATTCCGGATCTAACTAATATTTATAACATATGAAAAAAATTGTAAAACTTACGGAATCTGAATTAAAAAAAGCCCTTAAAAAAATCATAAATGAAAGTTTACTACTTGAGTCATCCGCCGATTCATTAAATAGAGGTCAATTAGAATCAACTTATAATACATATAATAATTTGGGTTCAGCTGGAACTTTTGATGAAGTATTTAAAAATGAAAGAGAACAAGGAAAAATGCCATTTATTGAATTTACCAATGGGTGTGCTACTAAAGTATCGTTGGCTATCACAGGTGCTGGTGGAGTTCTACCCGCAAGTTTTAGAGTTACCAATGGGCAATTTAAAGGTAAAGGTATTGTAACTTCAGCAAAACGTCTTAAAGATAAATTAATAAAATTATGGGGTAACCCTGACGTTAAAATTGATAAGGTTACAAGTTTAGAAGAAGTACAACAGAAAATTGGACCAGGAAGAAGTGGTGTTTTTATATGTACCCCATGTGGTTTTGGGGAGGGAGCTACTGGTCACGCAACAATATGGAGTTGGTGGAAGAATGGTCTAAAAGGTGGTCCATTAGATGGTACTACTTATCCTGAAGAAAATGGAGGTACAATATATTTTTGGGGAGTTGGTGGAACAAATGAGGAAGTAGCAACAAAGTGTGGGTATAATTCTTGGGAAGAATATAAAAAATCAAATTATAAATGTAAAACAAATTAAAAATGAAAAAAATAGTAAGACTTACAGAAAAAGACATTAATATGTTAGTTAAAAAAATAATCAGAGAATCAGATCCTGGTGATGGCGAAAAAGATGATTTTCCAGAATATGAAGGAAGAACCGATATCTATGCCGATAGTGTAGGTGTTGAAAACAAAAATAATCCTGAACAAAACCTAACAGAAAGAAGGTATCGTAGATTGCCCAACAGAAGGGTCAATGAAAACCTTTCAGATAAAAAAATGGATCTTAAAAGTGATTTTAACGACATAATTAATCATAAGTATTATTCTGAAATTGAACCTTCCGATCTTGTTGAAGTTTTGGAAGAACTGTTACATTATGCCAAAAATGATGTATTTAGAAGTAAAAAACCAAATAAAGGATATATCACTAAAGATGAGGTGATAAAAAACTTTAAAAAAAACTAATTAATATTTAAAAATAATAATACGACCCCACCTCATCAGTGGGGTTTTTTGTTTTATATGGTATTTATAATATATGAAAATTGTTATCACGGAAAAACAACTAAAATTATTAAACGAATCAGATTTGAATATGTCTCTACAAGGGGTAAAGTATATTCCTGGTAAGAATATTGATTATAGTACCATTCGAAGAATTGGTAAGTATCTTGTTGATAAAGATCTTATTGATGCATTACTTTCCAGGTCAATGAAACGTTTTATTAGTGCTCTCACTAGATCAGATATTAATTGTGATAATTTTAAATATGATGTTATTTTTGATACAACAGACGAAATTCTACATTACTATGAAGATAGTTGGGATGAGGATGAAGAAGGGGATTATCAAGAAGAATTGGGAGATATATTTGATCAAATACGTGGATTTTTGGATGATATGTATGGTCAAAAAATAAAAAATTATTGTGGAACAATAGAATTATGAAAATCATAATAACAGAAAATCAAAATAAATTAACAAGACGGTACTTCCAAATAAAAAATGAGGTTCATAATCGTATGGATGGATCCAATCCTTGTTATTATAGGGATTACCATAATTTTGATAAGTTCAAAAGAGACGTATTAAAATCGGCAATTGATGAGATTACAGATGAAGAAAGGTTGGAAATTGACCCAAGATCGTGGGCAAATTTTAGAAATGAACTTTCTTATATGTTAAATGATGAAATGAAGGAGTTTTACGATAAATCTATTAAAGAAAGGTGTCCAGAATATTTTGGAGAGTAAATATGGTAATAATTCTAACAGAATCACAGTATAATTACATAAAAAGGAGGTATCTACATATACTTCCAATCTTTAAACGAGAACTTAAAGATCAGGTTCCAGCATGGTATAACAATAAATTTGGAAAAAACGAAGGATTTGAACGTTATTACGACACCGTAAAAGATTCGGTTGTAGAATTTATTATGTACGATATCCCAAATTTTTATGATCTTGATGAGGAAAATGAGGTTGAAATCAGTAAAAAACTATCAAAAGAGTTTGATTTAATCTTTTTTGATGAGACTAAAAGATATTATGAAGAAAACAGGTAAAATACAGGAGTAATGATTGACCTCGTTCAAAAGACGGGGGTAATTTTTGCCCTTATGTTATATTTATCTTATATGAAGATTGTTATAACAGAATCTCAACATAAATTTATTAGAAGATACCAAGAACTTAAAGATTGGGTTAGGTCTGACTATAACTATTTATTGGATCAGGGTAAATCACCATATGATGCAAGAGAGATAACAATAGATCATTCTCCAATGACGTACTTGGATGACCCTGACACACAACTTGAGTGGACAGATAAAAATTTGGATATGTTAAGACGATTCATTGAAAATAATTTTGAAGATTTAATTAGTTAATATGAAAATAATAATAACAGAATCTCAAAGTAGAATTTTATGGTTACGTAGGAGATTAGAAGATGAAAGGTTACAAGATGATATGGAAGTTATTTTTTTTGATATTATGGATAATATTGGTGCTTGTGGATATGATAAATTAATTGATTATTCAAATGAGATTTTAATTTTATGTAAAGAAAATTTTATTAATCAGTATGACGAACTTGGTGGATACGGAGACGATTATTGGAAACTTGAACGTTTTGTTATAGATTTATTTAATAAAAAATACGGAAAAATAATAGAAAGTATTTGGAATGGTAGAATATGTGACCAAGATAATGATGACGATAATTGGGGTTATTAAAAAATAAAATATGAAAATAATAATAACAGAAACACAGAGTAAAACACTTCTTAAAAGATTAAGAAGGATACAGGAACTTAGAGACAGTATTGAATATCAAATGGAAATTCAAGACCCTTGTAATTTTGAGGACGGTAATGAGTACGCCGAGTTTTGTATTGAAGAAGGACTTAGGTTCTTTTATGGTGATGAAAACTTTGAGAGAGAGGATGATATCTTTGCTGATGAGGATGAGAATGAAGATAACGGTAGAGAAGAGATTACACAATTAATGAACGATGAGTACTACGAGGAATTCGTGAATCAATGGGACGAATGGATTGACGAATGTGATGATGATTTTTAATATTAAATAAGTTAAAATGAAAATAATATTAACTGAAAACCAAATTGAGTTTATACGTAGGTATAAAAAAATCAAAGAACTTATTGATGAGGGAATTGATGTGATAAGTAATGATGAAGATTTTTGTGGTTTTAATTCTTCCGCATTTATTGAGGAGGTCTGTTGGCAAGTAAGTGATAAAATGGAACATTTAAATTTACCTACCGATACTGTTGGAATGATCGAAAACGTTCACAATTGGGTTAAGGATAATTTTGATACTTACATATTAGAAAAATTTGAAATAATTATAGACAACTCTAATTGTAATGAAAGATTTGATGATGAGGATGATGAGGACTATATTTCAGGTCTTATGTATGGGGTTGATAACATACAAGAAAACGATAACGATGATGACGATGATAAATATTATTCTTTATTAAAGAGTTCACTTCTTAGGAGACATAATGTTATTATGGAAGAGATGGATCATCATATAACAAATAATATTTCTTGTGATGAATATCCGGACGACGTTGATGAATTTAAAGATTATATACTTGAAAAAGTTACAGATGAAATGATGTTTAACCATAATGTAAATAAGTGGGAATGGCATGATGTTTATTTATTATTAGAGGATATGATTGGTAAACAGATAAAAAAGACTTTTAAATCTTGGATTAGAAAACATTGTTAAGATGAAAGTAATAATAACAGAAAATCAAAATCGTCTATTACGCAGAGTTTCAGAAATTGAACATTTAATTGGTCCTATGATGGATTTAGTGTATGAATATATGAAAAATGGTAATCCGTCCCCACTTAATATGTCCTACTACGATACGTTTATAGATTTTACTACATTAAACATTACAAAAGAAATAGTAAATCGTACAAATTTTCGGGGGGATGACAAAATAGAATTAGAAACACAAATACAACGGTTTATAGAAACCGAATATATTGATGTGATTAGAGAATATTTTTATTCTCGTATGATTAAAGATAGGAATATTAATGAGTCTTACGATAAAAGAATATTAAAAGAAAATAACTTTCATTTGCGTAGAAGAGAAAATATAATGAAAGAAAAATTAGATTCAATAGTTCAAAATAGGTTTACTAATCAAGAATTTCAATTTATGCCCTTTGAACATTTTAGATTACATATATCTGATTATGTTGGTACCGAAATGGCAAACGAACTTAATTTAACGGGAGAAAAAAGAGTTACATTTAGAAATCAGATAATCCAATATGTTCGTAATAATTTTTATGAATATTTAAAAGAAATTTGGGAATCAAAACAAAACATCAATGAATCTTATGATAAAAGAATGTTACAAAGACGATACCAATACATTAGTGAGTTTATTGATAGAACTCTTTCACGTTATGATGTTTGTATCTATACTGATGTAATTGATTTTGTGGATCGTGTGTTGGATTACACCGCTGATAATTTATATGAATCCTTATTTAAATTAGGACGGGACGACAATCATAGTGAATATTATCAAGATATATATGATTTTATTTCTGATCACTTTGTAGATAGAATCCATGAATTCTATGAGGATAGTAAACATTATTGTATAGATGAGGATGGTAATTGGATACATTGATATATTTATAATAAAAAAACTATGTCAAAAGCGAAAGAAGAAGGTAAAGGTAAAATAAATCGTAGAAATCTTGCAAAAAAGTTAAAAAGGATTAATAAAACCGAAGAAGTAATAAAAAGACTAAAAAATAAAAAATAATGAAAAATCAAATAAACGAAGAATTAAATTTAATCAAATATCTTTTTGATTATAAAAAAGGTAAAGTAATTTCAGAACAAAATGGTTCATTAATAACTGAGTCCGATGGTAAAACTAAAGAAGAATATCCTCTTTGTGTACAAAATTTAGGGGATGTTAGTACTGGTGATGGTGGAGGATCTTCTATTACAGACAAGCAAGGTAATTTGTACTTTAATAACAATAGAGCACAACTTCAACCTGGTGTCCCTGGTAACACGGATATAATTAATATAAAAATGGTTGATTATTTTTGCGCTGCGGATGGAACCCTTAAATTTGGTAAACCTGACTCAAAAGAACGTTTATTGATTAATGCTAAGAAATGTGGATGGGGAATTGATGTGAAAGGATATGAGGCTTCAGGGTGGAAATGCAATATAAAGGGTCGAAATGATGTAATTTCTTCTACCTCAGTAAATATACAGAATAAATTAGTAGAATTAGGTAAAGAAATTGGGCCAATGGGTGCTGATGGTAAAATCGGACCAATGACAATGAAAGCAATTTGGGATGTACTTAAAACCGTTAAAAAATAACATAATCCCTCCACAAGAGGGATTTTTTATTTCCTTTTTAATAACAAAAACTATAATTTAATTATGAACGAAAATCAAAAAGCGCAACAGTACGACAGATTTATGTACGAGTACGACCAACTAAGTAATCAAGTATCCTCAATTAAAGGTGAGAATTTTGAACTTAACGATAGTCAAAGACAACGTATCCATGAATTGGAAAAGAAAATGAGATTCATTATGGAGTCAGCTTCTAAATTGTAAATATTTTCCAAACTCACTTATATTTATATAGTAAATCAATTATATGAATAAGGTTGTACGATTAACAGAATCTGACATTATGAAAGTTGTTAGTGGTGTGATAAAAGAAAAAAAAACACAAGAGTTAAAATCCACTAATACTTTAATGGTAGAAATTGATTCTATGTTGGATTTTCATTATAGATCTAATTTGGCCTTTTTAAAATATACTGAAGATTTCTCAGAAAGATTTAATATATTACAAGATGTTAAAAATTTAGTAGAAAATATTTTTTCTAATAAATCTATAATCCTTGAAAGATTCGATAAGTTTTCTAATAAAGGAGTTATTGTGGAATCAACATTTAAGTTCCAAGAAGAATTAAATGGTTATTTTAATTTCATTAAATCATCATTACTATATCAGGGAGGTTTTATAAATGAATCTAACTACAATAATAATTCTTTAATAAATGAAGGAGGATGGCTTAATGGTGTTTGGAATGCTACCGTTAATACCGCAAAAAAAGTTGGTAACGCAGTTGTTAGTGGTGTAAAAGCAGGATACGCCGCATTACAAGGGGCGTGGAATAAATTAAAAAGTTTAGGTGTTAGTGCGTTCATGGAAAAATATAGAGGTTTCCTAACAAGTAATTGGGGAGCGGCACTACAAATACTAATTGAAGTTTCTACAGAAGGATTTGGTGCGGTAATTCCCTTAATTGCTTGGGCTTTATTGGCAGAATACGATATGGCTAATGTAGTTGCTGGAACCCCCAATTGGTTTAATTTGTTATTTAGTTTGATTGGTACCGCAACAGTAGGTATTGCATCAAAAGCGATTGGTGCGGCAATTCCGTTCTTTAAAACCGCAGGAAAAGCGTCATCGTCAATCATGCATGCAATAGAGTGGTTAGCAAAATCAAAATTCGGACAACTCTTCAAACCATTGGTAAATAAGATTTCTGCTGGATTAGGTAAAGTACCAGGGTTAATTGCTAAGGCAATGACATGGGTTAAAGCTGTTTTTGGTAAAGTTTTTGGTGAGGGCGTTGTTAATTTCTTTGCGAGAGGAGCAAATGCGGTTGGTAAATTTATTGGTGAATTGGGAGCAGGGATAAAAAAGTTTTTTACCGCTGTTCCTGCTACAGCTAAACCTATTAATAAAACTCTTACTAATACTATTAAAAATACCCCAAAAAAATTGGTAAAAAAATTAGTAACAGGTGGATTACAAAAAGGTGCGAATTTATCACCTAAACTTGCAACGTATCTTACCACCGAAACAGGTAAAAAATTAGCGTCAAAAGTAAGTGTTGAAACTGTTAATATACTTAAAGACGAACTTACAACTATAGTTAAAGATTATACTGAAGACCAAGCAATATCGTATGTTGATAAAAAATACGGTAAACTATATGGTGATTTACTAAGATATTCAAAAACCGCTTATGATATTGCTCATTCATCAAATAATATTCGAAAAACTGGAACATCTTATGTAAGATCCGGTGGAAGAGCGACTATTAATACCAATACAAAGAGATATAAAGACGCTCTTAAATATACTAAAAAAATGGGTAAAGGAGTAAAAAATTTCGTGTATGGTGAACCAGAAGAAAACCCAAATATTCCTATCACAACTAATAATGTAATTCCAAATGTAAAACCAGTTGCGTAATATGAAAATAGAAATATCAAAAATAGTTAGAAAAGTATTATTGGAAATTGATGAACCAAGAGATAATTCATTTACTGTGGAACCAAACGTTAGGATGATCCCAAGAGAAAAACAAATACAAAATATGTTTGGTAAATACGAGGATCAGATTCCAAATGATGTATTAAGGTATATGAGAAAAAATCCTCAGTTGATGATGGATAGACTTGCAAGAATATATGGTGATAACTTTATTGAGTATGCTGAAAAGGCTTATGTTAAAAATATGAAATTATGGAAAGACGAATATTAAATGAAGAATTAAATATGATGAAATACCTCGTTTCTTATAAAAGAGGAGTCATTATATCAGAACAGAATGATATTGACTCAGAAGAGTCGGGAATGGGTTCTATGTCCAAAGAAAAGATCCAATCCATATTTGAAAAAGAAGTTGTTAATGATTCTTCATTGGGTGAGGTTGCAAGTAATGTACCAAGTGTTGATGATGTTGTTTCTAATGATCAGGTTTGTGATATTGTTACCGGTAACCAAGAAAATGATAATATCATGTCAAAAGTTAAGTCTGAGTTACTTAGATTAAAAAAAGAAAAGGGGGCGAACTCATTATGGGAAGTTCTTAAGAATGTTAAAAAAGGTATCAAAATGGCTATTGTAAAAAATAAATCTGGAGACACATCAGAACCTGAAGAACTTGATGAGCAAATTGTGACAGGTGGAATTATGATTGGTACCGTTATGGTAGGTTGGTCATCATTAATTGCGATTGGTGCAATTATACTTATAACTATCATTGCTATTATTGTAATGAAAGATAGCGGTAACGGAAGTGGATGTAGAAAAAACCTTAAATGGGGAGAAGTGTAATTAAACAACTTAAAAGTTGTTGGTATTAAGAAATACCAACAACCTCAAGTTCAAAAATTAATTTTTTACCGGCCAATGGGTGATTGGCATCAATTACCACAACCTCATCTTTAATTTCCATAACTTTTACAAAACTAGGCCCCATAGGTCCTACCGTTTGTAAAACTTGACCAACCCCAACTCCTTCAGGAACTTTATCCTTAGTAACTTCAATGATCATATCTTCAACATGCTCACCATAAGCGTCAATAGGTTCAATCTCAATTGTTTTTTTATCACCCTCTAACATATCAATAAGACCTGACTCAAACCCTTTAATAAGTTGTCCTTGACCTAAATTTGTTGTTAATGGTTCTCTACCTTCGGTCAAAGATGTGTCAAAAATTGTCCCATCTTCTAATTTTCCAGTGTAATGTACCGTAACGGTACTGTCATTTAAAACTTTTTTCATAATATATTCTTTTTTTTAAGTATATATTATATATTTAATAATGTAAAAGCAAAATAACGATATATTTATTATAAAACTATAAATTATGAAAAGTTTAATAACTGAAAGAGAAAAATTAAGAATACGATCAATGCATATCAATGAAAAATTTTCATTACTAAAAGAAGGTGATTTTTTTGATTTATTACCAATTGATCCATCAACAATCCAACCAGTCGGACAAGTTAGTGCTCAAGTTACTACTTGTGTTGCTGCTCCTGAACTTAAAACATTAGAAGATGAAGGTAAATTCAGAACATGGGTAAAAACCACATACGCGAATAATGCGGTTAGCGGTATTAAATTATCTGATCCAAGATGGAAAAATCCACCAACAAAATTTTGTAATAATGCGTTGGGTAAACTATGGAAATCAATTGAACCAACAACTAAACAAACATATGGTCAATTATATCTAACTAAAAAATAAAAAACATGGCAAAAATAATTAAATTAAATGAAAACGATCTTAAAAGAATTGTAACTAAAGTTCTTAATGAACGACAACAACTTAATGAATTTTGGATTACAGCAAGTCTTATTGTTGCTGGCGCCGCTGTTTTAACTGGTGTAGGTATGAAAAATTTTTATCAATCTGCGGCAGATAAGTCAATGGAAAAGTTACATAAAGGTTGTCAAGATCCTGATAGTATTATTGGTAAACCTTTGATGAGTAAACAACAACACATTCAGATTGCAAATGAAATTGGTGATGCTATTAAAGGTACAGGAACAAATGAAGACGATATGGCTTCGGCTTTATCAAGAGTTAAATCAATTCCTGATTATTGTAAAGTTGCGGAAGAGTATATAATCCAACATGGTGAAGATATGTATGAAGCAATTGATGGTGATATTAATCTTGGTGAATGGGATGAGTATGTTAGACAACCACTTGCTAAAGCAATCAGAACAACTGAAGAGGCTAATAAAGAGGCTGAGAAAAACGGTGGATTAACAACTACCACAACAACAATTAAAGGTGGTGGAGGAGAAGAGAATAAAAAAGATAATTGGGGAATGTATATGTGTGTTGTTGAACACCCTGACGCAATTCAAGATAAATTCCAAAATAATGAAAGAACTCGTTTTAAAATTAAACAAGCTTATTATATGGGTAATGGTATGAAATTATATAAAGGGATTGAAGTACCATATTCTTGCGACGATAAAGAATTTAGAAATGTTGATTTTACAAATAAAGAAAAGTCAACTTCTGTAGATGCTAACATAATAGCTATACAAAAATTTTTAACTGATGAAGGATATGACATTTCAAGTGATGGTAAGATAGGAACAGAAACCTCAGGTGCAATTATTGATTATATTGTTGATAATAATTCACACTCATTTAAACCGGCATCTGTTTTAGAACTTCAAAAGAAAATTAATAGTTGTTATTCTAAAAAAATTGGAGAAGATGGTAAAGTTGGTCCTCAAACATTAAACGCTATTGCGGACGCATTGGAATCAGCACAAGACGGAGAACTTTGTAAATAAAATGAATATAATACTCACAGAGAGTCAATATCGTATTCTTCTTGAAAATCAAGAAGAGGTTGATAGGATATTAGATAAAATTGGTGATGGTGGGTATGAATCTTTAAGTGTGGATGAAAAAAGATACTTAGATGCATTTTCTAAACATAAAGGAAGACCTGATGAGTTTGTTGATCCTTCTGAAAATTATGATGATAGAGAAGGAGATCCTTCTAAAAGTTATGATGATAGAGAAGGTGAAAAATTCACATCCTCTTTTAATCATATCCCAAAAATAGAATTTGTTTTTGATTACGAAGAACAAAATGAAGATGAAACGGCATTGTATGGTACAATATATTTTAAAAATAAGGAATACATTGGTGGTTTATTTTTAAACAAAATGGGATACTTAATTGATTTTGATTTCTACGATATAAATGAAGACCCTAAAAGTATTCACGATAATGTTGGAAGGTTCCAAGATGAGATTGAAGGTATGAAACATGAAGTAAAAATGTTTTTTGAAGATGATGTTATTCCATCTTTAAAAAACTAAAAATTTTTTAAAGATTAATATATTTATATATAACAATAAAAAATAAACTTTTTTATAAAAACATAATATTTATAATAAAACAAAAAAAATGAAAAGAAAAATAAGATTAACCGAAAGTGAATTAACTACCTTAATTAAAAGAATGGTAGAACAAGCTCAAGAAGACATGGGTATGGAATATAATGAAGAAGATGATATGGAATATGGTGAGGAACAAGAAGAAATGTCTAAATCTGAGGCGGTTGACCTTATTGCTGATTTCTTTAAAACTGAATTATTACCTAATATAAGTTCAGAAGACAAATCTGAATTGAAACACATGGCAAGAGAAGTAGGTCCTGAAATTAATGAACACTATCTTAACGAAGATTTAAAAAGTAGATTTAAAAATTTTAAAGAAAAAACTATGATTGGTGGGGGAATTTCAGCGGCAGTTACGGGAATAGTTGGATTTGCTAGTCAAGTTGCAGGATGGTCTCAAACTGAACTTATGAGTAAACTTCACGATTTTTTTCAGTCTTTTGGATACGCAGAAATGACGGGTCCACTAACTGTTGCAATGATTGCGGCAGGATTAGTAG
>Ga0114966_10001095_pt1 | contig 25290 bp, 37 predicted proteins | sample M_130207_XF_Meta_FD_87029 | JGI IMG/M metagenome (GOLD analysis project Ga0114966, IMG submission 87029) | Freshwater microbial communities from Lake Montjoie, Canada to study carbon cycling - M_130207_XF_MetaG | ecosystem: Environmental > Aquatic > Freshwater > Lake | place: Lake Montjoie... | reverse complement strand
GGTGACCGCAGCAGACCGACCTCCGTCTAAACATGGCAAAATCAAACCAAACCACCTCCGCGGATGTGCCGCGGTCAATCGCGCACCTTGCCAGGGCGCTGAAGGTTGGAAAGCAAGCGCTGCACGCTGCGCTTGTGAATGTGACACCGGCAGCCAAATCAAGCGATGGGCACGCCATGTGGACCGAGGCCCAATCTCGCGCTGCCCTTGAAGCCGCAGGATCACGCGCATCGTCAGGCCCGCTTAAAGACCAAAAGCTCCAAGAGCAGATCCGGCAGCTCAAGCTCATCAACGACCGCAAAGCCGGGACGCTAGTTGAACGCTCACTGGTCGCTGGCGCTTTCGGTCGCATCGCATCAAAGATCGCCGAGGCTAGGACGCAATCCGAATCCCAGGCTCCGCTCCGCATGGTGGGCAAAGACGTTGCCGAGATCCGCGAGGAGGTGCGGAAGGTCTGGGATGCAATCGGCCATGTGCTAGCTTCCTGCGCGGTTGAGTTTGAGGAGAAATCCAAATGAACGAACCATCCGTAGACTTTGACCTAGACGAGGTGGAGCGCGGTTTAGGCGAGACACAGCCCCAAGGCTGGAACAACGAGCTTGAACGCGCAGCCGTTGAACGCGGAGCCCGTGCGTTTGCGTCGCTTGTCCTGCTGTCTACCACGCCAAGCTTTCATGCGCGATACCGTCGGGCTGCCCAGGCTCGCGTAATGATTGCGGTCTACGTCCTGCGGATTCCAGGGCATGAGACTCTGTACTCGCTCGAGCACATCGGAAAACTGTGCGGCATGTCTGGTCAGGCAATTCGCCGAATGGCTGCTGGAGTGGTCAAAAAGCTTGGACTTCCGCCGGGTATAACAAAGACGCATCGACGAAAACGCAATGCCTGACGGTCCAACCATCAACACTGTGTTGCGGTTAGAACATAGGGTTGATGAACGTAGGCGAATTTTTTGCCCGCGCCACCGCGCTCCTCGGATCCGCCGAGCAGCACGCGTCCAAGGTCGCGGCACTCACTGGCGAGCGTGACAAAGCGCTTTCCGATCTCTCGTCTGTTTCCCAAGACCGGGACCGGCTGAATGCCGAAGTCCAGCGTCTTACTGGCGAGGTCGAGACCGCAAAGGCGTCTGCGTCTGCTGCTGCCAAGACCGCCGAAGAGGCTAACGCTGCCGCCGAATCGCTCAAGCTTGAGGCGAGCCGATTGACTGCCAGTCCGTCTGCCCAGGCTGCCGCAATCCTCGGGACGGTCGGCCATCCGGCTGCCGCCGCCGATTCCGGCGCGTCGGCCAATCCGGTGAAGAAGACGATTGACCCTACCCTTACGGGGCTGGCGCGCGCTAAGGCCGCCCGCGCCGCGTCCGCCAAACCCTAACCAAATAACACACGATGCCAGTTCATACCCTGCTCGATGTTGCCAAGCTTACCGGCAACGACGTGGCGGTTGGCCTGATCGAAGAGAATCAGACCTTCGCGCCTGAGGTCATGTCCTTCCTGTCCCGAGTTATTCCGGGCACGCAGTACAAGACCGCAGTCGCCACCACGCTGCCTACCACCGGCTTCACGGCCGCCAACCAAGGCATTGCGCCCAGCCGGTCGACCTTCGACCAGCGGTTGACCGAGTGCTTCATCTTCCGAGGCGCGGTTGAAATTGACCTTGCCGTTTCGCGAGCCTCCGAAGGTCTTGGCCTGCCTGATCTCGAAATGATTGAGGCCAGCCGCGTGACTCGCTCCGCGTTGATCACGCTTGGCGGTCAGATCTTCAACGGCACTTCGACCGCTGGCTTCGGTGGAATGAAGGCGTTCACGCCTAAGACCGCCACGTCCGGCACGTCGGCGATCGTTGTGGATGCCACCGGCACCACGGCGACCACGGCGTCCTCGATCTACGCGGTCAAGTTCGGACTCCAGGACGCGCATCTTGTGTTCGGCAACGGAAACACGCTCCAGCTTGGCGAGTTCCGGGACCAGCAGCTCACCGATAGTTCCGGCAATAAGTACGGTGGCCGGGTCGCTGACCTGACCGCTCACGTCGGGCTTCAGCTTGGCAATGTCAACTGTGTGGGCCGAATCCTGAACGTCACTGCCGATTCTGGCAAGACGGCGAGCGACTCGCTGATCTCGCAGCTGATTGAGAAGTTCCCGGTCGGCTATACGCCGGACGTGCTCTTCATGTCGCGCCGGTCCGCTGGCCAGCTTGCCCGGTCCCGCTCGGTCACGATCTTCTCGCAGGCCGGTGTCGCGCCCAACGCTGCGCGCACCACGCCAAACATCGCGAGCCGCGTGCAGGACTGGGACGGAATCCCCATCGTGCTGTCCGACAACATCGGCATCACGGACTCCATCGAATAACGCAACTGCCCGAAAGGAACCAATACCATGCCTCGTCAAACTCAGGACGCACTCCTTACGGTCAGCCGCGTGCTGCCCGCTCAGAACACCAACGCCAACTCCTCGTCGATCGACCTGGGCGTGGCGCTGCCTGAATACGTCGGTGAGCAGTCCGAGCTTGTGATCGCTGTCCCGGCGACTACTTGCGCGACTGGTCAAACCATCACGTTCACGATCAACGACAGCGCTGACAACAGCTCCTTCGCTGCCGTCTCGCAGCTTGCGACGCTGGTGCTCACTGGCGCTTCCAACGCGACCGCCGCGACCACCCGCCGCTGGCGTCTGCCGTCCACGGTTCGCCGCTACATTCGGGTCAACATCGCGATGTCGGCGACGACTGGCGATCTGACCGCGATCACTGCTGGCATCCGCCTGGATACGTAATCTTACCGTTCGGCCCTTACCGCTCATTGGTCACACTGGGCCGGTCTGCTTATCCAGATCGGCCCTTTTCATTCCCATGAACAAACTCTTGCTGGTTTTGCTTTTTCCGTTGTGCCTGCTTGGCCAAACGCGTGCCGTTATCAATACCGGCACAAATCCAAACGACGGAACCGGAGACACGCTTCGGACCTTTGGGCTGAAATCAAACACCAACTTTGCCACTTTGTGGGCTTCGGTCTACACCAACGGAGTCGCAAAGATTGGGACCAACGTCATTTTAACTGGGCCGACGGTTTTTGATGGCAACCTAACTAACAGCTTTGAGCTTGGAGATATTTCCACGCTAACGCTTGACGGAATCGACAGCGGTTTGTTTGGGGTAAAGACATTGTTTATTGATGGCGGAATCACGACCCTCCGCGGGTTCACAAACCTGAACATCATCACGCCAGCCGTTACCGCCGGAACGGCTACCAGCGGGCAGGCGCTCGTGCTGACTGATGCCGTTGAAGGGACTGTCGAGTTCCAGACGGTTTCCGGCGGCGGAGGTGGTTCGTTCAACCCGACGAACCTGGTGCTGTACGGCGCATCGCTCACGCTCCCGTCTGGAACAACTGCTGCCCGTCCTGGAAGCCCAGCCGTCGGCATGGTCCGATACAACACAACCACCGGACGCAATGAAATGTATGAGTCTGGAACTTGGTATCAACCTGCAAGGGTTGGCGAGTTTGACGGCAACTATGTGAGCTTCGCAACGAACCAATCGCTAACAGTTGCTCAGGTTGACATTGCACGCGCAAACCTGAAGCGATTAGATCGCAGCTTCCTGTTGATCAAAGGACGGAACACTTGGCTTGTTACCGAGACTGGGCGGACCTCCAACGTCGTCACCGTCAAACTGGATAAAGCGCACGGAGCAATCAACGGGCAAAAGTTCAACACCGTGTTTGCAACCAATTCCGTGCTCAACGCGACCGAAGCTGTCATAACGGTCACCGCTACCAATCAATTCACGTACACCCTTGCTGGAACAAATGTTCCTACCGCAACGGAGTCAACAACAGCATCCTATACGGCAGGCTGGGAAGTTGTGTCTGACAGCGGGCACGCCCCTTGGGGAAACCCTTTCATCCAATCCATTAGCGCATCCCAAATCACGATCAGTTGGGACACGGTGGCTGTCGGCGCAAAGGTCTTGGCTGCCACGATGGCAAATCACGCCAATTCTGCCCAAGGTAAGATTTGGCCAATCCTGAACGGAGTGGGGCTTAACACGGTCAACGTGCAACTCAGGCACCAGGAGACTGTCGGAGGGCGTGTTTACTGGAACGGGACAACCACTGGAGGCGGAGTAACGGCTAATGCCAACTGGGTAAAGGAAGGTGACGCGACATCTGCGTCTTTTGTTGGGTCCACCATCAACGCTCTGGTCATCGGGCACTCAAACAACAAGCTGCCAACTCAAGGATCTAGGAGCGCGTCGACTTGGCCCCCTCCTGTCCTTCTTGCAAACTCAGAATCAATCCGCCCAATTCTGCCCAATTTCCAAGTGTCTCCGTTTACTGCGGCTGCGTACCAACCGGCAACCACAGGATTCTACATTCGGTTCGTGAATCCGACGACTGGAGTGATCATGGATCAGACCGCGCTTGAGGCGTTGAGCCCGGCCAGCAACCTACAGGTGACATGGTCGCGAACCGTGGACACTCTCATTCAGGACCACACTGCGGTTGATAACTTTGGGGCATTCACGATGTGGCTAGACGTTGTCTTTCTTCTCCCGTAGACAATCCAACAATCTATGCCACTCACGACGTCAGGTCTCAGCGTAGACTCAGCCAATCCGATCTACAAAAAGCGATGGGAGGACATCTCGTTCGCCTTTTCGTTTGCTGCCTCTGCGTCTGTTAGCTGGACGGGGCTTACAATCAAGGGACAGCTTCGAAACTCGTCTGATCAATTGATTTGGGATTCCGGCAATGTCTCGGCAACGGTTGCCGGGTCTGGAGCAGCAAGTGCCACCATTCTGATTCCGAGCGCCACGACCGGGATGCTTGAAGCTGGAACGTATTACGTGGACTTTTTCTTCTGGGCAAACTCCGTGACCAAGTCCGCAACCAAGACTTATTTGATTAAGCTGGCTGACGGACCAACGAATCTATGAGCGACGTGAATGTGTCTGTGGTTTATGGTGCGAGCGGTCTGGAATTTTCCAAGACCGAGCAGACGCTTCCATTGACGCTGAACGTGGTCGCCAACGGCGTCGTTGGGCCTACTGGCCCTGCGCCTTCCGGCACTGGGCTTGTGTCGGTCACTGGTGGAGTCTTGGACACGCCTAGCACGCTTTCTGCCCGTGTTGCTGCTGATGCTGCCAACCTTCGTACCCAGCTCGGACTTGGCACTGTCGCGACACAGAATGCCAATGCTGTTAATTTGACCGGCGGCACGTTGCAGGGCATCGGCGTTGTCACTGGATCCTACGCAAGCAACGTCAACGAGGCTTTGCTGCGCTCCTGCCGAAAGCAATCCGCTGGCACGATCACCAAGGGCCAGGTGGTTTACATCACCGGGTCGACCGGATCGCATCTGGAAGTCGAACTGGCGGATGCAGACACTGAAATCGCGTCTTCAAAAACGTTCGGTGTTGCCGCTGAAACCATCACGGCATCAACCGAGGGGTACGTGATTGTTGAAGGGTTGCTTACCGGACTAAGCAACCTGCCATCTTCGACGTTTTCAAACGGTGCGTCTCTTTGGCTTTCCTCAACCGCTGGTGGTTGGCAGACAACGCCTCCAGCGGATCCGGCCAATGGCGTCTATCTCGGACGCGTTATCAACGCCAGCAACGGCAGCAACGGGTCAGCGTTCATCCGCATTCAGAACGGTTACGAGCTTGATGAATTGCATGACGTAACGATCGCGTCTCCAGTAAATGGCCAATCGCTGCGGTACGATTCTTCAACGCAAATTTGGAAGAACGATCCAAGCATCGATTTGAAGGCTTGGGCAGCGTCAATGGCCTACACGTTGACATCGGCAACATTGGACGGAGACAACGTGATTACAGTCGCAACTGTGTCATGGCCTGACGGCAGCGCTGGTACTTTCAATCGGACCAACAAGAATTCGACGTTTCTTACGATTGACGCTTACACCATCACGCACACGGCAAGCTCCAAGACCGTGACTCAATCGCTTGTAACCAGGAACGCTTCCGGCAAAATTACTGCGCAGCCAGCGCTTACAGTTGCTTGACGTATGAAGAATCAGATCGACGAAGGCACACGGGTAAACCTTCCTCTTCGATTGCTATGGGCAATTCTGTTTAGCGTCGGATTTGGAGGGTTTTGGTTGGCGGCAACCTTCAACCACTTGTCTGAGATCAAGCGGAGCATCGCCAGCATTGAGCGCAAGCTGGAGTCGTTCAACACTCGGCTTGAGGACCACGAGCGTCGATTGATCAAAATTGAAGCCAAAACCGGAATCGCAAAATATGACACTCGCTGAAGCTATACCATTGGCGACCACGGCAAGCCTTGGTCTCGGGGCATTGGCCAAGTCTTGGCCGAAGTTTCCAAACGCCTACATCCCGACGCTGGCTGCGGTCGCTGGCGCTGTGCTGGTGCCCGCGTTGTGCGGCTGGGATGCGCTCAACGTGGTGTCTGGATTTGTGGCTGGCCTAGGTGCCACCGGCATTCACCAAGGCGTCAAGGGCGCAGCGGACGACGTTAAGCGTCGGACGGGCAACACCGAGATCATCAAGAAATGAAACGCATTGCACTGATTGTAGCGCTGGCCATGGTTGGTTGCGCTAGATTTAAGACGACCCAGATCGACGAACGAAAGGCACCAGATGGACAGATTACCAAGGTCAGCACGATCGTCTCGGCTTCCACGCTCTTCACGTCTCGGTCGCAACTCGCAAACTTCCGAGCCAGCCAAACCGAAAAGCAGCAAGGAGCAAGCGTCGGAAGCCTCGCCCAGGAATCCAGCGGAACTAACGCAGTCCGAGCCCTTGAAGCGCTCGACTCCATTCTTGGGAAGATCCGCTAGGGCGACCGCGCAGCAGCTTATTGACGCTGCGGATTCAGGCATTGTGCCTGAGTGGTTTTCAATGGCGGAAAAGGAGGCAGTCTACAAGCTGATGCGATGAGCATTGCCAACATGACAAGGGCAGGTCTTTCGAGCCTGCGAACGCTTCTGGAATCGCCGACTTTTACCTGGAAGTCGCTGCCGGTCCCGTGTGTGCCTAATACGCTCGGCGTGGGATCAATCGTGGCCGACGGCGGCTACGACATGACGGTATCGTTGACGCTGTTTGTAGATCGCGAAGAGTTCCTGACTGTAGACTCTACGCTAATCACCATGGATTCCGAACTCTACACCATGGATAATGACCGACCGACTCCGGTGACGGGCAAGACAATCATTTACCAGGGATCGACCCGCAGAATCGTGAAGACCGCGTTTTCCCCTGACAACGTGTACATCATCCTAATGTGTGCTGATGCCAACGCGTGAGAGCCGAACTCACAATTGAGACGGAGAGGTTCAACGAGGTCATGAAGCGCTGGCTGGTGACGACCAGCCGCGAAATGTCCGTGGCAGTAAATGCGCGCATGGCATTTCTTTTGATGCGGATGTTTGTCCTGATTCCGCCGCATCGGGTGCAGCAGAAGCGGGACGAGATTCGAGCCTATCTTAACCAGCCGATTGGCGATCGGCGCATGGACAAGAAGACTGGGAAAAAGGTGGGTCGAGCGCGAGAGCTTCGGCGTGTTCACCTAATCGCGCAGGCTCGCAGGGCAAAAATGCCGACTGAGGGAGAAGGTTCAAAAGGACTTTACGGAGCCCGAATGGCCAAGGCTGCCGCCTCGCTTAGGCGCAAATCTATCGGCTCAGTGGGCTACCTCAAATCGGGATTAATTGGGGCCATCAGAAAGTTCCAAGGGCACTTCACGCAGTTTGGCGGCTCGTCTAAGAAGTCCAAGGGTAAGCAGATTTCCGGCAATGCCGCGTTCATGAGACTGGTCCGCGAATACGGAGGGCTTGAGGGAACCGGAAACGTGGCAAGACACAGAGGCGCAAAGTTTCAGGTCTGGACTGCAAAGCCGGGATTTTCTGGTTCGAAGACGGAAGCGTGGATGAATTTGTCAATTGGCATCACCGATAACCAATTGGAGCGGGTCAACGCGATTTACACGGCTGCTGCCACGCGCGCATTCCGGGATGAGCGGATTGAGATGGAGAAGCACCTTGCGGACAAGCTTGCGCAAGCTGCCGACGAGGCCATAACTGGCGCGTGATTGATCTGGCAGAAGAGTGGCGGAGAATACAGTGGGTGCCTGACCGAAGGCCCATTTCGGAGTGGGCGGCGGATAACGTGACGTTGCCTCCAACGCTGACGTTTTCTGGCAAGTTTGATCCGTCGATCTCGCGTCACTTTATCGCGCCGTTGGACTCGCTCAAATCCGATCGAGTGCGAGAGGTTAACATTCTGGCTCCGCCTCGGACCGGAAAGACTTTGATCGCGGACGTGTTTGCACCGTGGGCAATCGCCCAAGACCCCGGTCCGTTGCTTTGGGTCTTCGCCGTGGATGATCAGGCCAGACTGCATTGCGAAACGCGCCTGATGCCAATTCTGCACGCGTGCGAGGCCGTCCAGTCGCTGCTGCCCGAAAACCGGCACAAGGACCGATCAACCGAGATCCAACTGGCCAATGGCTACCCGGTCCACGTAAAGGGTCCGGCATTTGGCAATCTACAAGCGCGAGGCTATCGCTACCTCATCGGCGACGAGCTTTGGCTTTGGCCTCATGGGCGACTGGGACAGGCAAAGACGCGGCTTGGAGACTTCAGGCGCAATCAGTCCGACAAGTTCCTCGGCATTTCCCAAGGCGGAGAGACTGGCGGGGAATGGTGGCAGCAATACACAGCCGGGACCGTGCATGAGTGGGAAGTCCCGTGCGACGCATGCGGCGTCTATCAGCGACCTGTTTTTTCGGGCAAGCACGACAATGAAAGCCGCTACGGAATCGTGTTTGCAGCCGACAAAAGGGCAGACGGATCCTACGACATCGAGGGCGCCAAAGCGTCGACGCGTTACGTCTGCCAGTTCTGCGGGCACGAGCACAGGGAATGCAAGCAGACGCAAGGCCGATGGAATGCCCTGGGTCGATACGCTCGTGTCGAGGGTGGGTCCTCGGAGTCGCATTCATACCATTGGAACGATGTCATCTGCGCCCAGTGGCGCGATCTTGTCGCGTTGTTTCTCGCTGCCCGAGTTCAGTCCAAGCGTGGCAATTGGAAGCCTCTGGTGGATTTCACCCAGAAGCAACTGGCGGAGTTCGCCAATGAACGGACCGTTGCCGAATCGGAAAACCCGTTGCAGCGCGTCGAAATGTCAGCTTCAGAGGAATGGCCTGACGAGGCTTTCCGATTCATGTCAGTCGACACGCAGCACGGCCATTTCCACGTCATGGCTAGGGCTTGGTCTAAGACCGGTGAAAGCCGCCGACTGCATTGGGGGCAGGTCAAAACGCCAGAGGAGATTGAGGCGCTGAGAATCGCGATGAACATCAAGCCGCGATGCGTGATCATTGACGCGGCTTGGAATGCTCGCATGGTGTACACGTGGGCGGCAAATTACGATTGGGTCTGCATCCGTGGTGACGCTCGCAGGGCGTGGAAGCATAAGGTTGCTGAGCCTGGTAAAGCTCCGACGTGGGTGGAGAAACCGTGGAGCCTGTCTTGGTGGGGTGACCCGGACTCCAACGGGCTGACCAGCAAGGGTAAAAAGGCTTTGGCTTTCTTCATCTCCAAACCATCGACCGCTGACCGTCTGCAAGCGCTGCGTGATTCTGGGCTATGGGTCGAGCCCAAGATCGAGCCAATGACAAAGGCGGAACAGGACTACACGGATCAGCTAAACTCGATGATGAAGATCCGAAAGAAACCCGGAGAGCCGGAAACGTGGGAGCAAGTTGGATGTGAACCGCACGCGTGGGACGTGGCACGCATGCAAGTTTTTGCCGCAATGGCAAAGGGCGTTGCGTAGCGGTGTTGCGGTTACAGGTTAAGGTGTGGCGTTCAACACGTTCGTCGGACTTACTGAGGCGGAGTTGCTGGCTGCTCGCAGGAGCATCCAGACCGAAATGCTGTCTGGATCGCAACTGCAGTCCTCGTCCGCTGGCGACGTTCAGGCGTCATCCATTATCCAGATGGGACCGTTCCAGCGGTTTGTTTTGGTCCAAAAGGCACTGTTCGCGATCAACCCGGATCTGTATCCGCTTTCCCAGATTCCACCGACTAGATCGGTGGCGGTCATGGGCGCTGCTGTCTAATGGCCACGCAACCCGTCAGACTCTTTGACCAGTTCGGGCGGCTAATGCCGACCCGGATCAGCACTGCTGCCATCGGCTCGCAGCAACGGAGGGCTCGCACTGGATTTGATCGCGACTCGGCCAACCTGTACAGCGGCACAGATCGCCTGCTGCTGATGTCGATGGGGCGCTGGCTTTACGCAAACAACTCGCTGGTGGCTGGATCAGTCGACGATCAGGCCGCAATTGTGTCTGGCGAACTCACGCCGCAATTTTCCGGGTCTGACTCCGAGTGGGGCATGCTGGCGGAACAATGGCTGGAGGATCACGACCGACTCTGCGACGTGCGCGGGGACCTGTACCCGATGCAGACTTTGCAACGCCTATGGATGCTTCATATCATCCGCGACGGAGACGTAGGCGTTATCTTTACCGAGGGCGCTGGTGGATACCCTCTTTTGCAGACGATCCCAGCGCATCGCATCCGGGACAATGGAGTTGGAACCGCTGGCTCCGACTCGCCTTGGGCAGGCTATCGAATCGTTGACGGAGTGATCGTCAATGACGTGGGGCGACCGCTTGCTTACCGGGTATACGACGACGCTAGGACGACCTATCAGGACATCAGCGCCGTCGATATGAAGGTGCGCTTCCTGCCTCGGTACGCCGACCAGGTGCGCGGATTCTCTGCGCTTGGATGCGCCATGACGGACTTTCAGGATGTCGACGAGGTTCGGCGTTTTGAGCTGATCGCGCAGAAGCTTGCGGCTTCGATCGTCCTCGCTGAGACCAACGAAACCGGACTTCCTCCAGCGACTGCGGAAAGCCTGCTCGGCGAGGATTCGACCGAGACTAACCCAGACGCAAATCTCGCCATGCACTCAATGCGTGGCGGCGAGATCCAATACTTCCGCAGCGGAACCGGAGGCAAGCTGGAGGCGCTCAAGGCTGACCGACCCACTCCCGCGCAACAGCAGTTTGCGGATTCCATCATCCGTCAGGCCATGGCAGGGATGGGATGGTCAATCGACTACTTCCTGGATCCGTCTAAGGTTGGTGGCGCTGCCATGCGTGTTGTGGTTGAGCGCATCAATCGTCATGTCGGCATGATGCGCAACCAATGCCTGTTCCCGCTGGCTCGTTCGGTTGACGCGTGGCGCATCGCAAAGGCTATCAAGGAGGGCATCCTGCCGCCGTCTGATGACTGGTACCGGTGGCGCTACCAAGGCGCGGCCAACATCACAGCCGACGCCAAATACGCCGCGCAGGTCTCTGAGATCCGAATGGAACGCGGATTGTCTTCACCGCAGATCGAGGCTGCGCAGATTGGCAACGACTGGGAGCACGTGATGGATCAGAAGATCGATTATTGGGTCAGGTTGCAGAAGCGGTGCAAGGAGGCCGGAGTGGATCCGTCACTCATCGCGACCACGGCCAAGACCACGTACCAGTTGCAAGCGGCCGTCCAGCCGGACCCGGAATCAATCCCGCAACCGGGCGCTCCCGGAGGTCAGCAGACACCGGAGGAAAACCAATGAGCCAACACAAGATTTTCGCGATTCGCCCAGAGGTCACGTCCGAGGCTGTCGAGGCTCTGCGGCCGAAGAAGTGCCAAGACGAGCCGGTTTCCACGCCTCCCTACGAATTGATTGAGTTTGAGGATGAAATGACGGGCATGGAGATGTCCGTTGCCGTGATCAAGGCCCGTGGCGTTTTGGCGCTCAACGTTGACGGTTGGTTTGGCTGCTGCGATCTGGACGAGCTTGCCGAGGAGATCGAAGAGGCGGACGCAGACGCTAACGTGACCGCCATCATCGTCGAGATGGACAGCCCAGGCGGAACCGTCAACGGCACGCCCGAAGCCGCCGAGCGTATTGCGCGCATTTCCAAGCCTCTCATGGTGTGGACCGAAGGCGAGCTTTGCAGCGCTGCTTACTGGATCACTGCAAGCGCGGACGTGATCTACGCCACGCCGTCCTCGGTCGTTGGGTCCGTTGGATGCGTCCTCGCGTTCTACGACTACTCGTCAATGCTGGATCAGTCCGGCATCAAGGTGCAGGTCTTCCGCAGCGGAGAGCTCAAGGCTGCCGGTTATCCAGGCACTGCGTTGTCCGAGGCTGAAGCCGCGCATTTCCAATCAATGGTGTCCGAGGTTGGCAGCGACTTTGCGGATTGGGTCACAACCTACCGGGACAACGTCGACGTTGACGTGTTTGACGGTCGCGCCGTTAGCGGAAAGCATGGTGTTAGACTCGGTCTATTGGATGGCGTGTTTGTGACTCGCGAAGAGGCGATCAAATCATTTCTGGAGGGGATTAACCTGTGAGCATCCTAAGCAAGACCATGTTTGCGTTTAGGGACGCAATGGAGGCCAAGGCTTGGACGTGGCCAGCGTCTATCCGCGCCGGGATTTCGCGGGGACCGCTGGACGACGACGAAACGGCATCGCCTGCCAGCAATCCGCTTCCTTCGATCATCGCCAACGCTAGCACGGCATCCCAGATCACGCCGCAGATTGCCAACTTTGAGGTGGCCGTCTCCGTAGAGGTTAGACACCAAGCCGACGACAGCACGCCGGATGATCATCTGCAATCCGTGGCTGAGGTCGCGGATTGGATTCACGGAGATTCATTCATTTCGGATCTGAGTGCGTATTCTGGTTTCACGGCATTCGGTCGTGGAAACGTGAACCAAAGCTTCGACCAGATGGGTCGCAAGTGGGTCACGCGGTTCGAGTTTCAACTGACGGCAGCGCCGTCCGACATCAGCTAAAGGATACACATGGCCTCACAAACGCAGGGTGCAGCTAACGGATTCGGCACATACGGAGGAACAGCAGGATCAAGGACGCCTGTCAGCTTCACCGTGTACAACGCCAGCAACACATCGCTCGGCGCTGGGTTTGTTATGCCCACGGTCGACGGATTCACGCTGACGCATAACTACGAGACCTCCAATACGCGTCTCGGCAACGGAGACTACGATTCTCACACCGTGCATGGTGAGTATCTGGAAATGTCGTGCGATTTGGTTTTCGTTGGATCAAGCGAGGCCAACCTTGCGCTTGCGGAGCGCGGTTTTCCGCCGGGTTCGACGATTGTGATTTCAGGAGCGCCGGTTCGTTCGATGGGATCTTTTACTGACGCGATTAACGTCGCTGGCGGATCCGCTCCAGAGACCAGCCGCTGGCATCCAATGCCTGGCATGACCATCCGCCGCACGTCGACTGGCACCAGCACCGGCAGCATCACCTTGCGCCGTTACCCTGGCATTGTTGGTGGCGCTGCAATCGTGATCTAATGGACTGGGCAACAGCCATTCAGCCGACACGCGTTCTCGGGCTTACCTTGCGCGAGCCCGTGACGCTGGCTCATGTGCTATTGCTTGCTGAGGTCGATTCCCCTGTGGTGACTGGCGGGCTGGTCACCATTGGGGACGTTGCGCTGGCTGCGTTCGTTTGCGCGTGGCCTGCTGGCAAGTCGCGAGATTTGTTGTCCTCTCGATGGTGCCCGCTGGTGTTCAAACTCTGGGGCAAGTTTTGGGCACCCAACGGCGACGCAGAACGGTTCATGGATTGGCTGAGGTCGCAAATCCAAATTCCTGAGACATGGACCACGGACAGCAAAGGCCGAAAGACCGAGCTAGCCGCCCCGTGGTGGCTCAATAGGCTGTCGCAGGCACTGGAGGCAGGTATCAGTTATCAGGATGCCTTGGTGATGCCTTTGCGGACTTTGTCGCTTATCGTGGCCGCAAGGCTTGAAGCGAGTGGTGCGGTCGAGTTCGTAAGCGATCGGCAACGCGATTACCTGCGCATGTGCGAGGAGTATTCATCAAGGAACTGACATGGCCATTTTCACATTTCTCGCAAAGCTCGGCCTAGACACGACGGACTTTCAGACCGGAATCAAGCGTGCGCAATCGTCCGCGTCTGGTCTAGGCAAAGGCATCTCGGAAAGCCTGAAGCGTGAGAACGACAGCATCAAAGGCGCGCTTGCTGGCATGTTCACGGTGTCAGCGGCAAAGTCTTATTTCGGCGACCTTAAGAACATCGTCGACGAGATCAAAGACATGTCCGAACTCCTCGGCGTGTCGACGGACGAGGTGCAACGGTTGCAAAAAGCATCCGCAGAAGCTGGGCAAAACTTCGGAAGCGTAGTCAACGCGTTCCAGCGGATCGAGCAGATGCGAGCGCAGGCGATGACCGGAGACAAGCGGGCGGTCGGGATCTTTGCGCTGCTTGGGATTGATCCATCAAAAGGATCCGGGATTGAAATCCTCAAAGCTGCAATTGACGCATCCTCACGTGGAGCGCAGGAGAACGCGGCAGCGTTTGAGTTGGTTGGGAAAAAGGTGACTGGATTAAAGCTGACGATGGAAGAGCTTCAGAGGCTCGGTCCAATCAAGCTTATTGATCAAGAGCAGCTAGACGCCATCGACAGCGCAATCAAAAAGCAGGAGGAGGCAATTCGGCAGATGAAGATTGCAGGCGCTCCGCTTATGGCAACCTTGGCTCAAGGTGCTACCGGAGTGCTCAACATGCTCAACAGTCAGAACAGAGAGCGCCAAAACGAAATTGGCGGCATGTACTCACGCGGTGAAATCGACTTCAGAAAGCGGTTGGAACTCGAATCAATGAGCCTGCTAGGGATGCAGTCTGAGGAAGGGCGCAAATATTCTGCGTTGCCGTTGCCTGGGAATCGCGGCAATCCAATGCCTCAAGACCAAAACGCGCTAATCCTTGAGGCTGCGCGAGCCAACATTAAAACCTTCGAGATCCTGGCTAAGAACGTCGATCAATGAGCGCATACACTCAAGGCTCACCATCGTTTGTCGCATCTGGCATCACGCTGGTCTCGACGCGCCCAGTCTTCGACCAAGGCAACGGCAACACGTGGGAATACACTTACGAGGGCACGGCATCTGGGATTGCGACGCAGGCCGCAGACATGCAGGCGGCTGGAGCCAGGACAACGGTTGATAACAGCGGTCCGGTCTCGCGCCTTGTCGCGTCATTCGTCCGTGACCCAACGCAACCGGCGGCGGCTGAGACCACTTTTGACACTTGGTCGATCTCGCAGGAGGAATACCAAGTAAGCCTATTCTCAATGGACCGCGCCGTTGAAGAGGCCCAAGGCTACGTCAGCAAGGCGCAATACCGATCAGACATTGAGGAGGCGGCACGCGGAGGCGAGGCCTACCCTCTCGATCAGACCCAATACCCGGTTGGTTGGTACATCTACAATCTGCTTTCCCAAGGCATCGACACTTACCCGCGTGGAATGCCGGTGCTCAACCGGAACCGCACGTATTCCCTGACCTACACCGGCACGCCTCACCGGGTCGTGACGCAGGGTTTGGTCTACACGCGGGCGGCGTTGCTGCGTGACTTTGGAATCATTTCCCCGCTCTCCGAACGCATCCCGCTGGATCCTGCCGAGGCTTTGCCTGAGGGCTTTGTCTGGGGCTGGTATCTGTCGCGTCAGGACTTCAGTTATCAACGCGAGCGCAGCGCGCTTAAGGTCACCGAAAACCTTGGATGGCGCTTTGGTAGCTGGAACGCATGGCCTGAAGGATCCGCTCTGCAAGGCATCTATCGACTGATCCAATGAGGATTCCGAACAAAGTTTCCGAGCAGGGTCTGGAGCCTGAGCTTCGGCGAGCATTCAACCAACTCGTTGAGTACCTGCGCACGATCCAACCGCGTGACAGCGCCAGCGTCTCGGTGAGCACCACGACAAATGGCGTCACGATGGCGGTCAAACCGTCGGCTCGCGGAAACGGTTCGGGCAGCGTTCCAAGATGGGGATAATTTATGGCAAACGAGATCACGATCAGCTTGTCGATTTCGGCGAGCAAAAGCGGGGCTTCCGTCAACAGTGTGGGCGCAACTGGTCCGGCTACTGCGTCCTACGACATGACGGGTGCCGACATGAGTTCTGGAACGGTCGCGACTTCCACGACAACCGCCGCCTTGAGCGTCGGGGCTGTCACCGCGCCTTACCGGATTTACCTGTGCAACCTGTCGACGACCTCCGGCGAGGATGTCCGCATTGGAAATGCGAACGCTGACCCGATCACGTCGATCGTCTCGACGCTGGCTCCAGGAGACGAGTGCTTTCTGGTCGTTCCGTCGGGCACGCTGTACGTTGAAAGCGTGGCGGGCACGCCAAGCCTTTTCTACGTCGCAGTCGAGAAGTAAGGTCGGCGCATGCCGATCACATTCACGCGAGCGGAGACGGTTGAGCCAGGCGACGCGATTACCTCGCGCCAATTGGCATCGCTCGCTGACGCCTTCAACTCGCGGATCCGATCTGGTCTTGGTGACGCGACCTACCGGATTCCGTACTACCTATTTCAGGCCGCACGTCAGATCCGAAACTCTGACGGCGGAACCTTGTTTCCTCCGCAGGGCGAGTTCTTCGAGCAATACCAGTCGCTGCGTCCGCAGGATGGCCAATGGCCAAACTCATTCGCTGGAACGCCTGAAGGCGTCAACGTCAGCAACCCGCTCGGCGCTTTCGTCTTTGGCAACGAGTCGGCCAACATAGACAACGAGACGGACCGGATTGAGACGGTCGCTTTTTTGGTCAACGGCGCTGCGCCTGCGACGCTCGCGGACTATTGGACGCTCGGTCAACTCCAACGCGGAGCGATCGACCCGGACACAGGCGCCATTGCATCGCCTGCCCTCGATGCTGCGCGGCTCCACATGCGGATCGCGTACAGCGTGCGCAGTCCCTACGGCAACAGCTACGGAGGATTCCAGCCGATCCCCGAGCTTGGCGCGACGCCATGCGATCCGGCGGACGGGTTCACGCCCGTCAACTACCTGTACAAGTTCACGAGCCTTATCGACGGCTCGGAGGTCACATATCCAGGATCATGCCCGGAGGAACCGACGCACGTCGGCTACATCCTGCGCCTGTCGGACTTATTCGTCGTCGTCCTCAACAACGGTGACACGGACTACTACCGCCGGACGGAGTGGATCGAGGGACCGTACACCGGAGGCGGGTCACTGAAACGGGACCTGGGCGGGCAACTGGATCGCGCCGTCGACAGGTACACGAAGGACTTCCGAGGCACCGAAGCGCAGCGTGAGCGCGGATGGAATAAGAGCGCGTTCGATTTCCAGCGGTTCCTGACTCGCCAATACAGTCTGGCGCCCAACCGAGGCCAGCAGGTCGGCAACGAGATCACGGCGACCTACCCGACCTTCACCTGGACGAGCAATCAAGCGAGCGGGACCGTCTCAGGCACCGGCCACGCGTTCGCCAGTGGGTACGTCATGGACGCGGTCTATATCCGCGCCGACAATGTTGCGGATCCGGTGACGGTTGAAATCCTAGACGACGCCAACAACGTCTTGGCAACCGTCAGCGCTGCTCCTGTGGGCGGCGTAGCGGAGGCAATCTACTGGCTCCCTAGTCCAGCCACGCCGACGGCAATCCGAGCGCGCCTTGCGGCTTCCCTGCGCTTTGTTGGTGGTGCCGGTACACTGACCGTTCAGACCACAGAACTGTACCCATACAAACCAAACGCCTCTGACGCTTACATCCTACTTCGCGTCGCGTCAGCAAAGACTGGCACCGTTCACGGAAGCGGTCTTGAGGAAGAGGCCGCCAAGGAGATCTGGGACGGCTACAAAGCCTACGGCTGCATTGTGCCAGGTCCGGGACTGCCGTTCGAGGACGCTGTCATCAATAGCAATGCCGTCTACGACGCGTTCCGCAGGATGTCCCAATGTGTCCGCATCCTCTCGCGCAATCAGCTCATTGGGTACGCGCTGGAGGATGGCAAAAGCGTCCTGTGGTTTGTACGCCAGAACACGATCCGCGCTGACGCGTTCGCTGGCATTGCGCCGGTCAACGGTGTCGGTGGCATTGCGCACGCAGCAGAGCCTCGTGGATACACAAATGAATGGATGATGGGCTTTCAGTTCAAAGCCTACCACCCGAGCGAGTCGTCTATCTGGAAGCCGTCCGCGTTCTCGGACTACTTTACGTTCAGCGACCGCTGCCATTTCTACCATCCAACATACCCGTCCGATCTGCAGCAGCACTTTGATTACGGGCAGACGCTGAGCCTTTCGCCTGAAGGCGCACCTGGGTACCGCTACGCCAAGGGCGTGAACAACTCCGTGGGCGACGTGGACCGCTACAAGTCGTGCCGCATCTACGAGCCAGACATCGAGGTCGAAAGCGCCAAGGAACTAACAGAGGGCGGCGTTGATGTGGTCAAGATCACGCTCAAAGGCCGACTGCATTACTCTGACGATGCCGTGTCCTCCATTGACCGCGACGTGACCACGTGGGACGTGACCGCACTCCGCGCCGAGGCTTACAGGTCGACGGAAAACGCCATTCGTGAGTATCTGGTTTTCACGAACACCGGCCAAAACGCAATCGCTGGAAAACCGGGTGACTCAGCGGTCGGGTCAGGCGTCGACTCTCTGGCCGACAATCCATTCGGGACAGTGTTTCCGACGATTGTCATGACCAAGCTGATGCCACTGCCATATCTGGACGGCAACGACGCGCAGAACAGCGTGGACACGCCTCTATTGCACGACACGCTCACGCAGGCCGAGCTTTACCTCCGCGCCATGTGCGAAGGCTATATTGACGGCAAGACTTCCGAGGAATACGCATGCTCGTCCGGGATTTCGTCATGGTATGACTACACGTTTACCAACCTATGTTTCGACGCGTTCCAAGGCCAATGGATTAGCCCACTGGCATCTGAGGCCACAGCGTACACGCGAGCCAAAGACACGCGCCCAGACCTTCCGCAGAGCTTTGGTCCGTGGCCGAACACGATGACGAGCGCGGAAATCTGGAATGAGTTCGCGACCGCGGTGAACCTGCTCACCAGGGTGCGGGTCATGCTGCCGATGAAGTTCGAAGCGGAAAGCCGCTCGGACACCTATACCGGCTTCCAGGCGCGCAACGCGATCAACTCACTCGGCACGGCTGCCAATTGTTCGAGCCCGACCGGCACGGGCTGGTCGGCGAACGTGAGAGTTCCAACCACGATCCCGACGACCGTCGTGAGTCCTCGAGGAATCGCGACGAACGCGAGCGCCGTGAACAGCGCCGGGTACGGAGTTCTGTCGGGCGTTCCATCCGCGCCCTACGTCTGCTCCGGATCCGCGCACACATTCGACCAGGTGGCGCAGCAGGACGACTACTGGCTCGACCTCGTCGACCCTGACGCCGAGAACGCGATCCCGCCGGACTGGAGAGGGCAGTTCAACGCGGACGGTCAGACGCTGTTCACGGTCACGACCACGCGCCATTTCGATCGGGCGACGGTGGTCGCCGCTGGTGCTGGATCCAGCTGCGGTCCGAGTCCGAGCCGATACCCGCTGCCTTCCGGGCAGGAGTGGCTCGTCGAATCGATCGAGGAGGTGACCAGCACCTGCGAAATTCTGCCGATGCAGGGAACCGTCGAGATGCCAGACCTCGGCAGTGTCACCATGTACGGATCCCAGAGCCTGGCGGGCGCAAGCTGCACCTCGCCGACGGACGAGAGTCGCACCGTCGAGCCGGTGACGCTGGACGCGTTCATGTTTCCAGTGGCGCTGGTCGACTTCGCGGGCGAGTAAAAATTCTTCGCATATGTGTTGACGTATGCGAAAATCGAGTGCATTGTCAGCGCATGAAAACGAAGCACATCATTCACGTGACGGTAAACGGCAAAAACATTCGGGTTGAAGACGACACCTTCCAAGGGGCAATCCAAAAGCTCAATGAAGCGACGGGCAATCAGAAGTTCGACATCAGCACTATTGAGCACATCGTCGGACTGGGGGAATAGTTGCCCAACCGCCGAACTGGACGGCAGATAGCATCGGAAGAGGCTACTGCTTGGCGTGTTGGGAAAGACTGGAAAAGGGAATTGGGCAGGAATATACCGTGATGATTGGGGAACGGTGTGACGGGTGCGGAAAGCGGGCGGACTACCAAAGGCGTAAAACATGACACAAACCCACCGAAAAAACGGAGAGTTCCGCAAGGGTCACGCCATTCGCCAAAAAGGCGACCATCCAGCCGATGGTCATCTGCACATCCGCGTCCCAATGGAGACCAAGGGACAATGGGTTGCGAAGTCTCGCTCCGCTGGGCTCCCACTTTCCGAGTGGGTCACGCGGACGCTCAATGCGGCATCATGACATTCCGCGTAACAGGCCGGGTCCGGCAACCACAGGGCGAGACCGTCACCGCAACCCGTCGAGTGATCGGCCCGTCGCGGGAAATGTGCGGAGCGTGCGAGTGGTTCCAAGAATCGGTGTTCAGGTGCTGCCATCCGCGCAACGGCTGCCCGCGTGGCGCTCACAGAATTTCACCGTGGACTCATCCTCAGGAGTGTCCGGTTTCGCGCAAAGCTTGAAGGGATCATCCCGAAACGGATTTCGGGATCATCCAAGGACTATCCGGTTTCCTTAAGGTCTTGAGGTTCCCGGATTCCTCTTTGTTCCTTGGGTTTCAGCCCGGTTCCGAAGGGTAAAGACACCACGCCTAAGCGCGCTGTCGTCACCCTCCAGTTTCCACTCCGTTCCTTTGGGAACAGCCTCGGACACTTGGGTGTGCCCGTAGGCACTCAGGCGGCAAAGCTCACTTTCGATGTAGCACAGGGTTTCAAACCTGCGGGACCTCGGTCCCTCTGACGGGTTGGACAATGCCAATGGTTGAAAGGATGTCAACAGCACAACGATTGCACCCGCGCAACTCCAATCTTGCGCCCACGCAATCCGGTGCTCATGGTCCGCCCATGCATGATTTTAAGCGCGAACTCCGCGCAATCCGCGATCGCTTGGCTAAACAGGACGTCACCATTCAGGACTGGGCCAGCGCAGCCGACGTGAGCCATACCACGCTCTGGCGCATTCTTGAACGTGGGCAGACTCCGAGCGTCAGCACGTACCAAGCGTTGATTTGCGCCGAAAAGAAATTTGCGTGTCCGCAAAAATAGTTGTTGCGTCCGCGCAATCGGCAGGCTTTACTGCGCATGTCGAAAGCGAAACCAATACTGACGAGAATATGTCTACGACCTACAAAATCACCGGCTCTGATGCCCGCCGACTCGCCCAACGCGAGAACCTCACAATCCGCGAGCAGGACGGCATCCCGTCTGTGACCGTCACCCCGACAGGATGGCGCAACGCGCAAGGCAACCACTGCGACGCAGAGGGCCGCACGGTTGAAGCGTATTTCAACAGCTACACCGGCGAGTACCTGGGGCCTGACGACGATGGCGTCGAACCGTGCTGGAGTGCTGCTAGCATCTGACCCATTTCTAACTGACACCATGAGCAACACCATCGCTGTAATTATGCTGGCCGCGCTGGCCGCAGTCGCCATCTGGGCGCAGTGGTGCGCCATTCGCAGGGCTGAGGACCTCGCCTGCAAGCTGGCGGCTATGAGGGACGAGGCCAAGAGGTTGTACGACGAAAACCTCCGGCTCCGCGCCGAACTGGAGGCAAAGCGATGAATCCTCCAGCACACATCGCAGCAGTGGCAACGCTGCTCTTCTTTTTGGGGTGCCTGACGCTGGGCACTCTGTTTGAGAAAAAGCGCAACACGCGCCGAAACAGCCTGCGTAAGTGGCTGAAGATCACACGAATCAAGTAAACATGAGCAACGCACTAACAACGCAGCAGCCGCCGACCAAGCAGGTGGTGCCAATCGGCAACCGAGGCATCGCGCCGTCCAGCATGGACGATCTCTATCGGTTCGCGACTGCGGTCAGCAAATCCGGGTTGGCGCCGAAAGGCATTGAGACGCCAGAGGCGATCTTCGTCGCTCTTGAGATGGGGTTGGAGGTTGGCCTCCCGATGATGGCTGCCTTGCAGAACATCGCGGTGATCAACGGTCGTCCTGCGATCTGGGGAGACGCGCAGCTTGCGGTTGTCCGCAGCACCGGAGAGTTGGCGCTGTTTGAGGAGTGGTACGAGGAGGCCGGTAAACGGTTGCCGCGAAACCCTGCGACGTTTACCGACGCGACAACGGCAGTCTGCCGAGTGCAGCGTCAGGGCTACGAGCCTGCCGAGACTGCGTTCTCCGTGGCCGACGCCAAGAGGGCTAACTTGTGGGGCAAGGCAGGCCCTTGGACGCAGTACCCTGCCCGGATGTTGAAACATCGCGCTCGCTCGTTTGCCCTGCGCGATCAATTTGGGGACGCCCTGCGCGGTCTGCGCACGGTCGAGGAGGTCCAGGACGATCCGGTGGCGACTGCGCGCAACGTTACGCCGCCGATGTTTGCGACTCCGGCGCCGGAACCTGAACCAACACCAGAACCAACGCCGGTTGCCGAGGCGACGCAGGAAATCGCCCACCCGTCCGATCTGGACCTGCGCCGTCAGGCAATCGCCGAGGCGTTCATCGAGGTGGGCGTGAGTTTCGACCTGTTCCGCCGGTGGATGGTCGAGGTCCGCAAGATCCACGTTGCGGCTGACTCGTTTGCGGAACTCGACGAGGCTCTGGTCGGGCGCATCGCGGACAATCTCGGGCCGGTCGTTTCGAAAGCTAAAAAGTGGGTCGAAGGAGGTGGCAAGTGAACGCTCAAGACCGCATCGACGAACTGAAACGCGTGATCTGCGCGCAGGTTCCGATCTTGATCGACGAGGCGCGGGACAACATCACCGAGGCCATCACCGCGACCATGGAAGAGGCGCAGGAGAAGGAGGAAGGCAAAGCGGTCCTGTCGCTCGCGATCACCGCCAAATGGGATCTTGATGGATCCGCCGTGGTTGTGTCCATGCCGGTGAACGTGCGACGCAAATTCACGGTCACCGCGTCGATGGACGACCCCAACCAACCCGGACTTCCGCTCGATCCGCTCCGGGAAGAGGACCGGCTGGCCGTCGAGGAGGTTAAAGCCAAGCACGCCGCAAGAATGAGAGGTGAAGTGTGAGTGACGAGCGCAACAACAAGCCCTCGGCGTCGAGCATGGGTCGGTACCAACTCTGTCCTGGCTCATGGCAAGCGGAGCAGGGCATTCCCGATCAGACATCAGACGACGCTGCGACCGGCAACCGCATCCATGCGTGGCTCGCAGGTGAGACAATGACCGTGCCGTTGACCTCTGATGAGGTAGACCTCGCGCTGCGATGCCGCGAGCAAGAAGAAACGATCCTGAACACCGTGCTACCGTACCGGGACGAGATCATCCGCGAGCGTCGGTATTGGGTGGGGCGGGACTGGTCCGGCAAGCCCGACGTGGTCGCGATTGACAGCCTGAGCGGTGACGGTGTGGTGATCGACTACAAGACCGGGCGCGGCGAGGTGACGAGCGCCGAGGGCAACCTCCAACTCCGCGCCCTGGCCGTGCTGGTCGGTATTCATCATGGCCTAACCAGGGTGACGGTTGCGATCGTCCAGCCGCTGGCAGGTGCTCCGACGGTCTGCGAATACACGTTTGAGGACCTGATCGTGGCACGCGCCGAGATCGGTCGGATCGTCGACCGCATCAACGCACCGAATGCGCCTAGGATACCGTCTCCAGAAGCGTGTAAATACTGCAAAGCAAAGCCGTATTGCCCAGAGGCTAGGGAAGCCTCGGTGGCGCTGCCCGTGGCGGCTACGCCAGCAGGTACGACTGCCGACGCAATCGCGGCCACGCTGACCTCGCAGACGCTGGCTGAGTTTTTGGAGCGCGCCGAGTTTGCGACTCGCGTGATTGACGCGTGCAAGGCCGAAGCCAAGCGCCGACTTGAATCTGGAGACGTGGTGCCTGGGTGGACGCTGAAACCCGGCAGCGAGCGTGAGACGATCAAGGATGCGACGACCGTCTATAACCGCACCGCTGCACTCGGAGTAAATTCCGAGGCGTTCATGTCCTGCGTCTCAATCGCCAAGGGCAAGCTCAAGGATGCGGTCAAGGCCGCGACTCAAGAGAAGGGCAAGGCGTTGGATGTTCGACTAGAGTCAATTCTAGCCGGATGCACCGAAACCAATGCGACCGCACCGTCGCTGGTTAGACTTTCCTCCTGAGTGGGAGGTTCCTGCCGCTGGTCCGAATTCAAGGACCGGACTGGCGGCGGGTTTTGATTTTGGCTTGTTGGAGTGAGTGACTATGAACAAGTGTCCCTATTGCGGATTGGAGCCGCGTGATGACTACCCTGTGCCGTTCCGGTGTGGAAGTTATGGGAATGGTCATCGCAGCAAGGCGTGCTTGGTGCTGGAGATTGGCCAGCTGAAGGCGCGTGTGAATCGCCTGGAGTCTGCTGGCGACCTGTTGGCTGAGTGGCATTTGGCGGTGGTCACTACGCACGAGACGGCGAAAAGACACGTCGAGCGATGGAACAAAGCCAAGGAGATCAACCCATGACCATCCGCACCGTAATGGCTGGAAACCCCTGCATCGTCACGATGCCTGACGAAGGTGGGCAGACCCGCATCCGAGGGAGGGTGTGGAGGTGGGAGTACGTCCACGGGATGCTTGGTTTGCTAAGGAAGGACGGCGAGCCGATGAGCATGAGTGCATGGCCGGGAGAGAAACATCCGTTGTGGCGGGCTGTACGGCGGTGGGAGAAGAGGAATGGAAAGGCAAAGCGATGAACCATATTGGTGACGGCAACAAAATGGTGGAGACGCCAATATCAGACAGCACACCGCACAACGTAGCCGAACTCGGTATGCTTTGCAGGAGGCTCGAACGCGAGCTTCAGGATGCAAACGAGCGGATTCGACTACTCATCGCCGAGCGGGACAGCGCACGCCAGCAGGCGGATTTGAGCTGGAAGCTGCGGGAGGAGTTCACCGCGTTGCTCGGGACGGATGATGTGAAGGAAGCGTTGCGTGAGCTGAAGCGATGGATGGCGCAAAAGATTTCAACAACACAAACCAAATGAACAACACTATGAGTATTGAGGAGTTCTGTGGCCTGCACGATGCGTGTGACGAGTGCCGCAAGTGGGCGTTGGAAAACTGCGCGTCGATGGAGGATGCGTGGGCGAAGCTGAAGCCTGATTGGTTGATCTGGGTTGCTTCGCGACCGGGTGTACTGACGGATCGCGAGCTGCGGAAGTTTGCGGTTTGGTCGGCGCGTCAGGTGCAGCATCTGATGACTGATCCGCGCAGTGTGGCTGCGTTGGACGTGTCGGAGAGACATGCTGACGGACTGGCAACAGATGCGGAGTTGAATGCTGCGTGGGCTGCTGCGAGGGCTGCTGCGAGGGCTGCTGCGAGGGCTGC
>Ga0114966_10001093_pt1 | contig 25295 bp, 28 predicted proteins | sample M_130207_XF_Meta_FD_87029 | JGI IMG/M metagenome (GOLD analysis project Ga0114966, IMG submission 87029) | Freshwater microbial communities from Lake Montjoie, Canada to study carbon cycling - M_130207_XF_MetaG | ecosystem: Environmental > Aquatic > Freshwater > Lake | place: Lake Montjoie... | reverse complement strand
GGGACTGCTTGAGGATGCGAATTATAACCGCGACCGCATCGCCAATCAGCTTTCCCGCATTGCAAACGAGCTTGAGCAGCAAGGAGCCCGCAAATGAGCGCACCCACACCCACACCCCGCACCGACTCCGCTTGGGCGCAAACCTTCGACGCAAATGCATTTCTTTCAGGCAGAGGTAACGCTGCCAACCAAATGCGCGACGAGTGCGCGACGCTCGAACGCGAACTCACCGCCATCACCGCCGAGCGCGACCATCTGCACGCCCAGTTGCGCGCCCTTACACTAATATGCGGCACGAACGACGCCAATAAATTCGAAACTTGGATTGACCGCGCCAACGCCCGCGCCGAGAAAGCCGAGGCTGACCTCGCCGCAGCCAAAGAACGTCTACGCAGCGAGGCGATGGACGATTATGCTTCAATTAAAAATTTGCAACGCGAACTCGCCATCGAGCGGGCGCGGTTGAACTGGCTGGAAAGTCCATCAGGCATGGACTGGCAGTGGGAACCGGAGCGGCTGACGGTGAGTCGCGCAAGTATTGACGCGGCTATGACGGAGGCGTGAAATGAGAACACCCACACCCCGCACGGACGCGGCAGTCAAGCTGACCTTCGCCGCAGGTCACAACACCGTTTGCCCAAACTTTGCACGCACGCTTGAAACCGAACTCACCGCTCTCGCCGCCGAGCGCGACGAACTCCGCTCCGAGGTGGAGCGGTGTAACGACATAATCAACCGTGCCAGCGTGCAGTTTTTTCACGATGGGACAGACGGGGAAACAGCCGCAAAAATGCTTACAGTTCTGAATGAGGCAAAACCATGAACACACCCACGCCCCGCACCGACACCGCATGGTCATCTTCGTTTGAAGGAAAACAACTCAGCGCAGGCCAAACCGCACGGGCATTGCGCGAATGCTCGCAAAAACTCGAATCAGAACTTGCCGCGCTCCGCGCCGACCTCGCCGCTGAGCGGGCGCGGCTGGATTCAGGCCAGATACTGCTCATCGTCGCAGGCGAGCGGGTGTGGCATTGCGGCGTTGATTTACGCGCAGCGATTGACGCAGCGATGAAGGAGGGCGCGAAATGAGCGCAGCTCAACTTAACAACCGCATCCTCTGGCACTACGACAGCTTTGTTCGCTCAAATCCCGCACAAATTTCAGAGTACCGAGTGATGCCAGAAAAAACGTGGCACGCTGAACTGGGACGCAATGCAGACCTAACCACACTGACGCCGCCTAATGAAAATCAATAATATTTATCAAAATGAAACTAAAGCGATTCACTAAGAAACAAGTTATTGTATTTTCCAAAAAAAATACAGTCACAAGCGATTATGCTTTTGGCGAGCGCAGTGGTGTATACATTGTAACAGTCCCCAAGAGAGGTGCATATCGACAAAAATGAAAGGATATATTTTCAACTACCCAACGTCCATGATGGTTGAGTCTGAATCGGATGGAGATAAGTCAACCTATATGGTAAGACTGTGCGACTGGCCATTAGGGATAGGATTAAATGGCTCTATGCAGTTCAACGGTAGCTGTACATGCAGAGACTTTGAGTGCAGAAAAGCACCATTGCTAAGCAAGCCATCAAATGCAGGCAAAGTATTTAGGTGCAAGCACTTGATCTATGCAAGGAACAACATACTCGACTTCATACTGCCTATGTTATGCGAAAAAGACCCAAATAAAAACCAATGAACCTTGCCGAAACACGAAATCATAAACCATTGGTGAATAAACCAAAATCCAAGAAAGCAAAAAAGACAATTCGCAAGGTCGCTAAAAAGCGTGGTCATCTCAACCGTCAATACATGAAGCTAAGAAGTGCATACCTAACTGAAAATCAGTTATGTTTATGGTATCTTGAGGAACAAAATGCATTGATTCCATCAACTCAAATCCATCACCGGCGAGGGCGCGGGCAATTCCTGCTGGACACTACAACATGGATGCCGGTCTCTGATTACGGACACAAAATGATTCACGCTAACCCTAAATACTCATACGAAAAAGGTTACATGCAACCACGCCGATGAACGAATCCGACCTAAACAAAATCCTCAAGAAACCCAATTATGGAATCACCGCCGCCTTCTCCAAGCCAAGCATCAAGTCAGGATTCTCCTCCCAAAAAGCTCTTGCTAAAGCTGGTGGTGAGGGGTCGTTGTCCGACGTGGAACGCGGTGCTGGACTTAAATCCGTTCGCCCGGAAGACCTTACGATCCCATATTCAGGACAATGTATTGTTCGCATCCAAGTCTTCCGCCGCCGCCTTACCGATCCCGGAAGCGATTGCACAAAATATCATCTTGACGCTCTCCGCTACCTTGGACTCTTGGCGGATGACAATGATGCAGCGATCAGGCTTGAGGAGGCTCCGCATGTCAAAGTCGAAAGCAACGAAGAGGAGCGAGTAGAGCTTGAAATAGAATATCCCGGAATAGATTTATGCGACCTACAAACCTATTACTCCAATGGACCACGAAACATCAAGATTTGAAGCCTTTATTGGGTTTCTATATGTCTGTTGTATTGCATTGGTGGTGTATTCTATTTGGCGCGATCACGGGGATATGGTGCTCTAGCTTTGCGATCAGGGGAATATCCTTTATTTGGAAGGACATAATTAAATGAAAAAATACATTATATTTGCATGGGATGATAATTCCGGTGGTGGTCCGTCTAATATCCGGCACCAATCCGATGATCTTTTGCAGGCAACCCTTTACGGGGTTAACTGCGCAATCCAATGGCAGCACGTCGAGCTTTACGGCAAAGACGAGAACAAGGTGATGGTCACCATTAAGTAAAATGAGCAAAAAACATTACATATTAATAGCAGAAGCCCTTCATCGGGCATTCCGTCAATGCCAGACAGATGGCGAGCGGATTATCGTTACGGGAGCGGCTAAAGAAATAGCCAAATCCATTGAGCTAAATAACCCCATGTTTCAATATGCAAGATTCTTACGCGCTTGTGGCGTATTAAAAGAAGGAGACCTATGAGCACCGAAAACATAGTAATGACAGTAGCGATTGTAATCATGGTTTTGATGTTTCTCTACATATCTACAATAAACTCAGATAAGCTATGACTTATTATGACGCATTCAATAATTTTGCCGCCGAAACGCTGGGAGGAAGACGGCCACATATACGACACTATCCGGCATAAGGCATGGTATAGAAGACTTCTTGCGAGGAAAAGGCATATACCCCTACTCAAGCAAGCCGAGATCCTTTACCACGCCGGAGGGATTCTGATGGAAACGGTTTGCAGCCAATTTGGCGTGGATGAGCGCGAGTTTAGGGATTGGTACGGATTCCACGTCCAAAGTGCCGAATTTAAGCCTCTAGGGGCCAAGGAACAGCAGGCGGTGGACTACGCCTACTCGGTGTATTGCGCTAAAAACGCCAATAAGTCGTTTAGGCATTGTCTCAGTGAGGCGGCCTACGTCTTCTCGTTGCCTAAACGTCCATTGATTGAGCAATGGGAGATAAACCCATTAGTCTATCCCTCTGTGTACAAACAAATAAACAATGCATAACAAAAAACTATCCTTTTACGGCAAGGCGAAGCTTTTGATCAAGGCTTCATTTGCTTGGTTGCTGCTAATCCTGTTGTGCTTTGGCGAGAAGATATTCCGAAGGTATTAACGCTTTAATTGTGTTGGGCTAAATATATCAAGCATAACGTCAGTTGTGGATTTAGGTTTAGCTCCACGCCGCGCAGCAGCCTGACGCTCAAGTTCGCGAGTTTTTCCCTCTCCAACCGATTCGTAGAAGTCCTTACCCATTGGTAAATGCTTGATGGTTTCTGACTGAGACAAGAAATCGCTCAAATCGCGCACTATCGGTCTATCTTTCTTATGTGGTACTCCATAAAAAGCATCACGCATAAGACCAGCATCATGCGCCATGCTCTTTGGCACGCTTAATGGTGGGGTAATCATGTCAATAGCAGCGCCATATGGATCTCCAGCTGCGACCTTTCCTAGCGTGTATTTATTAAGTGCAAAAACTCCGAGGATAGCATCCAAAGCCATATCTTCACTAGCGCATTCCTTGCCGTATGCCTTGGCTGTCAAGCACCTCATGATAGCAGTTCCAGACCCAACCCATAGCGAGTAAACGGCAAACCATAACGCTGCGCCAGCTAGATTTCCGCGCTTAGCTTCTTCGTAGGTATTGTTTCTAATAATGCCAACCTGTCTAAGCATGAATGATTTAAGCGCAAAGATAGGCTTAAATCCAGGATGCATAGCAAGCTTACCTTGGGGTTGTTCACCGCGAGTCATTGGCTGAGCTTCCGCTAATCTTGTTCGCAAATACAAAACCCCGAGGTCATCTAAATCACCCTTTAGGAATCCCTCTGATTCCAAGGTCTTCCTCATGGCGGGCCAATCTTCTGGTTGCAAACTAGACATCACCTCTGTAATCCTTGCAAAGTGTTGATCGCGAACAGCCAACCATGAGTCAGATGCACCGCGAGCACCCCTTGATGCATTTATCCTCGCCGCATTCAACCTGACTTCTTTCCCGAAGGCATCCAGTGACCCGTTTATAAAGGTCATGCTATCGCGAAGGAATTTCTTAACCGATCCCGAACCCCGCATATAATCAGCGGTATCCATTGATCCTTCTTGGAATTTAACATCCGAAAGATTGGTGTAATTTTCTGGTTCAATGCCAGAAAGTCCAGGAATTTTAGCAAGTCTTTTAGCAATAGCTGCTGCAGTTCCTTGAGCAGTAGCAAGTGGACCCTCCTGCGCAGCAACCGAAAACAAGTCAGCCGCATTCATGAATGCTGCACCAAAGTTATTTAAGTGAGCAAATACAGCTGCGTCTCCTGCGAGCTGACTCATTTCCCATGCCGCAACCGAAGCGCCTCTGTTGTTATCAAAGTAATCCTTAACGTTATCCATTATAACGTCAATTCCCTGCGTGGTGATAGATCCATCCCTGATGGCCTTGGCTATTACCACGCCAAATGGAGATGCTGGATCAACGCTTGATGGTATTGCGGAATCATCCGAAAGGTCTAGCTTTCCAAAAAACTCCCTTGCTGCGCTATCCTTAGCTACCTGCATTACTCGCGTTTCTATGGCTACGTCTATTGGCTCGATAAAGTCAGCTATTTCAGCCTCAATATCGCCTATGTTCCTAGTCTTGGTGAATCCCGGTTCGCCGCGTCCCTGATATAGCGTACCGTAGATATACTGTCCTATAACTTTACCCTCTTCTTCTGGCGTAAGTTCTGCGTTCTTGTCTTTGGTTTCGGAAACCTTTTCCTTCCTTGCTTCAGATAGAGCAATCTCAATGGCGTGCTTGTCGGCTCCTCTGTTAACCTTTAAGAGTAATTCGCTAAGCTTTCCTTTAGCCACAACCAAAGGATAGTAGTTATCTTGCTTTACGAAGGACTTGTCTGTAGCGCGGGTGTTCTTCTCTGTGTTCCACATGTCCTCGCGAACGCCACCCCAGCCATTCTGGGATTCTATCTTCCTCAACATCTGAACACCTCCCGGCGTGGAAGACGCAATGGCATTTACAGCCGTAGAATCCCCAGTAAATGTCCTTGAAATGAGCGCTCGGCTAAGCTCATCAAAACCTTCCTTTCCAAATATCGTTCTAGCATCTGCGAATATTGGCTTTAGCGGACCGAACCAACCTAACGATCTCTCTCCGATTGTCTGGTGCATCTTATCGAACACACCCTTCGCTTCCGGAAGAACATTAAAAATGTTATCAGAAACCGTACCGGCGTTCTTCATTAATCTTGCGGCCATCTCAAACGCGTGTGCAATCTTCGTGTCGCCGAACCAACGCATAGCACTACCAATCGGACCATCCATCTTGGCTATTGCCGACTCGGAGAAGTCGGTAAGAAAAGGACGCCAAACGTCGTCCCTGTATTCTTTCTTTCCATCGCTTGGCGTCGAACCGCCATCTGTGTATGAATTGAATCCGTCTTTTATCGCTTGCTCAAGCTTAGTAACTTGATCTTGATTAACGCCGGGATACTCGGCGCGCAGTTTGGCAACAGCCATGGCAATCGCATCGGCTAGCTTGACACCTGCTTTCCTTGCCGCAATAGCCGTGTCGATAGCTAAGTCCCATGACTTGACGAAGATTGCCGTCTCAGCGGAAAATGTCATGCCGGGCTCACTTAGCTTCTTAGACTCTAGCCAAGATACGATGGAGTCGGTTGTCTCTTTGGCGCGATAGCGTTGTTCTCCGGGAATGGGACTGCCGTTTTTAGATACAATACTTGCTATATCTCCATTAATCGCAACGTAGTTATATCGCATTGGAAGCCCGAGCAAAGCATTGCCGGTTCCGTCACTATACTTTATGGCCTTAACTCCGTTGTCACTAAGGAACTTAGACGCCGCGTCATAGTCGGGGGACATTGCGGTTTGCGGCTTGCCGATTGAACCGACCTCCTTGGTCTTCGAGAATTTATTGGCAAGAACCTCAATAAGAGACGCTCCGTCGGCTACATACCTCCTCTTGGAGTCAGATCCCTTGGCTCCAATTGTCATTTCTCCATAGCTATCCCTTTCCAATGTTAGACCAGCAGCTTCAATGGCTTTCATTACGGAACTGGGCTGATCCTTATCGGTCAACTCATTGTCGTAGTTCAACACTTGATCTTTAGGGGCATAAAGCTCAACCCCGTATAGATTACCAGCTCCAGCACTGCTCTTGGCGTAAGAAGATGAAAGAGTCTTGTCTTCCGCTAAATAAACATCACCAGCTCCATATGATTTAGCGCCTACTCCGGTGCCGCGCTTTGATCCGTCAAAGCTAATTACCTCATTTCCATCAACGGTCTTCTTTATTTCAAATTTGGTCCCGTGGAAAACTTTAACAACAGCCCCGTTCATCTTGGACGCAAGATCATTAATCTGGTCTTGGGTAACATTTGGCGTATTTGCTTTAAGATAGTCAATAGCTACATTAACTGCTTCAGCCACAGTAGAGCCTGCTCGAATGGCCAGCTGGGCGGCTGTGATGGCTCCATCATAAACCATAGCTGGAATACCAAGGATTGGGTCAATACCATAGGTGCGGCCCGGCTTAAAGACCTTAATTTTTTCAAGCCCATCAATCATGCGATCCGCTAGCTTCTGTGAAACTATTGGATCGGTTTGATTTGATTGACTCGAATCTGATGTTCGACTTCCTCCAGCTCCGCTTGAGTCTGTCGGACTATACTTTGTGGCATATCCTTGGTAGCCTCCTTGAGAAACGAAGAAAGAGCGAGCTGCTTCTTCATTAGTGGATGTAGAAAGCTGTCGCCCGAATTCGAGTAATTTTTCATAGATGTCGTAGTATTCTTGTTGTGTTTTTTGTTTCTTAAATGACTCGGCTAAATTTATTCCAGGATCAAGAAGATCACCGGCCTTAAACGTAAGTCCTCGGGCAAGCTCCTGCCCCTCAGAACTTATTGTTTGATGCAGAGCCTCGTGCAAGGAAATTCCCGCTATTTTTGCTTTGAAAAATTCATAGGTCAGCTTAGGCAATGCATCGTTAATCTGCTGTTCCGTAAATCCGCCCTCAGAATCTATAGCTTTTTGCGCATCATCTTTTGCGTCTCGAAAAGTAAGGAATATGTCGTGGAATATAGTAGATGGAGAGTCGCTGCTCTGCTTGCCAAAGTGAACTCCGTATGCGCCACCGCCGGACATTAGACCAGCAAGCTTTGCCCTACCGAAACCTATTCCCGGATATTTAGAGGCAAGCTTCTTGAGTATTGCATTCTGTATTCCAGCTACATCCGACATGGCTGACGCAACGTGTTCATCGGACCTAATTTCATCAACCAAGTCCGCGCTGATGTTGCCTGATGCATCCAGAAACACCATGTCGTTATCAAAAACCATTCTTGGTGCGTTTACCAGCGCATCTTGATACCTCTTATGCTGTTCCTTTGCCTTCTTTTCACCGGATTCACCGAGATACTCCATGATTTGCTTCTTTACGGAATCAATTACGCCCTCTCTGTTTGTGGTGAATGGATATCCCTCGTGCTCTGCCTTAACCTTTGACTTAATATTTACGGCAATACCATCCGGCAGTGATACGCTGTCCTCGAAAGATGAATCCATCTTAAACTGCAAGATGCCCCTATTCAATATGGGTATATTGTGGTATTTGCTGTTTCTATCCTTAGCGTCCTTTACGGCAATAAAATCAATCGTGGCCTCAGGCGTGTCTATCGAATGAAATAATCCAGTTTCGCCGCTATCATTTCTTTTAGAATAAGACTGTCGATATCCAGCGTCTCTTAACGAAGAATTTGATGTTCTGTCATAATCTTCACCTGAATAAATCTTTCTTCCTTCAATATTTTGCTGGTGGAGCATTGCGTCATCTACAAATAGCTCGGAGTCATATGGGTTTTTCGTCTTAACCTCAACAGTAGTTCCGGTATTTGCTTCGCTATCGCTAACATACTCGGTTTGCATTGTTATCCCATCCGAAATATTGATTTTCTTTCCTGCGTAGACATCGGCATAGTTTATGATTGGTGGGTTATCAATATAGTCGTAATAACCAAGTCCGCTACCCTCTAGTATTGTCTTAATAAGACCGGAATCAGACTGTGATATCGTTGTCACCTTCCAGTTTTCATTGCCACCCAATATTGCTATCTTCGCAAGACCTAATCCACCGCCGGAACCTACGGCCTTCCCACTTTCACCAGCCGGAAGAAACTTCTCGATGATCTTTTGCGGCGTCATCCCGGGACCATTATCGTTTATAACAAACTTATCGTCAACGCTTCCATATGAAATCTTTGGCCCATTCTGATCTGTTCCACCTAAGTTTACCGCATCAACTGCATTTTGGAAAAGCTCCTTTCCTGTTGTTTTCGATGTATTTGCAGAATACAATTTATCACCCATCATCTTCACGATCCTGCCAATGTTTGCGGACTTTGTTTGGGTGCCTGATTTTTTACCCATCATAGAGATGGTGCTTGGGTTAATCTCATCCCATATCTTGCTTAGGTGCGGCTTGATGGACTCACCCAATTCGGATATCATATTCTGCGACCACTCATTGAAGTCTCGAATAGTGGCCGCGATCTTCCTGCCTACAATAAATCCTGTCTTAATCAGCTGCGCAGAGCCCACGTATGGATCTACAGCCATATTTGTTGCACCCTTATTCTTGGCTAATACGGAATCCGCCCAACCCTCAAGCCCTTCCGCTGCTATCTTCTGTGGTGTGCCCTGCGGGAAGTCCTCTCCGGGAGGGAAGAATCCGGGCTCTAGATCGCTCAGTGAGGTTAGCTTAACATTACCGCTTGCTGGCTTATCGGCCTTCGGAACTGAGTCAATTAGCTGTTGTCTTGCGCGCACGTACTCTTTAGGCGCTAAATTGGCTAGCTTAACCGCCGTCGGGCGATTGATCTCAACACCGATATCATTTAGGTCCGACTGGATTTTATTTACCTTAGCCAACCATGCTAGTCCATTGTCAGATTGCTGATCTGGCGTTCGGGTCATTACCGAATCAGGTTGTTTTACAAGAGGTTTTTGAGCAGCGCGAGAAACTGAAAGATCGTAGTCTGCTTTTGCCTCTTCCTCTGCTTGGAGATCCGCTATTCGCTTGACGTTCTGCTTGTTACGGGCCGCGCCAACCAAACTCTCTATTGTTCTTGGCCGGGGAGTATCCGCCAGTGAGTATTGATTAAGGAAGCGAGATTCCAAATCCTCTATCCACGCCGCCAGATTTGGGTGGTTAGCGCGAGATTTAACTACATCACCAACATCAAGTCCATCGCGATTAGCTATCTCAACAGCAAGTTCTTGAGCGTAATTTTCGTCCTTTATTCCTTCGTTTCTTGTTATTTCTTCTTGAGACGGAGGCGCTTTAACTGGACGCTTAAATCCATTGGCTACCGTATTTTCCATGTCGGCTATCCACGTATTGAGATCGCCAAACCTAGCTCTATCACCAACAACGCTTTGATATGATCTTCCGGTCATGCGGGCCACCTCAACGGCAAGTTCTTGCGCGTATTCCTCGGCTCTTGTGTTCTTTGCCGCCTCTTCCCTCATCGCAATTTCGTTGGGGTGAAGTTCCCCTTGGCCAAGGACTGTTTCAGATGCTGGATTTACGGGTATCCCCGGACCCGCAGCAATAGCAGCTAAAGCCGATTCCTCTGCTGATTTACCAGACTGTTCCCCGAGTATATTCGACAGATTAACTGGATTTGGCTTTACCGTACTTGGTTCAACCACGTCGGCTAAATCACGTCCAGCCGCATCACCAAGAGGAGTTCCGCCTATCTCTGATACTGCGGCAACATCACCAGTAGCTACTGGATCGCCTTCTACCGCTCCACCGCGACCCGGCGCGTTCTCTGCTTCCATCGCACCAATGGTAGACGCCATCGCCGTTTCGTTGGCTTTCTTGAAAGACTCCCTAGCCCTGCTTTCTGCTGCAATTTGATCGGCCTTGGATACTAAGCTAATATTAGCAATCTCTGCGCCGGTTTGAAGTCCTCCGGCAAGACCAGCTCCGCCTATTGCGCCGACTATGAAGCTTCTACCTGCGTCCTTTCCTACCTGTCTAGTTGGATCATAGGTTGCCTTTGCGGTTAAGTCACCCATAATGCCTTGCAAAACCTCTTCTCCGCCCTCTGTCGCGCCTTGAGCAATAGCCGCTGCTGGTATCCTCGTTAATGCTCTAGATCCAAAACGCTTAGCTACTGCATTAGCCATCTTTGGTCCACCAAAACGCTTAGCTATAGCCATCCACGGAAGTTCTTCAAGCGCGCCCGCCGGAAGATTCAAAACAAACTGTCGGATACCTTCCGTTTCCGCTTCCTCTTTGCTTGCGCCTCGTTGAAGCAACGTATTCCTGGCCTCGTCGTACTGACCAAGGGAGTTCTGGAGTGCTCCAAGAACGGTCTTGGCAATTAAACCGGGAGCAGCCATTGTAACCAAAAGAGACGCGGGTATCTGCGCTACGCCGGTCATAATATCGCCAGCGCGTCTAGGGTCTGGCAGGAGTTCTTGATCGGCGGAATAGAAAGAACCACCAAAATCGCTCAGCCGTCTTCCGTGTTCCATCATGGTATCCGCTATCGGTGTTTGCCGCTTTAGTCCACGCATGAATGATTCTCCGATTGGACTACGTTGCGTCCCCGTTACTGCGCCAACAGCTGAAGCACCAGCCTCTGATATTGCCCCTATGCCGCGACCAGCTGCATCAGCTCCGGCAGCTATCATTTGCAATGCCTTGCCGGGAGCCTCCAATACGGATTTTCCAGCCACCTTACCCATATTGAGCAGGACATTGGATTCAGGTTCCGCGTTAGTGCCCATAGCCGCAGCTGAGACAGCATTGAGATCATCGCCCGTTGGAGCACGATCAAGCTCAAACGCGATGGTACGCCCATCCGGGAGTTGGATATTATAGGTTGCCATGATTTAAGGACGCAAGACCCACTTTCCGTTAATTTGCACAAATGTTCCTCCCGATGCTGGTGTTACAGATGATTGAGCTGATGGTTGATCTGCAACTCCAAAATCATCGGTTGATGAAGTTGGTGTCAATTCCATTCGTTGTGTCCTGTAGGAATTCATCATCTCGGCCTCTAGCTGGGCGGAGTCTTTTTGCAACCTAATATAGTTGTCGAGAAGTCGCCTGTCGTTTTCATTAAGATTTGCCACTTGACCGGAAAAGTTAAATCCCGGCATACTCCTTGGAACCGAAGTTCCATCCGGCCTTACCTCGAAAAGCCTATCTGAAATCTCCGATAACTTCATCTTTAGTCCCGTGCCTAGCGGATCTGAAACTGCGGTGTTTCCAAGTTTTATAATTTGATTATTGAAGGCAGTTAGAAGCTTTTCTCCGTTAGTAATCCTAGCGAGTGAAATTGCATTTTTATCAGATAGCGACTTGGCCGTGGAGTCTGCTAATTTTGCCTGAGAATTTGTCAATTTAACTTTAGCTTCCTCTAATTTCTCAGCTGTTGTAGTTCCGCTAAGGAATTCAGCCTGAGTCTTTGCAAGATTTCTTCCTGCGTCCAAGACATTGGCCTGTGACTTTAGTTCGTTGGCTCTAGTTACATATGGAGTCATTCTCAAATTCGACTCGTTCTGTGCAGCAGTAATTTTCTGAGTAGTTCCTTGCTGACCCAATCCAAACTCCGCTGCTCCCTCGGATGCCCGTGCGTTAAATACGGTTGCATTTGACAGATATGGCTGTGCTTTAATTGCAGCACCTTGCGCTCCCTTGGCCAAATCAAATGCTCCGGGTGCTAGTAGAGATTCATAACCTTGATTTCGCAAAGCTGCCTCAGTAATTCCCGGCTGTACAGCTATGGTGTTCTTAGAACCAGCTGATGCAGCATCAAATCCCAGGTTCGCCGATTCGGTTTTCTTAGGCGCAATACTGGCCTCGTAATCCGCGAGGATTCTTTGATTATCTGCCTGTGCCTGCAAAAGTTTATTTTTGGCCGCGCTCATCTTTGCGTTCTCCTCATGCGTTTGGCGCATGATCTTCAACTCCGCAAGACCCTTTGCCACGTCAAATGATTGACCAATACCTGCGGTTATAGCTCCGGGGTTGAACGCGACAAGATTTGGATCTACGGGGGTGTAGTTCGGGATTACGTTAGTTTGAAACCCACCGGTATTAATAGCCATGATTAGTATGATCCAAATGTTCCCGCCTTAGCTGGCGCGCTTGAGTTTGCTAAAAACGTGGGAGTTTGCAATAGTCCATATCCAGATGTTGACGAAGCAGCGGGTGGAGCATATGGATTTACTCCACCCCCTTGATTATATTGCATCATAGCACCAAATGCGTTGCCTGCCAACTGACCATAGTTTTGAGATTGCCGACCAGCAATATTACTTTGATTAGCAAGTGCGGCGGCATTTGCGTTGCTATTTCCAATTTTAAGATTTGCGATAGATGACGGATCGAGACCAACATTTGGTTGGCGGATAGATTCACCGTATTGTCCGGCCATCATGGCGCGTGCGTATGGACTCTGTGATAGCTGCTGCATCTGGTTGATTCTACTTTGCTGGATCTGAGCGTTGCTAAGGTTCATGCCTTGCTCTTGCGCGCCACCCTGAATGGCTTGGGCAAGCCTTTGGTTTTCAAGCTGGAGTGAGGTTAGCCCAAGATCGCGGGCCACCACGTCCCTTCCTAGACCCATTCCGCCCCTAGCACCAGCCACACCAGCAGCGTTAGCTATTCCACTACGGGTTACGGCATTCTGCGTTTCTGCATCGAGTTTACCGCCAAGAGCAAGGTTTGAACGCGCCTTCGCTATAGCATCTTGCAGAAGTGGTGAAGAGCTTCCAGACGCAAGCGCCTGCTGAAGCATGCTTATGGACTGGGATTCATTCTGGGTCTGGCCAATACCACCGAGTATTGCTTGATTTGCTGCCGTCCTAATCTGCGGTACTTCCGGGGTAAGCTGACGCTCTAGATTGGCTGAGTCTATTGCGTTTTGCGTGGATATGGCCTTTGTTTGTGCATTAAGCGCGTCGATGTCGATTTGGCTGGCCTTTGCGGCATCCTTCTGGGCGTTGATAGCCTTGCGCGATGAGTCGGCAGAACTAATTGCTCCATAAGCAGAAGTAGCTAACATTAGTGCTGGAATTGCTGGCATGGTATTATTCGATAAATTGACTCTTCAAGATTGAGAACTTTGTGATTGATACCGGGATTCCCTTGCGGGATTTTGGATAATCTTCTACCCCCGTTTCGTGAAGCCCAACCGCTTTCGCGAACCAAGATACATGCGGGCTGTCAGAGAATGAATAGGAAGAAACCTCTTGGCATTCGGTATTTGCGAATACCCAATGCAGCATAGCCCTGCCAGCCCTAATTGCGTTCCTCCCGCGACAAACCGGCAATAATGCAGTATGCGCCATGAATGATTTATCATCAGTCTCAAGCATAAAGCATCCGGCTATAATCTCGTCCATCCGAACCATAAGGAATATCGCTTTGTCTATTACTCCGAGAACCGTAACGCTCAATGGATCGCTAGGAGAAGAATCGTCAGTCATAGACGCATAGATAGACGGATTCCTGATTATGGAATCAATCAAGTCAACGTCATATGATCTGTCGATGGTTATCATAGGGTTGCATTCACCCGGCTGGCAGCCAGATAGGTTCCCTCTTTCTTTATGCGCCATGTTGCCGCACCCGTGCAGGTAATGGATGCGTATAGCGTAAACTGATCGCTTGGGTTTACATTAACAAGCGTAGAGAAAGAGTAGTTTCTCACGCCGGTAACACCATCTACTATTGGAGCGGTATATGCGTCATTTAGCATAGGTGTTCCGTTTCTTGCTAGTCCAAATATAATGGCATTGTCCGTTGGTGTTCCAGCAATACATTCAAATGCAGCCTTTGCGTCAAACCGGAAGTATCCACCAACGGGAACCGTTATAGTTGAGCCTCCAAAGATTAAGCTTGCGTCAAACGTTTCGGCAAGATTGAATGTCGGGTTTATTGTAGATGGTCCGGGTCCAGCGAAGACAGCATCAACATCAACAGCTCCATCTCCTCGACACGGATAGAGGGTTACAGCGACGCCTATCTGCTCTTGGAATACAAGGAACGTTGAATCATATACGTTGCGCCATTGTGTGTTTGGAGCATCCCAATATGCAATTCCAATAGCTTGAGTTCCGGCTGGATTAAGCTGAATCCAAAAAGTGTAAATCCGCCAATCCGGAGCAGTGATTGAAGCAACGTATTTTAGCGTAGGAAATTCCGCGTTTACTGGAACATATGAACCGGACGACGTAGACCAAACATACCATGTGTTTCCATTTTTTAGCCATGGACCCACGTTGCTATTTGGCGGAACTGATCCTTGAGACACGATTGAAACGGAATCTACGGCGGTCACTACATTCAGGCGCGCCACCATCGAATCCATGAACTGCTGTGGCGTTCCAGTAAAGTTAGATGGAAGCGGAGAAGCGGTAATTGTTATTGGTACAATAGTTGACATGGTTTTATTTATGCCTCAACGGTTTCTGTTATTACCGTCACACCGCTCGGAATGGTTGGTGTCTCGAATACTCCATAATCAAGAAATACCGCAATGGGTTGCGATGGAGATAGCGAGCGATAAGGTTGCGATTCTTCATTCATATTTTCTCTTGAATAAGCCTATAACCCAATTAACAGCAGATGTAAAGGAATTGTTTATAGCCTCTTTTCGCTTCTTGCATTTTTCGCATCCATCTAGCCTCGTGCCCTTTACGATTGGCTTTAAGGCTCTCTCGATAGCATCTCCGGGTTTAATCATGGTATTGATCCTCCTTGCTTCATAACATACCATTGAGCAGCCGCAAGTGCCTTTCGTCGAGAATCGGCTTGATTAATTGTAGATGACCTAGTGCATGTCTTGCTGGCATCACCAGAAACGGGAAACGTTTCGTTGTATTGAACAGTAGAGTAAAATACTTCAACGCCATCAGATACACCAAAATCATCGAGAAAAGAGCAACCGTTTGTGTTTATCAGCTTACTTCCCTCTTCATCTACTTCGCAAATGCCTTCACGGACAGTTACTTCTGGTTGTGCAAATATGCGATATGCATTAATTCCGGCGATCCCAGACCAAGTAATGAGAGCCGAAAAGCCCTTGTCGATTAGCCCGAGTATGGGAGACTCTACGCACCCAGAGTTGCACTCATTTGAATCAGGGGCTTGTTGCGAGTAGACGATTCTTGTTTGCGCCCGGCTTCCAGACACTAGGTTTGCGCCCGTTCCGTATAGGCTACCAGCATAGACTTGACCGTTGGTCGCGGTAATGTCTTTGCTCATTATCTTTTGATAGCTGCCGCGAATTCCTGAAACGGACAAGGAAACTGCGGTCTTTCCACTGATACCTATCAAATCAACCTCCATGTAAAGGAGCTTCTTGTAATCGCGACTTTCGAAGAAGTGCTGGCGGGTTGCTACGTAGGACGTGATAGGGATGCCATTGTCGGCCTTTTCTGACCGAAATAACTCCCATAGCCTGTTTATGCCGTCTTGGTCTGCGGATGCCGCGAAAACGCGATCCTTGCCCCTTACGGTGCCCACCGCAAACTCAACGGGCCTCCATCCAGTCCAGAACGAAGGCCATGAGTTGGCGTTGCCCTCAAATGGAGCCGTGTCCATAACGTGAATGCGGGTATTCTCTTGAGACTCAAATGGCACTGCGTGAAACAAGAAGTTTTCCATGGAACCGCCGCAAACACCTGAAAGATCGTAGGAAAACCCATACTTGGATTGTATCATCTCATTATCCCTTACATCCATGCGAGAAGTAACCCTCGTTTGGAGCGCGGAATCTTGGCTCACTAATCCCTTGGACGAGAACCACCACAGAAGACCATATTGCTGGATAATAGATCGAGCGGATATGCATCCAATATTTGGCATTAACTCCTGCTGAAACCCAGCAGTACTCAGCCACTTGGTCCTATCCTGAATGGACGACATGAAAAGCGTTGCTGTGGTTGCGGTAAAGCAAATAATTCCCTGCTTATCAGGAGTTTCAGCCATTCCAGTACAATCACCCGTAAGATAGAACGAGCGTCCTTCGTTTAGGTATTGGCTTTCAGTAAACTTGGTTGGATCACCAATATCAGAAGCAAAAATCTGCTTACCCCTAGAAACCCAAAGCCTATTGCCCGACCACTTCATCCATAAACCAATGGGGGTTTCGTCAAGATTTTCAGGAGATATCTCTTGATATGACTTGGTTGGATTTAGGTGTGCTGCGTTAAGCCCATCATAATAGGCGGCTCGCGTCGATCCATCCTGAATCATTAGTATTGAGACAGGCGCGTCCAGATACTCAATAATTCCAGTTCTTGAGTTGTATTCGGTGAATTTCTCGGTTAATGCCCAAGCTATCTGCTTGGAATAGGGTGAGAATTGAATCCCGGACAAAACAGAATAGGATGAGAATGGGTATTGCGCTACATGTATTAATCCATTGACAGCAGCAACTATGCACGGAACGCCAGACGATGGAGTGAACAATGTGCATCCCTGAAGATTTCCAGCCGGAAGATCAAGTAGGCTAACGGAACCGGGACGTGTTTGGATCACTCCACCTCTATTGATCGTATTTAGGCTGCTTACATATTCGCCCTGACCCAACCTGCCGGGCGAGGTATAGCCATCCATACCCATTACAAAAGAGTCATCACCATCTACCATGAGTTGTGGGTCTGGCATGTTTTAGTAGTAAAGACCTTCGCCCGGACCAGCTGGTAAGCCGTCTGAGAATATGATTTGAGGAGCATCCATACCGGGTGGACGAAGCGCCTCCGCTTCGCTAGACAGCAGCCTCATACCAGCCAGCTCGAATGCAGCCGCTTGATCCAGTGAGTTATCTATGCTGTACTTGACGGACTTAATCAGGAGTAGAAGTGCCTGCCTATTCTCGATGTTGATCCAATCGTTAAGTCCGCGAACCTCCAAGTCTTTCTTGCGATACTTTATCCTGAGCCAGCTACGATCAGGAACCCTGATCCTGCGATACGACGGGTTGGTCTCCCACGGCTGGTAAAATCCAATGACGGTATGAGCTGTATTGGTTACGTCATTAACCGCGAAAAGCTTTATGAATCCATTGGTCTCATCCTTTTGGACGCGATCAATCCTGACCATAGCTACGGCAGCTGGATTGGGCTGCGAGAATCCATAGACAGTAGGAACAAGAACGCCGTCCTCAAGCGTTCCTGATGGACCCGGTGAGTATACCCTCTTTCCATCCGCGTCCCAACCAAATACACGCAGAGACTTACCCGAGTCCAGTGGGCTTTCCACTTGGGCTACAAACTTAACTGGACCAGATGGATCTCGATAGGTAGATACAGAACCCTGTTCGTCGATGTAGTGGTATGGGATGTATTTCTGGATTCCGGGACCGTTTACATTGAACTGGAACCATTGGTCGCGGGTCAGGGTTGGTTGGCCATCTACGCTGACGGCAAGCACGGTAGCTACGTCAGCAGGGAGGGTTACGCAGCCATCGCACACGCAGAGGTCCATTACACCAATATTGGCGTCGAATTTACCGCTATTGTTTGCAAGGCGAACCGCATCCGTTATCCTTCGGAATACGGTTTCATTGCTGCACTTACCTACCGCATTACGCGCCTCGTCGATTATTTGAGAAACGTACATAGTATCTACTTGTTGATTTTATCCTAGAATCTCCATGTCGAAGAAAGTTCCAGCCACATCGGATGCTAGTTTTACATAAAGATTGCCTCCGCTTGACTGACCTGCGATAAGCTCAAAATACGATATGCCTAATTGCTTGACGTTGATAATTCCCGTGCAAGCAGACTGAGAGCTATCCCCTGCGATGGAGAGGCCCGACGTGGCCGGGCATGAACTTACAGCAAAGTTTTGACCGGTGTTTGCCTTTATCTTAATTATCCTTGATCCAGTCGCATTTTCTTGCCATCTTGCGCCAGCTGTTAGCCTAACGAAGTTTACTGTTGGCGGAACGTAAAAACGTTGCTCGTCTATTGGGCCACTTGGATTCCTGAAGTATGCCGCCGTAAGATTTGCAGCCCCGTTGTCTACCGCATTAGTCCATGGAATTGCACTATCGGCGGCGTTTGCAACAACGTGATTATATAGCAGCCTTAGACTTCCGGAGTATCCGCACCCAACATAGATTCTGTTTGTTGTTCCATTATCGATCTCCTGTATAGTACCAAGCCGCTGGACGTTCATTCCGCTCCGAGATAATGTTGTACCCGCCCCGAACGTGACTTGTGCATTTCCCCCAGTATGAATGTTATTCGTGACGTTAATTCCGGAGCACGTACCGGTTGTCGTTGCGCCAAACAACACACTAGAGAATGTGTTATCTGAAACCGTAATATCCTCGCATCCATTCATTTTGACTCCGGTTCCAGATGGGGTCTCTGGAATAACGAGCACACCCGTGATGCTAGATAGACGAACTCCATTAAGATCAAATCCAGCATTTGCAGAACGAAGCTCAACCATACCACCGGTCCATCGAATAGAGGAGATGTATGGGACTGTTGCGTATAAATTAACATTGGCCATAAGGCCCGTCTTTACGGCAACCATCGAACAGTTGCTTAAAAACATCCCCTCGGTGTTTGCGTCGCCCGCGCCCGAGCCAACAGGATGCAGATGAATTCCGTTGTCAAAGAAGTTTATCTGAACGTTATCAACGTGCGAGTTATTGCAGCTTCTGTTGAACTTAATTCCAGCGCCCGCGAGATCGACGAATAATACTGGAACGCGACCAGAGAATGTGCTATTGCTTATTTTAGTATTCCACCCGGATTCTATAACTACACCACGAAGGAATCCGGTGTTGCCAACACCGCCATTTACGCATACTCCGTCAATCCTAGGGCCATCATTCAGGTGGGTAGACGTGGATACCGGTGCTCCATAGGTGATCTTTATGGCCTCATTGGCCAAAACGGTAGTGCTGAATCCGAGATTCAGGATAGATGGACGCGATGGTTGGGAAACTCCGTCGTTCGAGAACGTAAGGGTTATAGCGTTAGCCCCAACTCCGGTTTGCGTGATTATAGATACATTTGCACCGTCGCCAGTGAATGAAATATTATTTGCTATTGGCTCCGTGGCCGTGATCTCAGAAGAGATAACATATTTACCAGCAGGGAAATAAACAGTAGAGTTTACGGTTGCTACAGCAGCGTTAGTGGCCGACTGGATAAATGCGGTATCATTTGTGGAGCCATTTCCGGTTGCGCCAAAATGCGTTACGTTAAAAGTAGAATTCGTTGGGCGAATCCAACGTCCAACACCAGCCGTTGGCTGTATTACGGTTCCTCCGTTGTCCGTAAGTACAGAAGACGAATCGTAGAAGAAGGAGCCTCCGCCGCTTCCGCCAGCCGCATAATATCCAGAAACAACCCTCATGGTTCCATTCGCAAGGCCGGAAACGCTAATAGCCTTTAGCGCGGCGATAGTAGATACCCAAGATGGTTGTTGCCCGGGGATATTGGCATCCACAAACTCGGCCAAAAGAGTTCCGGTTACTCGCTTATCAAGCGAGGATGAATCTTGGTGTATAAGAAACGTGTCAGCTGCGGCAAGCGTTGTAGAGACAGGGAGTGCGGATAGTCTTGGCATTATTGTATTGAGATGGAGATTGGTTGATCACTCTCGGTAGTGATATCAACGCAATCTTGAGTTTTTAGATAGGCGACAACCGTAAATCTAGGGGTTGAGCTAGGATCGTATTCTGTAACGTAAATTTCGTTCGCGCACGCCGTCTCTGGCAAGTTTGCGGTGTTGCACGTTTTTTGAACCGGAGGAGAGGAGCATTGCCCTTGATCCTCAAGAACGGGTAGAACGGTGCTATCGCAAAGATCTTCGCACTTAGAGCACGTAGATGGATCGTCGTCTATAGCTGCCGGTGAAATGGTAACTACTGCAAATGTAGTTGCACCAATTGATGTAACAAGAGCAGGATTTACATCGGGCGTTCCGGGGCCACCAACGGGCATGAGCTGATCTAGTGCACCCATATATCGGCCTGTCTGAGTCCAGTCACTAACGTTTATTACACCGCCGGAACCAAGCGTTGATCTAGGCGCACAATCGCTGCGCATGTATTGCGATCCTGTTGGCTGGGGAAGAACGGATACGACTATATTGGCAATATCGTCATAGTCTGATTGGGTTACATATCCATCGTTATTATAGTCACCCTCAAAGCCGCCATATGAATACTTAATCCAATAAAGCTCAACATTATACTTTCCGGGAGGAGGAAGAACGGTAAGCGAAAGATTGTTGTTGTTGATGTCTTCAGTGCCCATCAACCCAGTTGAAGACCCATCAAGGAACTTACACCTTAGCTTATACCAGCATTGCGGCTGGATGGCCACCATCGTATTTGTCGTAAAGATGGTGGGTGGGTGGGCAGAATCAAACTGATAGGATGATAGCCCTACCATATCCGCACCAATTTCAAACCCATCAATCGTATCGGGGCTGATGTGGTAATTTCCATTACGTATGGAATTCTGCGTTGATTGGTACAGGACGATTACTCGATCCAGTTCAGCTTGGTCGATATTACCATCCCTGTCATAGTCTGCTGAGTGATAGTATTCCAATACTACGGGAAGCGCCGGATCACGTAGAGTATCAGCCGCGAAGCCGTCAATGGATGTCGGGTCTGTCTTGTAGCATCCCGAACGCAGCCCTGTCCCGGAATAGATTGCGTTAAAAAGTACAATAGTCCGCGTAAGCTCCGTTGCGTTTATTGACCAGTTATGGCCATAATCCGAAGAATGGTAAATGGACGGTCCTTGTGGCATTGAGTATTATCTTATAACTTATACCATTTTATTCCAGTCATAAGTCTTCTTCGTAGTTGGTTTTACGGTCTCTTCTTCGTCAACTACATCTTCTTCTTCATCTACTTCGTCTTGTTCATCAATTTCTTCTTCGATTTCTTCGAGTTCCTCTTTGTTTTTAGAGAGAGCGTCGGCAAGACCCTCGGATGAATCTTTTTGGTTGGAAGTAGGCGTAAAGTCGATCACCTCTATCTCGCAGGTGCACGTTCCGTCCTTTTTATTGTGCTTCATGGTCGCCACGCGGCCTTTACCAGTGAATGAGAACACTCCATCGGGCAGCTTATCCATGCCCTTTATATCCTGAACGTAGAGGGTTGGGTAGACTACGCGGTCTTTTTCCTTGCTTGATGGCGAGATCGCAATTTCCGATAATTTTGGTATTTTGGCTCCAAGGTGCATTTTGGGTATTTCTATTACTGAATTTTAGATATAAAGCAACTAATTAAAGCTTGGTCATTACAATATTAGATATCCATGTTGCTGTGCCTATAACACCAGCGCCGATAAACGCCCATACGGCCCTTCCGGCAATACCCGCTCCCCTTAGTTGATCGAGGGTGGATTCGATGCTACGAATACGTACGTCTCGTATGATGTCGGATTTCTTTAGATCGTCGCGGACCTCATCCATCTTCTTGTCTAGATCGGATAGCCGGTATAGAATTACTTCGATGTCGGATTGGCTCATTCGGTTGCAGCGATTAGCGCCTTCCTTGCCTTTGAAGCAGAGGAATGAAGCGCGGGGCTTACGATAGCATTAACGACATTAGATGCGGTTTCAAATGCCGGATTAAAGTTAGCTATCAGTTGAAGTATTTGTCCCAGTAGATAGACGGCAAACAGGCAACCAGATACCCATAAGAACTTTAGGAAGAAACCGGCGGTGGCCTCTTTTTCCCTTGCGTAATCCAGAAGCTTTGATTCAGCGTTTTTTAGGGCAGCAGCACTATCGTCTAGGTCTTGAGATAGCTTGGATATAGATATGAGCCTCTTGTTATTCTCTTCGTTGGCCGCGAGCCTTACCTCATATTCGATTGATGTTTGGCCTTCAACCAATCGCTTCCAACCGTCCTCATTGATTACGGTGGGTATGCCGAATATTTTAGCCGCTAGGTCTCTTGCTACGGTTATGTGCTTCTTCGCTACCGGCAACGCATGGGGATTGCCGTATAAAGCCGAGTCTAGCGCGAATGAAGCCTTAGATACCTCCTCTACAATCGCGTTACCTACCGATTCCTTGGCCGTGGAGACGTTTCTTTGAGCGGATACCTCTCTGGTGATGGGAGAGCCGAATGGGTGCCAAGGAAACGATTGGCAGCCCGTTAGGGCCGCTAGCCATAAAACTACAAGAGTTATGGCTAGCGGGTTGCTCATTAGTCGGTGATGTCAACTACGGGAGCGACACCATCAACGGCGACTGGTGCTGGCACCAGCTTACCGATGGTATCCAATGCTTGAGCGATGGCCTCGTGGTCCTTGCGGGTGCCGCGAAACTCAAGGGCTGCTGCTGTTACGATTTCCAGGGCTTGTTTTTTTGTCATATTATTGTGATTTGGCATTATGCCTATGTCACACAATATTAGTAGCCAAAAATGTCAAGGATAACATTTGATTGACCATTATAATTTTTTCATGGTTGGAAATTAGCGGGCGCGGCTGCGATGTAAGGAGCCATCGAGCCCGTGCCTAGCACCGCCACAGCCCCGAGCCCTGCCAGCGTGCGCGCTTCATCCTGCGACTTGGCCACGATCCGCAGCGGCAACCCCGCCGTGAGCACGCGCTCACTTCGCAGCGCAAGCCCGAGCACGACCACGAGGCCGAGCGCGAGCACCGCGAGGAGAAGTGAGCGGCGTAGCGTCACGGCGTGGGCTTGTCAGCGGCAGCGGCCTTGAGCGTTTCAATCTCGGCCAGCGCAGCCGCGAGCAACTCCACCAGCAGGTTCAATGACTGCTGTTGGAGTTGGGTCACGATGGCGTTTTTGTGTTCGTCTTTAGTCATGGTAATTATTCTGCGGATACAAGTTCAAACCCCGCGTTCACGGCGAGCACAGCGGCAAACGCAGCGTCGTCCGTCCACGCCGCGCATTGCTCTGCGGTCGCAGGCACAAGGCCCACGGTCATAATCTCCACGCCAGCGGCGTCGAGCAGATGGCAGTCGGCCACGGCGGTGGGCGACGTATAGTTGATGTAGCGAACTTCAAACAAAGTTCCGATTTTAGGCTGGGCGGGAGACCCGATGGTGTATGGAGCGATTGGGATGGTCATGGATGTAGTTGGATTAAAATTACGGTGCGATGGTGGCGAGGTAGGAGCCAGTCACCATCCAGCCGCGAGTGGTGACATAAACGAGCGACACCGTGTCGCCCGCGTTGTTGAACGTGACGGTTGAAAATCCGGTCTTGGTCGTAGGCGTTAGCACACCCGTGCCGAGCGTGCCCTTCACATCGTGCACGATAGTGAGCCGTTGGCCATCGGTGCCGTTCGCCAGCGTGAGCGCGTTCGCGGCTGCGGTGGACGTGAATTTCACGAGGCTCGTCGTGATCGGGATTGCGCCTGCGCCGCTTAGGGTGGTGGAGCTGGTGATTGCTGCGCCCGCGAAGGTAGTCTGTTGCGACCCATTTATCAATATAGTTGGCACTTGCCCATACATCCCAAGGCCAAACGCATTGCTGACGCTTCCTGCCCCTGCATAGGCAAACACAATAGAGCCGGAATTGTAAGCGCTTTGAGCCGCTCCACAATGCACCTTGCTGTAACCACCAACACCATAGCTAAGTTGGTTTGGAGCTAGAAACGCTGCGATTTCTGGGTTGTAAACTGCGGCTGAAGATTTTACGGCAATACCCAAATCGTTCGACGATGTAAAATCACCAGCAATCAAGTAGGTGCTTGCGATAAACCGTAACCCTGTCACCGCGCCCGCGAAGGTGGCGGCTTGCGTCGAGGAGAGGGTTAGTGCAGCGGTATTGTTGGTTCCAAGCACCAAGGGGTTTGCATTGAACGTCCCAATGCCCAAGCCAGTGCTTGAGGTTCCATTGGCAAAAATGAGCGACAAATTTCCCTCTGCTAAACCAAAATAGGTTCCCCCTCGGGCAGAGCCAGACGTACCGATCTGAATGTATGCATTTCCACCGTTATTATTTTGCGTTTGGAAAGAAGAGAAGGCTGACGACGAGGGGTTGGAAATTAAAACATTCCCCCCTGCCGTCACCGCGCCCCCAAACACACTCGCCGCCCCCGCGTAAATACCGCCCGCGACTTGGAGGGCTCCGGTGCCAACTCCGGTGCTGGCGGTGGTGTCGCCAGCGTTGATCTTCCCCCCGCCAATCGCCACGTTCGTCGCCGCCGTGCCGTTGCCGATGGTGAGTGCGCCTGCGATGCTGGAGGAGGCGGATTTTGTGGACGAGATATTCAAACCCGCCGTGGCCAACGTCCCGCTGCCCGCGAGAAGCTGCATCAAATTGACGCCGCCCGTGCCGGGTGCGGTCGTGCGGCTTGTGTTCAGATAGAAACGCAAGTCGCCCTCATTATTAATTCCCCACGAATAATCGGAACGCGACAAAAATAAGTTCGATACATTTGACGAGCTGTTTGCGCCTAGTATCCCGCTCAAGGTGACTCCATCCCCCGCCGAGATGATGTTTGTGGCGTAGAATGAATTGCCGAATACCGCCCCCGCGACCCCCACGCCACCCGCGACTTGTAGCGCACCGCTCCCCGTGCTGCTCGCTGCCGTGGTGCCGAAAACCTTCAGCCCGCCGCTGCCTGTGATGTCGGTCGTGCCGCCGATTAGGAGGTTGCCGTTTGTCGCAGTAAAACGGGCTTTCTCAGAAGCGTTCACCATAAACTTTACGGCGCGATTAAGCACGCTCCCGATACCAACGGT